>ERZ780046.449-NODE-449-length-17899-cov-3.668740_pt1 | contig 17899 bp, 16 predicted proteins | sample MGYA00511848_ERZ780046 | MGnify/ENA primary metagenome ERZ780046 (study PRJEB29588, sample SAMEA2147983) | human gut metagenome | biome: human gut; feature: human-associated habitat; material: faeces | place: Denmark | collected 2008/2010 ...
TTCCGGTAGCGATTACCCAAATGGTGAAAGATTCATTGGCCGATTCAGGCTTAGACAACAAGTCTATCGTACGGTGTAAAAATATGTTTGCCTTAGGGCTTGTCTGTTGGTTGTTCGACCGTCCTTTGGAACAAGCTCAACATTTATTGAAAAATAAATTTGCCAAGAAGCCGGCTATCTATGAGGCTAATGCGAAAGTGATGCGCGACGGCTACAACTATGGTAATAACATACATGCTTCGGTTTCGACCTATCGAGTAGAGTCTGCGCAAGTGAAGCCCGGTATTTATACCGATGTGAACGGAAATACGGCTACCGCATGGGGGTTGATAGCCGCATCTGAAAAGTCGGGACTGCCTTTGTTCTTAGGAAGTTATCCCATTACCCCGGCCACAGATATTTTGCATGAGTTGGCCAAGCGGAAAGATTTAGGCGTAAAGGCTATTCAAGTGGAGGACGAGATAGCCGGTGTTTGTACGGCTATCGGGGCTTCGTTCGCCGGAAATTTGGCAGTGACTTCCACGTCGGGGCCCGGTTTGGCATTGAAGAGCGAGGGTATAGGTTTGGCCGTTATGGCGGAATTGCCTTTGGTCATTATTGATGTTCAGCGAGGTGGGCCGTCTACGGGATTGCCGACGAAAACCGAGCAGACCGATTTGTTGCAGGCTTTATACGGCCGGAATGGCGAGAGTCCGGTGGTAGTGGTGGCAGCCTCTACACCGACCGATTGTTTCGATATGGCATTTCAAGCGGCTAAAATCGCTTTGGAGCACATGACTCCCGTTATCTTGTTGACCGACGGATTTATTGGAAATGGCTCTTCGGCATGGCGTATTCCGGAAATCGATGAATATCCCGAGATAAAGCCCAATTATGTCATGCCGGAACAACAAGGTACGTGGAAACCATACGACCGTAACGAAAAAGCCGTACGTTATTGGGCGAAGCCCGGAACAGAGGGTTTCATGCACCGGCTCGGAGGATTGGAAAAGGATTATAAGACTAGCGCAATTTCTACTGACCCCATCAACCATGAAAAGATGGTTCGTGCCCGGCAGCAGAAAATCGACAGCATAGCCACCGATATTCCTTTGTTGAAAGTGTCGGGCGATTCTTCTGCCGATTTATTGGTTGTCAGTTGGGGCGGAACCTACGGGCATTTGTATTCTGCCGTGGAAGCTATGAATGCAGAAGGGAAACCTGTGGCTTTCGCTCATTTCAATTATATCAATCCGTTGCCCGCGAATACCGAGGAGATATTACGGCGATATAAAAAAGTGGTCGTTTGCGAGCTGAATAACGGGCAGTTTGCATCGTATTTGTCAGGGAAAGTTCCAGGTGTGAATTTCTTGCGATATAATAAAATTCAGGCACAGCCGTTCATGGTGAGTGAGTTGATGGCGCATTTTTCAAAGCTTTTGGAGGAATAGGATATGGAAGAACAAAAGGAATATACGGCAAAGGATTTTAAAAGCGACCAGTATGTACGTTGGTGTCCGGGTTGTGGAGACCATTCTATCGTGGCTGTGTTGCAGAGAGCTATGGCGACACTGGGAGTGCCTCCCCACGAAACGGTGGTGATTTCGGGTATCGGCTGTTCGTCGCGTTTGCCTTATTATATGAATGCCTATGGTTTTCATACGATTCATGGTCGTGCCGCAGCTGTGGCTACCGGGGTGAAGACGGCCAATCCCGATCTGACGGTATGGCAGATTTCGGGAGATGGCGACTGTCTGGCTATCGGTGGGAACCATTTTATTCATTCGGTACGTCGGAATGTGGATATCAATGTGGTCTTGATGAATAATAAGATATACGGTTTGACGAAAGGCCAATATTCCCCGACGAGCGACCGAGGTTTCGTTACTAAATCGTCTCCTTATGGAACGGTGGAAGATCCTTTCATTCCGGCAGAACTCGTTTTCGGGGCGAGAGGAACATTCTTCGCTCGTTCGCTCGATGTGGAGATGTCTGTTTCGCAAGAAGTATTGGTAGAAGCAGCCCGCCATAAAGGAACGTCGGTGGTGGAGCTGTTGCAGAATTGTGTGATTTTCAATAATAATATTCACAGTTATGTGGCTGATAAAGAGTTTCGTGCCGACCGGACTGTTCATTTGCGTCATGGTGAAAAGATGATTTTCGGGAAAGACAATAATCGAGGCCTCGTGTTGGACGGTTACAAATTAAAGGCTGTGACTATCGGGGAGAACGGTGTGACTCTCGATGATATTTTGGTACATGATGCCAAGTCTCCCGATAATTTCTTGCATCAAAGTCTTGCGATGATGGACGGACATGAACTGCCTTTGGCAATAGGTGTGATTCGTAATGTGGAGGCTCCCGTATATGACGAAGAGGTGGATAGACAAGTAAAAGAGGTAACCTCGAAAGTACCTTATTCCTCCTTGCGTGAATTTTTGTTGACCGGGGAGACTTGGGAAGTGAAATAATGTATTTTCCCCAAAAGGGTAATAGCACCCGAAAGACTGTCTGCATAGCCTTTCGGGTGCTATTGTTATATGTTTGATAGACAAGTCTTTTTAAGAAATTCAGAGCTTGACTGACTTGAAAATTTTTCTTAAATTTGTGTGGATAAATTGTGAAATAAGGGAATACGGATTGATTCATGATTGTTATTCCTGTCAAGAAAAGATATAGGTGTATTAAAAAATTGATTGAATGGTTGTAACGTTAATAATTTTAGCTTTATCGGCGGTGTTTTTCGTGAGTGGTAAAATACGCTCTGATGTGGTCGCCGTGTGCGCTTTGGTTTTGTTGTTGCTTTTCCATATTCTTACTCCCGATGAGGCGTTGTCTGGATTCTCCAATTCGGTCGTGATTATGATGATCGGTCTTTTCGTAGTAGGTGGTGCGATATTCCAAACCGGGTTGGCGAAGATGATAAGCGGAAAGATATTGCAGTTGGCAGGAAAGAGCGAGGCAAGACTTTTTATTTTGGTCATGCTGGTTACTTCGGCTATCGGAGCTTTTGTGAGTAATACGGGTACGGTGGCCTTGATGCTGCCTATTGTCGTGAGTCTGGCTGCCAACGCTCATATAAATTCAAGTCGCTTGCTTATGCCTTTGGCTTTTGCCAGCAGTATGGGAGGTATGATGACGTTGATAGGTACTCCGCCGAACCTTGTCATACAGAATGCCTTGACCAATGCCGGTTTTGAACCGCTTACTTTCTTTTCTTTCTTGCCGGTCGGTTTGATTTGTGTTTTTGTAGGAATGGTCGTATTGATGCCTTTGAGTAAAATTTTCCTGACCAAACGGGGAACCGAAAAGTCTGATGGTAAAAACAAGAATAAATCTTTGAACGAGTTGGCAAGAGAATATCAGCTTTCCGAGAATTTGTTTCGGATACAAATCCCCGAAAAATCGATAATTGCCGGCAAAACGATTGTCGAGTTGAATATTCGCCAACAATATCATTTGAATATATTGGAGGTACGGCGCACTGTTTCGTCGCAGTCCCGGTTGTTGAAAACGGTCAATCAGAAATTGGCCGATCCGGGTACTGTATTATGTTCCGGCGATGTGTTGTATGTGAATGGCGATTTCGAAAAAGTGAGGGAGTTTGTTTCTCGATTTTCTTTGGTATTATTGGATGCCCATACCATCGAAGACGGTAAGGGTAACTTGACTTCCGATTTGGCTTTTTATGACATAGGTATCGCCGAGATTGTCTTGATGCCCTCGTCACGTTTGTTGAAACAGACGGTTGGAGATTCGGGATTTCGGGAAAAATTCAATGTCAATGTATTGGGCATAAGGAGAAAGAACGATTATATATTGCATGATTTGAAAGATGTGAAGATGTTGTCGGGCGATGTTTTGCTCGTGCAAGGTACATGGAAGGATATAGCTCGGTTGAGTTCGGAAGATTCCGATTGGGTGGTACTCGGCCAGCCGTTGAGCGAAGCCGCGAAAGTTACTCTCGATTATAAAGCACCGATTGCTGCTGCGATTATGCTTTTAATGATTCTTATGATGGTGTTCGATTCTATACCAGTGGCTCCGGTTACGGCTGTGATGATTGCTGCGATACTTATGGTATTGACCGGTTGTTTCAGGAATGTGGAGGCAGCCTATAAAACAATTAACTGGGAGAGTGTCGTTCTTATCGCCGCCATGCTTCCCATGTCGTTGGCTTTGGAAAAGACGGGAGCATCGGAATATATATCGAATAGTTTGGTTAGTGGTTTGGGCGGTTACGGGCCTTTGGCTTTAATGGCTGGTATCTATTTTACGACTTCATTGATGACGATGTTCATCAGTAACACGGCAACAGCCGTTTTATTGGCTCCTATCGCCATGCAATCCGCATTACAGATCGGAGTGAGTCCTTATCCGTTTTTATTCGCTGTTGCCGTGGGGGCGAGCATGTGTTTCGCTTCTCCGTTTTCTACGCCACCCAATGCGCTGGTTATGCCTGCCGGTCAGTATACTTTCATGGATTATGTAAAGGTGGGTTTGCCTTTACAGATTATTATGGGGATAGTTATGATTTTTATTTTACCTTTGTTGTTCCCATTCTAAAAAAGAATTTATGTCCCGAAAAAAGCGTCTTGCCGTATTTGCCAGTGGAACCGGCAGTAATTTTGAAGCGATTGTGACTGCTTGCGAGCAGGGTAAGATCCCGGCCGAAACAGTGGCTTTGGTTTGCGATAAACCTTCGGCTCGTGTCGTAGAACGAGCTTCACGTCATGGTATGAAGTCTTTCACTTTCGACCCTAAGTCTTTTGCTTCTAAGGTCGAAATGGAGACCGTCATTGCCGATTTTCTCGATGAGAACGGGGTGGATTTGGTTTGTTTGGCCGGGTATATGCGGATTATTTCGGATACATTGTTATCGCGTTACGGCGGTAAGATTATTAATATACACCCTTCTTTGCTCCCCGCTTTTCCCGGAGCTCGTGCCGTAGAACAAGCTATGGAGTACGGGGTGAAAGTGTTCGGAGTAACTATTCATTATGTGGACCGTACGGTAGATGGCGGACGGATTATCGCCCAACGGGCTATCCCGTACGAAGGAAACGATATCGATGAGTTATTCGGACTCATTCATGCGGTCGAACATGAACTTTACCCGGAGACGATCGCTCGGTTGTTGTCTGTTTAATGTTTGCAACGAGTCTATGTTCAGTAGAAAATTCATGGGGATAGACTTGAATGTTGATGAATGAGAGGGACTTAATCCGCTAGCTATGAGGAGAAACGTTTCCGGTTAGGTTGAGCTTGTCCGGCTTTTGGAGAGGATAGTTTGCTATTGACCTCCTCCATTGCCGTGCCCCGTAGCCTTACGGGGTGTGGCATTAGCCATATAGGTGAGGTGTCACGAAGTGACGGAGGAGCTGGAAACAGTATTTCATCAGTCGGTTTATGTCGGGTCTTTAACCTCCTCGCCCTGTGGGCACTCCCCCTATATTCCCTTACGGGAACACAGGGGGGAGAGGTTGAGATGTATTCCTTTTTCTCCCTTGCTTCGATTTTATGAGCTACACAGAGAGAAAGGGGTGAAAGTGTCGTTTTGAACAGCTTTTTACCCTTTCGGAACTTTGTGGGTATTCTCCCTTCTCCCCAGCCGTGTTTCGTAGCATTATGGGGTGTTCTGTGAAATAGTATAGGGGGAAACACTGAACAATCCCCATTGATTATCGATTGAGCCCAAATCTATATAAACAAAGAGCCGCTATAAATTTTATAGCGGCTCTTTGTCGTATGGGCTTTTTATTTATGAACTTCTACCCGTTGTGTAGAGGGTTTAGTTGCATTGCGCTCCTCTGTGGCTTTTACGACGGCTTCGGCAAGTTGCTTGAAAGCTAATCCGGTAATGGTATCGTCGAGTGCCACGGGGTGTCCCGCATCACCGCTTTCGCAGATACTTTGTACAATAGGTATTTGTCCCAAAAGAGGAACTCCGGTTTCTTGGGCCAGTCGTTTCCCTCCGTCTTTACCGAACAGGTAGTATTTGTTTTCCGGGAGTTCGGCAGGAGTGAACCAACTCATGTTCTCGACCAATCCCAGTATAGGGACGTTTACCTTATCCCCGGTAAACATACTGATACCTTTCCGGGCATCGGCCAAAGCAACCTCTTGCGGAGTGGTTACCACAATCGCTCCGGTGATAGCGAGTGTCTGTACCAAAGTGAGGTGTATATCGCTGGTTCCCGGTGGCAAATCGAGCACAAAATAGTCGAGTTCGCCCCATGCGGCATCGGTGATGAGTTGTTTCAAAGCGTTACTTGCCATTCCTCCCCGCCAGAGTACGGCATCGTTTTTACGAACAAAAAAACCGATGGAAAGAATCTTCACGCCGTATCGCTCGACCGGGAGAATGAGGTCGCGTCCTCCGATGTTCTCGGTATAGACTTCGGTGTCTTCGATATTGAACCTCGTGGGCGCCGAAGGGCCGAATCTGTCGGCATCCAGACTTTATACCCTTGGCGGGCCAACGCCACAGCTAAATTGGAGGCTATGGTAGATTTACCAACGCCGCCTTTTCCCGATGAAACGGCAATGATATTCTTTACATCGGGCAAGGGATTCTCGGGGTTCGGACGAGCTGTTTGTCTTGCCTTTACAGCTATATTTCCTTTGATATTTACTTCTGGACTTACGAAAGTGAGAATGGCAGTTTCGGCGGCTTTCACGACCGATCGGATAAAAGGATCGGTCGGCTTGTCGAAAATGATGGAGAAACTTACTTTGTTACCGTCGATACGAATGTCGTCTTCGATCATTTCATTAGCGACCAAATCTTTCCCGTTGCCCGGGTAACGCACTTTGGCGAGTGCGTCGAGTATTAGTTTCGGATATAGTTGCATATTGTCGTGTTATTTTGATGTTGTATTTTCTTGACTACTTTGTTTACCGCTACGTTTTCCCCGGTTGAAGCTCCGGTATGTGTCGTAAGGAATATCAACGTCGGGTTCGATGAATTGTTCACGGGGTTGGCAGACGAAACGAATATATTTGATATTCATGCCCCGTTCGAGCCACTGTTGCTCGTAGAAAGTTTTTATTTCCAGTATGTCGTCGGTTATTCCCGAATGGTAGAGATCGTCGGTCGAAACCTGTACGGGATAGCCGTTTGCTTTTACCATTTCACAAGTATAGGTGTACATGAACGGACTGTCGCTTTTCAGATGGATCAAACCTTCGGGCGATAGAATATTTTGGTATAGTTGCATAAACCGGGTAGAAGTGAGCCGCTTTCTCACTTTTTTCATTTGCGGGTCGGGGAAGGTAATCCATATTTCTGATACTTCACCTTTGGCAAAAAAACGATCGATCAACTCTATATTGGTACGAAGAAAGGCTACGTTATTTATTCCTTCTTCGAGGGCCTGTTTGGCTCCACTCCACATGCGGGCTCCCTTTATATCTATTCCTATAAAGTTTTTTTGCGGGTAACGTTTTGCCAGACCTACGGCATATTCGCCTTTTCCACAGCCCAATTCAAGGACTATCGGATTTTCATTTTTGAAGAATTGTTTTCCCCATTTGCCTTGCATCTCAAATCCTTTTTCTTGTAGTGCAGAGAAAGGATATTGGAATACATGTGGGTAGCCTTGCAGGTCGTCGAATTTTTTCAGTTTATTTTTTCCCATTTTGAAATGAATATCGACAGGTTCTGGTTAATTGACTCTTCCTAATTTTAAATGATAGTATTTTCCTGATTCTATTTGTACAGAAAAGATAAATACTTCTCCCGAATACGATTGAGTATCGATTTTCGCTTCGGTCATTTTGCCTTGTTTTTGATATATTGTGCGTCCGTCGATTGTATACAGGGTTATGCGGTGCATGGGTTCGTACGAATTTACGATGAGCATTTTTTGCTCGAAATATGCTTTCAACGCCTTGTCGTCGATTTGTTGCTCATCTACCTCGGATAAATAACGAATGTCAAACTCTTTCCATTGAGGCGTGTTCAAATAGAGAGATAGACTTTCGTCGGGGATTCCCAGCCGGCAATCTTTTTGCGGAACATTTCGAAAGACATTTTCTCCCAGTATCGGAGGCTCGGTCGGATAGGATAACATAACATTCAATCTCGTGCAATTATCGAAGGCGTGGTCTCCGATGGTCTTGACTGTCGACGGTATTTTTGCGGAAAATAAATATTTCATACCATAGAACGGCCATCGACCTATTTTTTCAGTTCCTTCGGGCAGGAAAGAAAGTCCTGCGATCCTACTGCATCCGGCAAATGCATAATCGCCTATGGTTCGGACAGACTCTGGTAGAATACAGTCGGTGAGCGATGTGCAATAATAGAATGCGCCTTCTCCTATTTCTGTTATGGTATTGGGGGCTTGTATGGAGAGTAGTTTTGTACAATGGTCAAAGGTGTAAGGGGGCAGGTTTTCCAATGGACATTCTTTTATATCGACCTCTGTTAACGAGATACAGTGGGAGAAACAACCTTCGCCCATAGATTCTAGTTTTTGAGGGAGTGTTATTCCCGTCAGAGACGAGCATCCGGCAAAACATTCTTTGCCGATAGATTGTAACGAGGCGGGTAGGGTTATCGAGGATAAGGCGGTACAGTTGAGAAATGCTTGGTTCCCTATCGAACGAAGGACAGACAGGGAGAGGTCTATTCCGGTAAAAGAGGTGCATTGTTTGAATGCATATTCGCCTATTTTTTCCAATGTCTGTGGTAACGATGTGTTCAAAGAGAAACAGTCGCAAAAAGCGAATCCTGCTATTTCCTGTAAATTGTTTCCCCAATCTATGTTTTTTAGTTTAGTACAGCCTGCGAAAGCGCCTTTTCCTATTTTTTTTGTATTCTGGGGAAGCCGTACGGTCGTTAACTCTTGAAATCCGAAGAATGTGTTTGCTGGGATACAGTTGGCATCGAAACGGGTTTGATTTCCGAGGTAAATATCTCGACTTTCGAATGCATCTATCGTACAATCTGCAAGGTTTATGCCGGTTAAGTGAAATAGGGAGTCGTTTATGAAAGCAAAATCGCGAACGTCGATTGTTCCCGAGACGGTTAGATTCGTAATTGTCCGATGCTGTTCTTCGATGAGAGATTGTAGTTGTCCCGCTTCGGTGTGACAATTGTAATTTGTCGCCTGCAAATGTTTCCCGACGGATAGGAACAGAACGATATATAACAACTTTCTCATTGGAGTGACGGCGGGTTTGATTGTTTTATAAAAATAGAGAGAGATAGGAATAAGATAAAACGGACAAGCTCGTTTTTTATACCAAGTCGCACCCTATTTTTGTATTTGCAAAGATAGTATAAACGAATGTAGAAACAAATTTTATTTGTCGGGTCGGTATGTTCGGGTGTTTTTGTTTTGACAGACAGAATGTTGAGCCTGAATTTTTGAAAAAATGGAGACTATATTTGGGGGTAATCTTTAATCTCTTGATATGCGATAATGTGCGCCGCAGTCGAGTATGAAATCCAGTACATCTTTGAAAAGTTCTTCTACATGAGACGGCACAAATACATACGACGTGTCGCCGCAATGTTTGCATATGGTTTGGGGTAAGTCGGTTAATTTTACATTGAGTTGTTCCGACATAGCCATTGCTTCGTCTTTTTCGATTATCGCATAGGTATGATGTTGTACATTTTTATAATCGTAAAAGGTCAGACAGATGACCAGACTTTTAGTGTAGTTGAATCCGACCGTAAGTGTCGACCAAGTGTCGAAGTCCTCGTGGGACATGGCGATGGTTATTTCTTCCAATGTTGACATAATTTTCGTGAAAGTATTGTGGGCGAGCTATATATATTTCTCGTAGTCATTAAATGCGGCTGTCTATGCGTATAATGTTTTCGACAATGAACAGATCGCAAATTTCTTTTTTCTCGATTTCGATGTCGTCGTATTCTTTGTTTTCACTGCGTAGGATAACCCTATCGGGATTATCGTGTTTACGAATATATTTGACCATGCGGTAATCTTCCAGCAATATGACGTAGATTTGCCCCCAGAAGATAAGCTGGGGATTTTTTATTTCGCGGATTGCGATCATGTCACCATTGTTAATAACGGGTTTCATGCTGTCTCCGCTTACTTTGACAATGCTGCAATCGGGATTGATGAAAGGAACGTCTATACTGCCGATTACCAAATCCTCGGTAAACATGCGATCCCGCGCCAAATTACCGGCGGTTACGTCCAGACCGTATACTTTCGCCCCATTTCTTGCTTCTGGTATAATCGCTTCCGAGGGAAGAGTTAATGTGCGTATATGAGAGTGTGCATCGTTGTCTGAGGGACGAAACATATATCCTTTACCCGTACATAGCCATTCTTTCGATACGCCCAAGTCTGCGACGATTCTGTTGATAAGTGAGTCGCTGACAGGTAGTTTTCCGGTCAGGTGTTTCGAGAAGTTGGACGCATCGATCGATATGCGTTTGGCAAATTCCGACTGGGTTACTCCAAAGTTTTCCATTAATGTCTTGATTCTCTCTATTTTAGCTTCATTCTCCATAGTCGTTCACTTTTTTATTTTCATAATATGGTAAAATTACCATAAATAATTTGCTTTTCAATAAAAGTGGTAGTATATTTGTGTGGTTTTATTACCAAAACAAAGGTATAGACTTTTTTTGAAAAACAAAATAATAGATTAGTAATTAACATAGTTAGCCATGTTCCATCGGGGTATATTGCCTATAAAAATTGTAAACAAAAGGAGGAGATACACAGACAAAACGGGTAAATGCAGTGTGAATATACCCTGATGGAAGTGTGCTAACAGAATAGGAGAAGTTATGAGAACGATTGAATGGGAAGCTCCGGCTTTGGCATCATTAGCGGCAGCACATTGGTTGGTAGCTTATGAACGGGAAAATTCGCCACGAAAGAGGGTGAGGTATGAGAATGAAATAGAGTTCGACGGAGTGGCTTATATGTTGATGTGTGAAATCGAATTAGTGGAAAGAGAACATAAAGCGGTGTCGATGATGTGCGGTATAGAGCCTCAATATACCGATATGCCGGTAAGAATTATTGGAAATATGGGAAAGGCCATCGGCGAGATTTTGCCTGTGCTGAATAACTTTTTGGATAGTTACGGTGTTATATATGTATGATATAAACAGAGGGGTGATCCGAAAGGTGTGGCGTGGTATAAGAAGGATACTTTCGGGGTATATGACGAGGGTGTACCTGTCGGATTAAAGAAAAAGGCTGAACAAACTGTTCAGCCTTTTTCTTTTTTATCGGAGAAATAGAATTATCCGTTAACTTTTGCCATGTGGGCAATCAAATCGAGTACTTTGTTAGAATAACCGATTTCGTTGTCATACCAAGAAACGACTTTTACGAATGTGTCGGTCAGAGCTATACCAGCTTTTGCGTCGAAAATAGAAGTGCGAGTATCACCCAAGAAGTCAGAAGATACAACAGCGTCTTCGGTATAACCGAGAATGCCTTTCAATTCGCCTTCGGAAGCCTCTTTCATAGCAGCGCAGATTTCTGCATAAGTAGCCGGTTTAGCCAAGTTAACTGTTAAATCGACAACCGAAACGTCCAAAGTCGGAACACGCATAGACATACCTGTCAATTTTCCGTTCAAAGTGGGGATTACTTTTCCTACGGCTTTGGCAGCTCCCGTAGAAGAAGGAATGATGTTGCCAGAAGCGGCACGACCACCACGCCAGTCTTTCATAGAAGGACCGTCAACCGTTTTTTGAGTAGCGGTAGTAGAGTGAACGGTAGTCATCAAACCATCGAGAATACCGAATTTGTCGTTCAATACTTTGGCGATAGGAGCCAAGCAGTTGGTTGTACAAGAAGCATTGGAAACGAATTGAGTACCTTTAACGTAAGTATTTTCGTTAACACCGCAAACGAACATAGGAGTATCGTCTTTGGAAGGAGCGGACATAACTACGTATTTAGCACCGGCTTCGATATGAGCTTGAGCTTTTTCTTTGGTCAAGAAAAGACCGGTAGATTCTACAACATATTCAGCACCTACTTCATTCCATTTCAAATCGGCAGGATTCTTTTCGGCTGTAACACGAATAGTTTTTCCGTTTACAATCAATTGACTTTTTTCAACATTCGCTTCGATAGTTCCATCGAATTGTCCGTGCATAGTGTCATATTTCAACATGTATGCCAAATAGTCAACCGGGCAAAGGTCGTTAATACCTACGATTTGGATGTCGTTTCTTGTTTGTGCTGCACGGAAAACGAAACGTCCGATGCGGCCAAAACCATTGATACCTACTTTAATCATTGTAATAAAACTTTAAGTGTTTATTGAATAAAAAATAACATCTTACTTTTTTCTTCTTTTTTTGTTCTGCTTTCTTAAAAACATTTACATTTGTAATATTGTTTAACAACCACAAGGTGTCGCACAACAACTCATCAAAGCAAGCAGCGCAATTAAAAAGGCAATTTTGTATTTCATACAAGTATATTTTGTTCCTAAAATTGCGATACAAAGGTAAATATTTTTTTTGAATACAATGTATGTGAATGTGAAAATAAAAGAAAAATTTCTTTATTTGCATTGTGTTGAGTTTGAGTAATCTATCTAATATTAATAACTCGTACTATTATGAAAAGTTCATTTTTAGCAGACTTTAAAAAATTTGCCATGCGAGGCAATGTCATCGACATGGCTGTCGGTGTAATTATCGGTGGCGCTTTTGGAAAAATCGTATCTTCGGTTGTCGCCGATATCATCATGCCACCTCTCGGGTTACTGATCGGCGGTGTCAACTTTACAGATTTAAAATGGGTGATGAAAGGGCCTGAAGTAGTCGATGGGGTAGAACAGGCTGCGGTTACACTTAATTATGGTAATTTTTTACAAGCAACCTTCGACTTTTTGATTATTGCTTTTTCTATTTTCTTGTTTATTCGACTTTTGACGAAGTTAACGGAAAAGAAAAAGGAAGAACAAACGGCTCCTGCTCCTGCCCCGGCTCCTTCCGAAGAGGTGAAATTGTTGTCGGAAATTCGGGACTTGTTAAAGAAAAACGAAGAATGAGAAGGAGCTCGTTCTCTGCGAAAAATAATAATGCCGCTTTCTTATCAGAAGCGGCATTATTATTGATGACAGGTTTTATAAATTATCCTATGATATACTTGCTTTTGGGCAGGTAGGATAACAAATATACGAATATGTAAACCGTAATAAATGTACACACGGCGATCAAGGGAATTGTGACATAGGCCGCATCCGAGATAGACTTGAATAGTCCATAATAGAAATTTAGAAACAGAATGTGGGCTAAGTACATTCCATAGCTTTTTATCGATATATCCGACAGCAGTTTGCAGGCTGCATTTTTCCCTTTTAAAGATAATCGGCCGATTAGAGAGAAGAGGCCTAATGTCATCAGGAATACATTTACCGTACAGAATCCCCAACTAAGCTCCAATTCGGGCACAGTGGGAACCGTATCGATACGTGAACAGAAAATCCCGGCCGAGAGCGCGAAACCGACTATGAGTATTATCCAAGATAATGCCGCAGAAGGATAGCCGAATCTTTTCAGATAATATCCTAAAATGAAGTATCCGATGAATCCCGTGAAGTAATAGAGCAACGGTGTGTCGTTCCAGAATGCTTCGCCAAGCACTTCGGGATAAACTAAATGAATATACGGGAGAAAAGTTGTGATTATCCACAAGCCGAGATATCCTTCCAGTTCTCGTTTAGAAGCTTGTTGTAACCAGGGGGAAATAATCGGGGTTACCAGATAGAGCCCGATTAACATGTAAATATACCATAAATGACCTATTTCACACCCGAAATTCACAGGAATGTGTAAAATATTAAGTGCCATTTGGCTAAAAGAATCCCCACGGCTTAATACGTAGTATCCGGCATATAATACACACCATGCGATGAATGGATATACGATTCGGGTGAAACGCTTGCGAAAAAATGTAGAAATTTTGTCTTGCATAGGGAGTAACAAGAATCCCGACAGCATGACGAATAGAGGTACAGATGATCGGCATAATGTGGTTATGATACCAATCCAAAAAGTATTGCTTCCGGTAACAACCGTTCCTCCTTCTCCTATATAGTAAAATTCGCTGGCATGTTGTTGAATGACCAAGTAACAGGCAATAACTCTCAATAAATCGAGTGAATAATTGCGATTCTTAATCATGAAAATAATTGTTTATGAAATGTTCGTGATGAATTTTATCGAATAATTAGTTGAAACGTAGTTTTTCTCCAATGACAGTAGTTAGTATTGTTCTTTTTCATTGGGAAAATCTTGTGTTTTCACGTCTTTTACGTAGGCTTGTACCGCTTCGGTGATCGTTGTACTTAGATCGGCGTATCGACGAAGGAACCGTGGGGAAAAACCTTTGTTGATGCCTAACATGTCGTGCATGACGAGGACTTGTCCGTCTACACCACCACCGGCTCCGATACCGATGACCGGAATGGTTACTTCCTGAGCTACCCGGGTGGCCAATGCTGCCGGAATCTTTTCGAGAACAAGACTGAAACACCCTATCTCTTCGAGAAGATGAGCATCCTCGATGAGTTTATTGGCTTCTGCCTCTTCACGAGCACGAACGGTATATGTACCGAATTTGTTAATGGATTGTGGTGTCAGACCTAAATGCCCCATAACGGGTATCCCGGCACTGAGTATGCGCTCGATAGATTCACGGATTTCGGCTCCGCCTTCCATCTTTACACAGTCGGCATGCGTCTCTTTCATGATTCTGATTGCCGAGGCAACAGCTTCTTTGGAATTGCCCTGATAGGAGCCGAATGGCATATCGACGACGACTAAGGCACGTTTAACGGCTCTGACAACCGACTTCCCATGATAAATCATTTGGTCGAGAGTAATAGGTAAAGTCGTTACATTTCCGGCCATTACATTGGATGCCGAGTCGCCTACCAGAATGACATCGATTCCGGCTTGGTCTATAAGAGTCGCCATTGAAAAGTCATAGGCGGTTAACATCGAAATTTTTTCGCCGCGGAGTTTCATTTCCATCAGGCGGTGAGTCGTTACTTTACGAGTATCTTCGGTATATGTAGACATAATTTTGATTGTTTGAATTTCGGGACAAAGGTACACTCAAATTTTTATATTGCAACCTTTTTCACTTTTCAATCTTGTTTTCTGTATATTTGCATAAAGTGTAGAATGGATTGATTGTACGGGGCGATCCTCTTTGCGCCCGGAGGCGGAAACACAGATCGCACAGATATGATTGCGGTTTTTCTGTGATTACAGTCTGCCGATTCTATTTGTTTGAATGAGTGTTTATAGTATGGAGAAAGAAAAGTCGTCACGGGAAGTTCCCGGTTGGTTCAAGATTTTAATTCTTATAACGGCTTTGCCGGTTTTTGCGTGGCCGTGGTTGATGAACCGAGCAACGTTTGTATTTGTCGAAAAAGCCGCTGGCGATGCTTTACCTTGGGCTTTGGTCATGTTATTGCCTTTGTATGTGGTTTTATCTACGTGGATTAGTTATCGGGTGTATAGTACCCGACGAGAGATTTCGTGGATTTTACAAGGTTTGCAAATGCTGGTATATTTGGCCTTGTTTGTTTTGATTTTTTAATCCGTGATTACGGATTGTATAGATCGGGATTGGAAAAATTGATAATGTTCATTACCATTTCATAGGCTTGTTTGGCCGGGCTGTCTGGATTGATTTCTATGGCTTTCAGATAGTTCTCAATTGTGAGTTTCCAGTTTCCTTGTTTCCAAAAGACGAGTCCTTTCAAGTAGTATGCCTTGTCGTCTTTCGAGTGGTTCGAGAGCCATTCGTCGATGTATGCAAGAGCTTTTTCCAAATTGTTTTCTGCGATGAGCCGGTTTATTTTTTCTGAGTCCATTTGCTGCTTTCTTTTGGGCAAAGATAGTGTAAACCGAGGGCAGAAACAAATATACTTGTTGGCGTATGGATAATATGACAACGGGGAAGTCCTACTCTTAGGACTTCCCCGTTGTTTCAATTTGCATCTTTGATTAATGGGTTAGTTTTTCGGGTTTGGGTAGTTCTAATTCGTTCCCTTCGGGAGCCAAGATAAAACCTTTGTTGTTCCATGTGCGCAGATAGCCGCCGATGTTGTTGTTAATCATCAGTAGCTGGAATGCATGTTTGCCTTTTTGCAAAGCGATGGAATTACGTGTGCGAGAATGGCGTATGAGTTTACCGTCGTTACTGATGATGACCTTTCCGTCTATTCTCAGTTCGTCCATTTCGGAGGAAAAATAGTATATGCCATCGGCGGGAACTTCGAAGTAGCCGGTGTAGCAGTATGCTCCTTTGTCTTCGATATCCGGTTTGAATTCAAAATCTTTGACAATCTTCGGTGCACTCCAATGCGCTCCATCGAGGTCTTTTACAAAATAGAGGTTTCCCTCGGTACGTCTCAACTCGATACCGGGTTGGGTGCTTTTTTCGGTAGCCGGCATGAGCTTTTCGTGAACTACTTCGATAGAGCGTACCGGACTTAATTTCCCTGAGGGGAGCATAGTGGCTATTTTGACTGTTACATCTTTATTGAGATATAACGGCTTTTCGTATTTTGTCGAATTTGTTTGAGGATCACTTCCATCGGTCGTATATACCATAGAATAGTTACGGCTGTTGTGGAACGTCAGCGTGGTATTTTCGGTATATGCAATACGGTCGGCCATAGGGCCTTCGGGCATGGGTATGTGGTAGTTGATGTGGTGCATATCGAGTCGGATCAATTGATTGTCGAGCCGACGAGTGAAAGAGTTGTAATCTTTTTTCTCTTTGGGTGTCCAATCCAATTCTGCCAAAGCCAGCATGCGGGGATATAACAGGTATTCGGTATACTCGGGGGTTACGGCATATTCGGTCCACATGTTGCATTGTGCTCCTAAAACGTGGTGACGCAAATTTTCTGGAATTTTTGGAGATTTGGGGTCGTAGCTATAAGTCTTTTCGAGAGGGAGTCCGAATCTAATGGCAATGGGTTCGGTTTCGACAGCTCCTTGTCCATGATCTATATACATCCATTTGGAGGGTGTCATGATAACATCGTGTCCCATAGAAGCGGCGGCAATTCCTCCTTCTTCTCCTCTCCAAGACATCACTGTCGCCGATGGAGCCAGTCCTCCTTCGAGAATTTCGTCCCAGCCGATCATCGATTTTCCATGAGCAAGGATTATCTTTTCGATACGGTGAATGAAATAGCTTTGCAGTTCGTGGGCATCTTTCAAGTTTTCGTTTTTGATTCTTTTTTGGCATTTGGGGCATTCGTTCCATCTTACTTTGGGACATTCGTCACCGCCGATATGGAAGAATTTGCCGGGAAACAGAGGAATGACTTCTTCGAGAATGTCTTGTAAGAATTCAAAAGTTTTGTCATTCCCGGCGCAATATACGTTGTCTTCCACGCCCCATTTGTTGCGTAGTTCAAACGGGCCTCCTGTACATGAATATTCGGGGTATGCGGTCAAAGCGGCAAGTGCATGTCCGGGAAGTTCTACTTCGGGGATAACGGTAATGTACCGCTCTGCTGCGTAGGCAACGACTTCTTTGATTTGTTCCTGTGTGTAATACCCTCCGTGTTCTTTTCCGTCGAATACTTGCGGATAGTTTACATAGTAATAGTCTACTAATGTCTTTTCACGCTTGGAACCGATTTCCGTCAATTTGGGATATTTCTTGATCTCGATTCTCCATCCCTGATCGTCTGTCAAATGCCAGTGGAAGACATTCATCTTGTTCATAGCCAGTAAGTCGATAAACTTGTAAATGTAGTCTATCGGTACATAATGGCGGCATACATCCAACATGAGTCCGCGATGAACAAAACGGGGTGAATCTTCGATTTCTACGGCAGGAACCGACCAGTCAGCTTTCTTATCCAACTGCTTTCCGTAAATTGCCGGAGGGAGTAACTGATAAAGAGTCTGCAC
>ERZ780046.483-NODE-483-length-17086-cov-9.993659_pt1 | contig 17086 bp, 16 predicted proteins | sample MGYA00511848_ERZ780046 | MGnify/ENA primary metagenome ERZ780046 (study PRJEB29588, sample SAMEA2147983) | human gut metagenome | biome: human gut; feature: human-associated habitat; material: faeces | place: Denmark | collected 2008/2010 ...
CGGTAAATCGAGATTTTTGCAAGCAGCAGATGGCGGAAAAGGCATTCGTCAGATGGTTGCCGAATGAATCAGCGTTCCCGTGGTCTGATTCCCGACCTTGACCGCCGTCTGGCGACCCAGCGCGTCCTGCTCGAAGCTGTACACCACGTCGTTCGCGGCGTTCCCGTCCGTATTGTGACGGATTTCGACCAGATTCCCGCGCTGCTCATCATAGGTATATTCGATGTCAGCAGACAGATTTCCTGCTTTTGCGCGTGGAACAATTGGCGTGTGCGTAGGGTTTTCTTGACTTCTCCCCTACCCTATGGGTTAGCAAAGTACAAAAAATAGCGTCTGTGAAAAACTGATGTTGTTGCAATTTTCTTTCCTTCATTTGCAATAGAAATTGTTGAAAAGTTTGCAGACGTTCGCTTGCGAATAGTGCAATACTGTGATAAAATAAAGATGCAATAAGTATAAAGCCTGTTGCATGTCCAGAAAATGAGGTGATGTCAATGGACAGTAATCGAACAGTTAGCTTTTCGCTGGGTGGAATGGCTTTTGAATACAATGAGGAAAAGAATCAAATCACTATAAAAAAGCATGGGATTTCATTTCGCAGCGCAACCCGTATCTTTTTCGATTATGACCGAATCGAATTTTTCGACGACGCTCACAGCGACCGAGAGGTACGCTATGATACAATCGGCGGCACCTCAGCCGGACGAATTACACAAATTGGAGAAATATCAATCGGAAATGCAAACTAATTTTCTGGTGGCGAGAATGAAATTCTCTTCGTTGTATATACTGAAATGGTCAGAGTTAAAGAAAATGGAAAATAAACTGGCGTAACAAGGTTGATTTCCGCCCGATTAGCAACCGAATTTGAAAGGGGGCTTTATTATGGTAAGAGCTAACGAACTGTCTGCCGAAATGAAGCGCGAGCTTGCCTTCACCAAAGAAGAGCTGGCAGAGTTGGAAGCCGCAAAGAAAATGCCAATTACGTTTGATGCGGATTGCCCTGCAACCACGCCGGAACAAGCGGTTAAATTCAAGAGGGTCAATCCGCCCCGCAGAAGAGCGGATGCTCATATGGCATAAAATATGTTTTGCCGTTAGTAGGCTACACGCAGTCTACTAACGGCTTTTTTATACCGTCACAGTCGCGTGGGTGATGCAGTGCGGCAGGCCGTCAACGCGATTTTCAACGGATCGTCCGCCACAGCCGTCACCGTAACTTCATTGCCGACCGCATCCTGAATCTTCTGAATCAGCACCTTCCCAGTTTCCGGCGCATCCTCCGTCGGGGTCGCACTCACCAGCGGGAACGTCATTCCATTGTCGCCCTTGTCGGTAATCGTGATGTTTTCGTCCCCGACTTCCAGCGTCAAAGACAAACCGGACTGGTCGGAATGCTTCTTTTGGTTGCGTTCATTCTTCTTGAAGAAGTGTTCCGTACCGTCGCCATCCGTATACACGAACTCCTCTTCGCCATTGTACAGCACCTTGTGCAGCGTCTGATGCAGCGAAGTCCGCCAGCCATAGCCCATGCCGAACTCGTCTTTGTCGCTGTCGCAAGAATTGTAATAGTGCGTAATCGAGACCGGCAGACGATTGCCGTTCATTGCGGTGTCGGCGTGGGAGAAGATCAGGTTGCCGTTGACAAGGCTGACGCTGCCAGTCCCTGCCAATCCCGCAGACTGATGGTCGTAAGTCAGACAGCTTTCCAGACCCGCAAGGCTCGTGACATCGAACTCTTTCCACGAATACTGATTTTTCACTACGCGGCAGTAATCCTGATACACACCGCTGACTTCCGGTCGATTCTCATAGGTGATTGTCTCCGGATTCCAGTCCTTCAGCACTTCTTTGCACATGATAGCGGTATCTGCCGCCGGCGCGTAGACATTGCGAACGCACAGTTTCGCGGACGTGATGAAGTGGTTCGCGCCCAGACGAAACATGGAATCGCTATGCGCAGGAAAATGGCGCTGTCCATGATTTGAAGGACGGCTTCAAAGCGGTTTCCTTCCTCTCGAATCACGAGCTTTACACGGTCGGTCGGCTTGGACAGTACATTGCCGAAACTCAACGGATATTTTCCAAAATCAAAGCGGAATCCGCGGCAAAGGAACGCAGAATCCGTGATATTGACGCACTGTTTGGTGCGATTCAAACCATCCGAGAATTGAAGCCGATTGAGCAGGAATACGAGAGCAGCCACTGGCGCGGCAAACGCGAAAAGTACAAAGCCGAACACGGCAACGAATTGAACCGTCTGCAAAAAGCTGTCTGGCTGCGCGAAAAGCTCATGAAGTCGCTGGGGCTTGCGTCTCCTCTCGATAAGGAGCAGCGTGCGGCGCTGAAATCGGAACGTGCACGGCTTGAAGCGGAGCGCGAAGCCCTTCTTCCCAAGCTCGAAGAAGTCTAGGGTGAATTGGCGGAACGAAACCGCATCCGATACTGGACGCGCAAGGTTGTTCCCGACGCACTGCCACGCGTTTCGGATGGGCGGGTTTCGGTTGAGGACGCGATGGAAACGGCGGTCAATCGGAAAGAGCTGGAGCAGGTCGAGGATGAAGCAGCGCGGATGGCCGCGCATCAGCCGCAGGAACAGGAAAAACAGGAGACGCCCCATCGGCGTTTACGGCCAGCGGCGGCGAACTTTTCTGAAGGAGCACCACCGGGTATTGTATGATAACCTGCTGAATGCTGGGACGTTGCACGATCATCTTGTGGACATTGAGGAGCAGGCGCAGGGCGATGGCCTCCGCCTGTTTTGTATATAGAAAAGAATAATGCTGATTTACAATAGCATTGTTCCGGGCTTTGTTGACATTGTTCTTTTATTCGGGTATAATGTACTTGTGATTTTATGCGTGGAGGTATCCCCTATGGCTGAAATGATCTCGGTAAGAGAGGCGGCAGTGCGCTGGAATATAACGGAGCGGAGAGTTGCGACGCTCTGCAAGAATGGGAGAATCGCCGGTGCAAAAAAGCAGGGCAATCGTTGGCTGATCCCCGCTGATACGCAGAAGCCGGCGGATCAGCGGCTCAAGACGGGCGCTTTCCGCAAGACGGAGCGCGCGCCGAAGCTGCCTCTGCCCATCGGCGTGTCCAACTATTGCCTTGCATCGTCGGAATACTACTACATCGATAAGACGATGATGATCAAGGACTTTATCGACGAGCGTCCGATGGTGACGCTGTTTACCCGCCCCCGGCGTTTCGGCAAGACACTGAATATGGATATGCTGCGCACTTATTTTGAAAAGAGCGACAAGGATACCTCCGTTTACTTCCGGGATAAGAAGATCTGGACCTGCGGCCAGAAATACCGGGATTATCAGGGCAAGTACCCCGTGATCTTCCTGACCTTCAAGGATGTGAAGTTTGATACTTGGGAGGAGACCTTTGCGGCCATCCGGGATATTTTCGCAAAGGAGACCCGGCGGCACAAGGAGCTGCTGACCAGCGATAAATGCGACGAGTACAGCAAAAAGACCTATGAAAAGCTGGCAGACGGCAAGGTCAGCGAGGTAGAGCTGGCTTCAGCACTGCTGGACCTGTCCGCTATGCTGCACAAGCACTATGCCGTTGCGCCCATTATCATCATCGACGAGTACGACACCCCCATCCAGCAGAGCTATCAGAAGGACTATTACGACAAGGTCATCCGGTTTATGCGGAACCTGTTTTCCGGCGGGTTCAAGGATAATCAGAACCTGTCCTTCGGCTTCCTCACCGGCATTCTGCGGGTGGCCAAGGAGAGCATCTTCAGCGGGATGAACAACCTGTCCATCAACTCCGTGCTGGACAACAAATACAGCGCCTACTTCGGCTTCACCGCCGACGAGGTGATGGAGATGGCGGAATACTACGGCGCTGCCGATAAGTATGACGAGATTTGCCAGTGGTACGACGGCTACCGCTTCGGCAAGACGGAGATTTTCAACCCGTGGTCGGTGGTCAACTACTTCAGCAACGAGTGCGAGCCGAGACCCTTCTGGGTCTCCACCGGCAGCAACGATATTATCGGGGAAGTGCTTGCCCAGGCAGACGAGGAGATTTACACCCGTCTGACTTCCCTGGTCAACGGCGAGACCTTCACCACCTTCATCGACACCGGCGTGATCTATCCGCAGATCAAGAGCAATCCCTCCACCATTTACAGCTTCCTGCTGGTGACCGGCTATCTGAAGGCGCTGAAAACCACGCCCTCCTTCAGCGGCGATTTTATGTGCGAGGTCTCCCTGCCCAACCGGGAGATTTCTCTGGTGTATAACAAGGAGATCTTGCAGCGACTGGAGAATCTGATCCCGCCGTTCACGGCGATTTCCGTTCAGGAGGCCATCTTCTCCGGCGATAACGCACGGCTGAAAGCGCAGATTCAGACGCTGCTGACCCAGTCGGTCAGCTCCTTTGATACTGCCGGGGAGAACTTCTACCACGGCTTTATGCTGGGGCTGTGCGCCCTGCTGGGCGGCGCTTTCGTGACCTCCAACCGGGAATCCGGCGACGGGCGCTATGACATTCAGCTGAAGCCCACGCAAAAGGGACTTCCGGGCATCCTGATCGAGCTGAAAGCGGAGAAGAATTGCAACGATGAGCAGCTGAAAAAGCTGTCCGAGACGGCCTTGCAGCAGATCAACGACAAGAACTACGAAACCGAGCTGACGACCGCCGGGGTCGGGACGATTTATAAATACGGCGTGGCCTTCAGCGGCAAAAAGGTCGAAGTGACGGTCGGATAAGGGACAGAGGTCACACTCTTATTCGAGTGGACAGTAACCACATGGAGGAAAACGTGATCCTCTGTCCGCACGAGAATATTATACTATTTCCAAATGAGAATGCGCCAAGATGCGCCGCGAATTTTTCGCTCTGGCTAACGGGAGTGGAATGCAGCGTAGCAGCGCTACGCTAAATGGAACGACCGGACGCCAGAACGGAAAAGGCGCAAGCAGATGGCGCAGGTGAATCTGGAAATAGTATTATATCAAAATCCAAAGCGGATTTCGATACCCAATGGAGGCGGCAAATGCCGCGCGATTTGGAAGGCTCAGTCGCTACGCTCCTTCCCTTTCCAAATCGTTTTTGTCTCTACCGAAGGTTGGCGTAGATACGACTTTATTATAGCAGCATAGAAAAGCAAGCGATGCGAGGAGTGGGGAAAGAATGGTCTTTCGGCTTGCCATCGTAGAGGATGAAAAGCAAGACAGCGATCTGTTACAAAGCCACATCCATCATTTTTTTACAGAGAATTGTCCGGACGACTCTTTTCAGGTAACTGTATTTGATAATGCAGGCGTCTTTATTGAACAATACAGGCCGGATTATGATCTTATTTTTTTGGATATTCAGATGCCGGGCCTCAATGGGATGGAAGCGGCTACAGCTCTGCGGAAAAAGGACAGCAGCGTGCTGCTGGTATTTGTTACGAATATGGCGCAGTATGCAGTGAGGGGGTACGATGTAAACGCCGCTGGATTCATTCTCAAACCCGTCAGCTATTATGATTTTCTCATGCGGATGCGAAAATGCATCGGGATTTTGCAGACGCGCGTGGAAGAATACGTGACGCTGAATATGCGGCAGGGCATCATCCGTCTGCCGGCGAGGGATATTTTGTATGTCGAGGTGAATCGGCACATGCTCACCTATCACACCTTTAAGGACGCTGTTCAGGCCACCGGTTCCCTGGCGGAAACGGAAGCGTCTCTTCGGGGGGCCGGCTTTCTTCGCTGCAACAGCTGCTATCTTGTGAACCCGAAAGCGATCCAAGCTGTGCTTGGTTATGATATTCGATTGATCAACGGAGAGACGATCCAAATCAGTCATCCCAAGAAAAAGCAGTTTATGCAGGACTTGAATATCTGGCTGGGGGAGGGAAAAAACCTGTGACAATTTTGAATTGGTGGCTGGATCGCTTCCCCAGGTATGAATTTCTGGTGGAATACTTTCTCTTTTTGATTCCCATGGTGATTCATTTGCCAAGGAGAAAGCACTTTTTTCTGCGGTTGCTTCTCATGCTGGCGATAAGCTTTTTTCTTTCCAAACAGTGGAACAGCACCTGGGCGTCAATCCTGCCGCTCTATATCCTCAGATATTTGATTTTATTCAGTCTGGGGATCGCGGTCACGATGTTATGCTTTGACTGCGATCTGCTGTCGGCGCTGTACTGCGGCGCGGCGGCTTACGCTGCGCAGCACACCTTCAACCGGATTTTCGATCTTGTGATATTATCGACTGGTTTGGAAAAAGGCATCACATATAACGGAGTTTATCTGCTTTTGATCTTCGCGTTGCTTGCCTTGATGGTGTTATCGTTCACGCGCAGGATCAACCGAAATACGGTCAAGTGTATGGCGAATCGGAAAATCCTGTCGGTCAGCGGTATGATCCTGGTTTGCACAGTGGTGCTGACCGCGCTTTGGCGGGCGAATAAAGAGGGGCTCAGCACAGTTCAGCAAGTGATCATGGATTTGTATGATATGGCAGCTTGCGTCGGCGCGCTGGTGATTCTCCACAACATTTTTAAAATGGATGAGATGAAGCATGAAGCGGCTGTGATTCAGGAAATGTGGAACCAGGAGCGCAAGCAGTTGGCATTGTCTCAGGAAACGGTACGGATGCTCAACCTGAAATGCCATGACATGCGCCATCTTCTGCGGCTGATTTCCGCCCAGCAGGATGACAGCACCCAGCGGGAAATCGACAGCATCCGAGAATTGATCGATGTGTACGATTCCCGGGTGGATACGGGAAATGAGGTGCTGAATCTCCTGCTTTCTGAGAAGGGATTGATCTGTCAGAAAGAAAAGATCCGCCTAAATTGTGTGGCAGACGGGCAGAGGCTGAACTTCATGGAGAAGCCGGATATCTACTCACTTTTCGGCAATGCATTGGACAATGCCATCGAGGCAGTCCGGCAGGTGGAAAGTCCCGATATGCGCATCATCACCCTGACAATCGTCGGCGCAATGGGCATGACCTCCGTCTGTGTGGAGAATTTCTATCAAGGAGATACCCTACAGGTAGAGAACGGCTTACCGGTCACAACAAAATCAGATCAGACAATCCATGGCTACGGAGTCAAAAGTATGCAATACCTGGTGAAAAAGTACCGGGGAGAAATGACCATCAGTATGAATCAGCAGATATTCTCCCTGAAGCTGCTTCTTCCCATGTCGGACTAATGAAATCATTTTATGCGCCCAATCTGCAAGGTTGGGCGTTTTCTATTGCTTTTTTGCCCTTTTCAGCTATGATACAGCCATGAAAATCATGGGAGAAACGAAGGAGGAAGAAAGACCATGAAACAGAGAAGAACCGGATTATGGCGTACCCTGACGGTTGTGTTCGTCCTGCTCACGGCGTTTACTGTGGCAGGCAGCGGCGTGGCGGGCACATATTCCGCGTTGATCAATTCCACCCTGGGCATCGAAACCAGCCGCATCGTGAAAGCCAACGGTGCGGAGAAAGAAGATACCCAGTATTTCAAATCCGCCTACAATTCCCTGGAAGAACAGTATCAGGCCAAAGCGGCGCTGATTCGGCAGATCGGTCAGGAAGGCACGATTCTGCTGAAGAACGAAAATAACGCGCTGCCGATGAAAAACGGTACGATCCTGGTACTGGGCGGCAGCAAATTCGTACTGGCACTGTCACATGGCGGCGGCAGCATGAACGCCGCGGACCTGGCCAACGCCACGACCGTCGAGCAGGCGCTTACATTTGACGGCCTGAACGTCATCACCGAAGGTGCGCAGGCGGATGCCGCGTTAGTGGTCATCGGACGTTCCGCCGGAGAGGGCGCTGACATGCCGGAGGGCGGCCTGGCTCTGACTGCCGAGGAGCTTTCCCTGATCGCCCATGCGAAAGCGGCGGCGGGCAAGGTCATCGTTTTGCTCAGCGGTGACTTTTATCCCGAAATGGCTTCTCTGCAGGCTGATCCGGAAATCAGCGCAATCCTGCACCTGGGCAACGCTGGCTACCGCGGCGCTTATGGCCTGGCGGATGTGATCACAGGCAAAGCCTCTCCTTCTGGCCGAACGGTGGAAACGGTGGCTGTGGATTCCCGCGCCTCCGCCGCGATGCAGAATTACGGCGACCACAGCTATACCAACGCCTCCAAAATCATGGCCTCCCAGGCGAAGACCTATGTGGTGTACGCCGAAAGCATTTACAAGGACTACAAATATTATGAGACCCGCTACGAGGACAGTGTACTGAATCAGGGCAACGCCTCCTTCGGCGGCTGGACCTGGGAACAGGATGTGCTGTACCCCTTTGGATATGGCCTGAGCTATACCACGTTTACTCAGGAATTGCAAGGTGTTACCTTCGATAACACCGCGCACACCGCCGCTGTTCAGGTGAAGGTGACCAACACTGGCGCTGTAACTGGCAAAGAAGTGGTACAGGTATACGGCCAATCCCCCTACACAGAATACGATAAAGAGCACCTGATTGAAAAAGCCGCCGTACAGCTGATGGGTTTTGAAAAGACCGCTGAACTGGCGCCCGGCGCTTCTGAAACCGTGACAGTCCAAGTACCCATGCAATGGCTGGCGTCCTTTGATACGAAGGGCTATGGCACCTATATCATGGAAGCGGGGAATTATTATTTCGCTGTAGGCAGCAGCGCCCATGACGCGGTGAATAATATCCTGGCCGCCAAGGGAGCGAACGTGAACGGCAGCGCCGCCCTGACCTATACCTGGAACCAGGCGGAAACGGATGCCAGTACTTACGCCAAGTCCCTCTACACTGGTGAATCCATTACCGCCAGCTTTCCGGATGCGGACATCAACTACTGGCTGGAGGAAGCGGATCGAATCACCTATCTTTCCCGTCAGGATTGGCAGGGCACCTGGCCCGAGACCATTCAGCTGACCGCCGGGGATAAGCTGAAAGCCGCCCTCAACGACAAGAAAAAGTATGAGAACGGTAAGTACAACGACACCGCCTCCCGCATCCAAGTGTATGACGTCAAGACCGGCGACGGCAGCACCATCCTTTCTGCCGCGATGATGCGCGGACGTCCTTATAACGACGAGTACTGGAACACACTGCTGGATAACCTGACCGTTGAGGACATCGTGGCGCTGGTCGCCAATGGCCGCTACCGCATCAGCGCCGCACCGTCGGTTTCCTTCCTGGAGATCATCGGCGGCGATTCGCCCACCGGTCTCAACATCCCCTACCTGTACAGTAAAGTCGGCGCTGACCGGCAGCCCATCGGGTCTTCCTACATGGTCAGCGACGGCATCACGGAAGAAAAGGTGGATCTGGTGCCCATGGATGCCAGCTTCTACTGTTCCGAACCTACCCTGGCCTCCACCTTCAACAAGGCGCTGGCCCTCGCCGAGGGCGAGATGATGGGAGAAGACAGCCTGTACTGCGGTGCCAGCTTCCTTTACGGCCCCGGTACCAACCTGCACCGCACGCCTTACGGCGGCCGCGCCACCGAATATTACTCCGCCGACCCCGTGCTCAACAGCCTGATTGGCGCGGAGCAGGTCAAGGGCGGCTGGAGCAAGGGCCTGGTGATGGTGGTCAAGCACTTCTCCGCCAACGACCAGGAGCAGAACCGCATCGGCGTGGCCACCTTTGTGACCGAACAGGATCTGCGCGAGAACATGCTGCGCGGCTTCGAGGGCTTGATGACCTACGGCGGCGCGATGGGCCTCATGGGCTCCTACAACCGCCTGGGCGTGCTCGGCACCGCGGCGGAATACGACCTGATGACCACCGTGCTGCGCAAGGAATGGGGCAGCGACTGCTTCGTGATCACTGACCTGAACTCTCCCACCGCCGGTCTGTATGACGGCAACGCCATCATCGCCGCCGGCACCTCCACCATGATGAACAACGGCACCTTCGACGCGGAAAGCGGCTCATACGTCAATACCACCCTGTCCGTGGAAGCCTTCAGGAGCGATCCCACGCTGCGCGTCGCCATGCGTGAAGCCGCCCATCACGTGCTGTACGCCTTCGTCAACAGCTCGGCCATGAACGGCCAGTCCGCAAATGACCGCATCGAAACAGTCACTCCCTGGTGGCAGCCCGCGCTGCTGGCGCTGGAAATCGTCTTTGGCGCAGCCGCCCTCCTCACCGCTGCTTTGTATCTGTTCAACGTCAATAAAAAGGAGGAAGGAAGCCATGCGTAAGCCTGAAAACGAACGGGCCTTCGCCCTGCGTCTGACCGTGCCCGTCCTGACCGCGCTCAGCCTAATCTTTTACCGTGTGCTGACCGCGTCATCCTTTGAAAGCACTGAAAACGTGCCCTTGGTCACGGTTCTGCTGGCCGCGGCCCTCGTGCTTGGCGCAGTCGCCGCCTTCAAGGATGTGCTCCACGTTCCTTCGTTCCTGACTTTCACTGCTCTGGCCGCCGCCGCCGCGGCCTTTGCCGCCGGACGCGCCAGCTATGTGGCCTTCTATCTCACCGGCGACGTGATGAACACCGGCCTGTCCGTGTTCTTCATCCTCACCTGCGTTGCGCTGGTGCTGGCCGTTGCCCTCAGCATCGCCGCTATGGCAGCCGGCCGCCGGAAAGCCCGCTGACTCATTTCGATTCAACCACCGATACGGTGTTGAATAAATAAAGGAGGAAAAATCCATGAAGAACCTGTTCCGCACCCTGATCGCGATCCTGTCCCTCGCCTGCACCGCCCTGGCCGAATACAAGACCCCCACCACCGACTATGAAGTCTGGCAGGAATACACCCCCGAGCAGAGCATGCAGGAGGATGTGTCCGGCAAGGCCATCGCTTACCAGTTTACCGCTGTGAGCGATCCTGAAACCAGCAAAAAGAACGTTTCCCTGAAGATCGACCTGTATGAAGACGGCTTTGCCCGGATGGCCCAGAGCACGGAAGGCGATGGCGTGACCTATTACTACTACGGCTACTGGACGAACATGGACGACGAAGAGATCTTCCTCGCCTTCACCAGCTACAGCTACGAAGGAGCGACCATCGAAAACATGATCACCCACGGCGATATCCGCACGGTGGACTATACCTACGACCTGACCGAGGAAGACGGTGCTTTCACCTTCGGCCTGAACTTCTGCCTGGGCTTTGCCGACGGCGGCCAGTACGTCCGCTCCACGACGGCCACCGGCGGCAGCACCCCCGCCTTCGAGACGGAAGAAGCCTGGCTATCTGACGCTGCCGCTTACTGGGGCGCTGCGAAATAATCAAATCGTTGCTTTGCGGCTTGCTGGAAGGAACACGCTCCGGCAGGCCGCTTTTTCAAAGAAAAAACAGGGAAAGCACCTGTTCCTATCAAATTCAGAAGCAGCCATTTCTATCGGGCGACAAATTCCCCGTGAAAGGAGAAACATCCATGCAGGTTTTCAATCCTTATTTGCCCAGCTGGGAATATGTGCTGGACGGAGAACCTCACGTCTTTGGCGATCGGGTGTATGTGTACGGCTCCCACGACGCCTTTGGCGCGCCCATCTTCTGCGTGAATGATTATGTCTGCTGGTCCGCGCCGGTGAATGATCTAAGCGATTGGCGGTATTATCTGTATTACTGCTTTGATTTCACGGGGGAAATGGGCGTGACCGTATGCGATACCCCGGCAGGGCAGTATCAGTTTTACGGCAAGGTATGGGGCAAGAAATCCGGCGAGCAGTTCCCCTTTGATCCCGGTGTGCTGACGGACGACGACGGCCGGGTGTGGCTCTATTCCGGTTTTGCCACCAAGGTGCCCTTCCCCGCTTCCCGCTGGCATGATCTGCGCAACGACGGCGGCGTGGTGATGGAATTGGAGCGGGATATGGTGACCATCAAAACGGAGCCCAAGGTGCTGTTTCCCACCAAAGGAAAGCCCGGAGCCTTTCCGAACCATGCCTTCTTTGAAGCTTCCTCCATCCGCAAGGTGGATGGGAAATACTGCTTTGTGTATTCCAGCTTCGGTATCTGCTGGGCACATTGGCTACTGTGGCGGCATCTTACCTTTTCCTTTTCTATATTCCCACAGCCCCGGAAATGCTGATGCGGCTGCTTAGGATCATCCTGGTTTTTTCCACATCCATCGCAGCAATGTGTTTTTGTTTCAACCTGAATTTCCGCACTGTAGCCTCCGCCTGCGCCGCGGGCTACGCGGTGGAGCACCTGACGTTTCAGATCGTTAAGATCATCAGCATGACCACATCGATTTTACCCGATTCCCTGTTTGGTCTGCCCCGCTGGGAGGCAGTGGAATATGTGCTATTCCCGCCCATCTACCTGGTGTTGGCCGCCACGCTGGGGGTGTACTCCGCCAAATGCCAGTGCTTCCGGCGCACGGATCGCCGCCTGACGCTGATCTTTTTCGCCATCGTGATCCTCACCATGGGTTTTACCCGCATCGCCGATGCATTTGGCGACAGCGGCTCAATTTCCGTGAGCCTGTACGCCATCGCTTGCTGCGTGATGGCGCTGGCGGTGCAGCTGATTCTGTTCCATGAAATTGATCTGCAATATGAAAATGACACCATCCGCCTGCTCTGGCAGGAGGATCAGCGGCAGTACGAGCTGACGAAGAAGACCATCGACACCATCAATATCAAGCATCACGATTTGAAGCATCGCTTAGCTGAAATGAATGCCATGCTGTCCAAGGATGATATCCGCTCTATTGAGGAAGCGGTGAACGTGTACGACAGCAAGATCAAAACCGGAAACGAAGCCCTGGATGTGCTGCTGACCAAGAACAGCCTAGTCTGTAAGGAGGAAGGTATATCACTTACTTACACCGGTAACGGCGCGGACTTTTCCTTCATGAGCACCATGGACGTGTATTCCCTGTTCGGCAACGCGGTGGACAATGCCATCGAGGCCGTGCGCAAGGTGGAGGACCCGGAAAAGAAGATCGTGGATATTGTAACGGAGCGCACCGGGGCTATGATCACGGTGGTGGTGACCAATTATTTTTCCGATCAGCTTCAATTCTTTGACGGCATGCCTGCCACCACCAAAAAGGAAGAGGAGGGCTTTCATGGGTTCGGCATGAAGAGTATGAAAATTCTAACGGAAAAGTATCATGGTTCCGTGCATGCCCGCACAGAGGGAGACGTGTTCGTACTCACGATTTGTATTTTTGATGTCCGGTAATCTGCCACTTATTCTATAAAATCGACGTGATATGCTGTATCACGTCTTTTTTTGTCCGTTTGTGCTATACTTTCCCTAACACAAAGATCTTTCCGAAAGGAAGAAGGGAAGGTACATATGGCAAAAAGAACTGGATTATTCCGGGCACTCACATTTATCATGGCGCTGCTGTTAGCGGTTTCCTCCGTTGCGGGTGTCATGCTGGAACGGTTCCGCCAGCAGGTGGATGAAACCTTGGGCACCACCAGCCAGAAGGTAGTATCCACCGGGGAAGGCACCCTGTGGACCGCATTCACGCCGCCGCAGGAGCTGCGCAACGAGGACGGCACCCTGAACACCCACGCCACGATTCAGCACTTCATTGATTTCAGCCGGGAGTTAGCCGCTGGCGGCACCGTGCTGCTGAAAAACAACGGCGTACTTCCACTGCAAAAGGGCATCAGCGTGAGCCTGCTGGGCATGAAGAGCTACTATCCCATCCTGGCTTCCGGTCAGGGCATGCCCATTGTGGGTTCTATCATCACCCTGGAGGACGCGCTCAGCAAGAACCGTACCGACTTCAGAAACCCCCGCCGCAATGTGCAGCGCAACAACATCAAGCCCAGCTTCAAGAAGCTGGATGACTACGACTTTGAAGGCGCGGAAATGAAGATCAACCCCGTCCCCTTTGAAGCCTATGAGGGATACAGCAAGGAATTCAGCGGCTGGGGCCGGTTCACCTACATCCCCTCCATGCAGTCCTTCAACGACGATATTTCCAAGCACTTCGACGATCCCTCCCTGGAAACCATCGAAAAGTACGCTCCTTCCTTCATGGACAGCCTGCATGAATACAATGACGCGGCGATCGTTGTCATCGGCCGCCCCAGCAGTGAAAACGGCGACTATGCCGTGGGCGGTGTATATGAAGGCCAGGGAAATACCGAACCTCTGGAACTGACCACCAACGAGCGGGAAATCATCCGCGTGGCCACCGAAAACTTTGACAAAGTGGTGGTGCTGGTCAACTGCGTCAACGCCATCGAAATTGCCGAGCTGCAGAACAACGACAAAATCGACGCCATTCTGTGGATCGCCCATCCTGGCTCCTTCGGTATGCTTGGCGTGGCGGACGTGCTGGTGGGCAACGTAAGTCCCTCCGGCGGCCTGCCTGACACTTACGCGGCCAAGAATCTGTCCGCCCCTGCCATGGTCAACTTCGGCGATTACAAGTTCACCAACTTCAACACCGACGGCAGCGCCGACACCTCCGTGACCCGCGTAAATAGCCACAGTTACGTGGTGGAAGCGGAAAGCATCTATGTGGGCTATCGCTACTATGAAACCCGGTACAATGACATAGTGTACGGCCTGGGCAACGCTGATTCCAAGACAGGCGTGTTCGCCTCCCAGGGTAATTGGCGCTATAATGAAGAAGTGGTGTATCCTTTCGGCTTTGGCCTGAGCTATACCACCTTCACCCAGGAGCTGGTGGGCGACCCCGTCATCAGCCGCGCCGGTCATCACTTCACCATGGACTTTACCGTGCAGGTTACCAACACCGGCTCCGTAGCAGGCAAATCCAACATCCAACTCTACGCCCAGGCTCCCTACATCCAGGGCGGTGTGGAAAAGAGCGCCATTCAGCTGGCAGCTTACGACATCACCGGACTGCTGCAGCCCGGCCAGAGCGAAACCAAGGTGCTGCATGTGGATATGCAGGACGTAGCCAGCTATGATATGCTGCACAAAAACGCCGATGGAACCCAGGGCACCTGGATTCTGGACGCGGGCGACTACTACTTTACCGTGGCCAACGGCTCCCATGCCGCGCTCAACAATGTGCTGGCCAAGCAAGGCAAAACCGTCGCCAATACCAACGGCCTCATGGACGCCGACGGCGACGCCAAAGCAGTGTTCGCCTATCATTACAGCGGCATCAACGGCAGCGTGGACGACAACACCTTCGCCGTGTCCAAGAACAACGCCGCGGTATCCAATCATCTGGAATACAGCGACTGGAACTACTACGAGCCCGACAAGGTAACCCAACTGTCCCGTGCCGACTGGGAAGGTACCTGGCCCAAAGAATACAAGGATATGACCGCCCCTGCCTCCATGCTGGCTGACCTGAATGGCAAGTATTACGAGGTCAAAAAGGATGACGACACCTCCAAGATCGTGTTCGGCGCAAACAACGGGCTGAAATTCTATGATCTGGCCTTCCGGGATTTCGACGACCCCGACTGGCAGAAGCTCATTGACCAAATGACCATCGACGAATGTCTGGGCCTGCTTTGCTACGGCGGAAACGAGTTCCGCGATATTCCCTCCATCGGCTTTATCCGCGGCTCCTTCACCGAAAACTCTGGCAACGGTATGCAGTCTGAAATGTGTGACGCCCGCGTGGACGCGCCCTGGGCTGTAAGCAAGAAGGACAACAACGGCCACTTCTATCTGGAGCTGTACGCCACTGCTCCCACTGTGGCTTCATCCTTTGACCCGAGCCTGCAATTCCGCATGGGCGAAGAAGTAGGTCTGCAGGCGCTGATCGTGGGCCTGCCCATCCTGTGGGGCCCTGGCCTGAACACCCACCGTACGGCTTACAACGGCCGGAACGGCGACTACTACTCTGAAGACCCGATCCTCACCGGCAACACCGGCATGGAATTTGCCATCGGCGCATTCAAATATGGCCTGCTGGCTTCTCCCAAGCACTTTGCTTTTAATGACCAGGAAACCAACCGCGGCGGCGTGGCCCCTTTCATGACCGAGCAGCGCGCCCGAGAGGTGGAGCTCCGCGCCTTCCAGATTCCCATGGAAGCGAATAAGTACGACGCCAAAGCGCCCGAATATTGGAACGGTGAAGAAAACCACGACTTTGGCATGCGCGGCATGATGACCTCCTTCTCCAAGATCGGCGGCGTGGAATGCACTGCCAGCGAAGGCCTGATCACCGACATCGCCAAGAACGAATGGGGCTTCAAGGGCTACGCCGTCACCGACATTGGCGACGATGTGGATCTGTTCGCCGCTGTTGCCAACTCCGGTGTGACTGGCTATGACCTGCGCGGTCGCTTCTCTGAATCCGGCTACGATACCCAGACCAACGACGGCCAACCCATCAGCGCGGAAATGTTTGCGGGCGATGCCAACATCCTCACAAAGATTAAGGAAGCCGCTCACAACACCATCTGGGCCTTCTGCCAGACCAACCTGATGAACGCCTACGATTCCTCCACCGAATTCCAGTCCGTCACCACCTGGTGGCGTGTGGCTTACAACGTCGCCATCCTGACGACCGGTGCCCTGTTCCTGGCTTTCGCAACGCTGTATACCGTTTCCGTGATCAAGAGCAAGAAGGAGGGCAAGTAAGATGTTGAAAAAGCAACGGGTTTCCTTCTATGTGGCTGCCGCGGCCGCCTTGTGCGCGCTGCTGGCGCTGGTTCTCTTCATCGTCAGCAACGGCACCGTGGGTTATCCCATCCTGAACAGTTCCTTGGCCATCTATTGCACCTTAGGCGCTTTCACTGCCTGCGTTTGCTCCCTGCTTGCCCAGATAAAAAACTGGAATGAGCTGCTTGTATCTCTTCTGCGGCTGGTGGCTCTATGCCTCCTTTTCGTGGCTCTGACCGTAACGTTGGCCGACCGTGCGGTGGTGGCTGGCGGCCTGTTCACCTGGAACAGCCTGGACAAGTACGCCTGGAGCGCTTTCTATACCGGCGTCGCCTGCATCGCGTTTCAGGGGGCCGCATCCTTGTTGATGGTGGTTTCCGGCTGCATGAAGCAAGGTGCGAAAAAATAATCTCCCTTTCTCTTAAACTGTATCGTTTTGCCCTGATCTTCTCGGAAGGTCAGGGCTTTTACGATGTAAAGCCGATCAGTTACGATGTGCCTATTGCTTCTGCCTTTTGATTTTGCTATACTGTATATAAAAGAATCAAGGGAATCATCCATCTCATACTATTTCCAGATAAGAATGCGCCAAGATGCGCCGCGAATTTTTCATTCTG
>ERZ780046.499-NODE-499-length-16751-cov-7.179863_pt1 | contig 16751 bp, 15 predicted proteins | sample MGYA00511848_ERZ780046 | MGnify/ENA primary metagenome ERZ780046 (study PRJEB29588, sample SAMEA2147983) | human gut metagenome | biome: human gut; feature: human-associated habitat; material: faeces | place: Denmark | collected 2008/2010 ...
GCAGCCCGCGATCAGTTCGCCGACGCGGCTGCGTGCTTCGGAAGAGCCGGGGAACGCAGGAGAGGTGTAGTAAGCGTCAACCTGCTCCAGGCAGACCTTCGCCGCCAGCGCCGCCACGTTGTCGCCGCCGTCCGCGCCCGCAACGAATTCCGCATAGACTTCGTTGTTCGCAACGGACTTGATGACCGGCACATAGCCGGACGCCATGGAGAATTCAGCCTGGAAATCCACCGTGGTGGTCAGGTACTTGACGAACAGCCAGGAAGCGGCCACTTCCTGCGCATTGGACTTCTTGAAGATGCACAGGCTCGGGCCCTGAGAAATGACCTTCGCGTTGCTGGCATCCACCTGCGGGATGGTCGTGATGCCCACTTCAAAGGGATAGGTGCCGTCCGCACCCTTGGTCGGACGCTGATGCGTCGCGCCGGCGGAGGAACCGATGGACATGTAGCTCTTGATGCCGGAGTCGGAGACGAACAGACCGGAGGTGTAGCTGCCGTAGATGGTCTGGGTCGTCACAAGCCCCTGATTGTACCACGTTGCGAAACGCTTCACGAACGCGCGGTTTTCGGGCGTGTTGAACAGGAAGTGTTCGCCGGTGGCGCTGGTGTAGGGGGTTTTGAGCTGCTCCGTCATGGTGATGAACCAGTTGTTCTCGGAGTCATAGCCCAGCGGGATGCTGTACGGATCGATTTCGACGATCTTGTTGCACAGCGCTTCCATCTCGTCCCAAGTGGTGGGCGGGGTCAGGCCGTTGGCGTCGAAGAACGTCTTGTTGTAGTACAGCACTTCGGTGGACTTGCTCATCGGCAGCGTGTACATCTTGCCATCGCCGAACTGACGGCCTTCCTCGTAGTACGCGGAAATGAAGTCGTCCTTCTGCTCCTGCGTCAGGCCGAAGGTTTCGGTCGTGCCGTCGGCGCGGGTGATGGTCGCCGTGCTGTCAATGTAAGCATCCAGCGGCTGCACCGCACGCGCGAGGTTGTACAGGGCAACGTGGTCCGGGTAGCAGTAAGCGATGTTGGGCTGACCGCCGACGGTGATTTCCTTGGAAATCTGGTCGCGGACATCATCGTAGCCGCCAACGGAGGTGTAGCTGACATGGATGTTCGGGTAGAGCTTGTTAAACTCTTCGATGTACGTATCCAGCACGGGGGTCAGGTTGGAGCCCATCGTGTTGTAGAAGGTGATGTTCACCTCGCTGCCGTCGTAAGCAGCGGGATCGCTTGCGGATTCAGCAGAACCGAAGCAAGCAGTGCAGGCCATCAGCATGGTCAGCGCCATGAGAAGAGAGAGGAACTTCTTCATGTGTCTTTCCTTCCTTTCTGGTCGAGGGAGACAAAAAATTGTTAAAGGCGGAAATCCGCCGATTAACCTTTGATACCGCTGCGGCTGACACCCGACATGATGTACTTGCGCAGGAAAATAAACACGAGGAACAGCGGGAACGACACCATCGCGACCGCCGCCATCTGCACGGGATAATTCGTTTCGCCGGTGGAGCTGTTGAAGGCGTTGCGCAGACCGTTGGTAATCAGCTTGTGCGCATCGTCATTCGCCACCAGACGCGGCCAGACGTAGGAGTTCCATGCGCCCATCATTTTCAGGATGGTGATGGAAATCAGCGTCGGCAGGGAGAGCGGCACCATGACCTTCCACAGGTACTTGAAGTCGCTCGTGCCGTCTACCTTTGCCGCAAGATACAGTTCGTTCGGAATCTGCAGGAAGTTCTGGCGCAGCAGATAGATGTAGAACACGCTGACAAGGAACGGCACAATCAGCACCGTGTAGGTGTTCTGCCAGCCGAGCATGAAAATTGTCTGGTAGTTGGTGATGGTGAACAGCTCGCCGGGAATCATCATCGTCGCCAGCAGCGCGCCGAACAGCGCGTTCTTGCCCTTGAATTCCAGCCGGGCAAACGCGAACGCCGTCAGGATGGTGATAATCAGGGACAGAATCGTCGAGACGATGCCGACATAGGCGGTGTTGAGGAACAGGCGGCCCAGATTGCCGGTGGAGAACGCATCGGCGTAGTTGCTGATGAGCACCATGCGCGGCCAGAACGTCGGCACAGACGCGCGGTATTCATCCAGCGACTTCAGGGAAGAGATAATCATCCAGTAGAACGGGAACAGCACAATCAGCGCCATCACAATGAGGAAAGCATAGGTGATGAACAGCGTCAGCACCTTCGTGATGCGCTGGGTGACGCTGACTTGCTGCATGTTCCGCGAATGCATGATGGTGAAATCTTTTTCGGACATACTGCACCTCTCAATAATGCACGCGCTTCTTGCTGACCTGCATGTTGATCATCGTCACGACGAAGATGATCGCGAACAGAATCAGCGCAGCGGCACTGGCCACGCCGTAGTTGGACTTCGGCAGTGCATCGTAAATCATGCCGACGATGGTATTCATGCGTCCTGCGTCGCCCGCAGGACCCATGGTCTCGCCGAAAATGCCGACGATGCTGGTGTATTCCTTGAAGCCGCCGATGAAGCCGGTGATGACGACGTAGGCAATCATCGGAGAGAGGAGCGGCACGGTGATTTTGGTGAACACGCGCCAGCGGGGCGTAGAGTCCACCTTCGCCGCGTCGTAATACTGCTTGTTGATGCCCTGCAGGCCGCCCAGCAGCACCAGAATTTTGAAGGGCAGCGCGTTCCACACGATGTAGACAATCATGACGAACATGTTCGCCCAGTATTCCGAGCCTTGGTTAATCCAGTTGACGTAGTGCCCGCCGAAAAGCTCAATGACATTATTGACAATGCCCTTGGTCTGAATCAGGCGCTCCATGTGCGGCATACCGATGATATTGAACATCGCGGCGAAAACCATGCCGATGGCGATGGAGTTGGTCACATAGGGCAGGAAGAAGATGGTTTGCAGTACCTTTTGCAGGGGCTTGATGGAGTTCAGCGCAACCGCAATCAGCAGCGCGAGAATCGTCGAAATCGGCACGGTGAACAGGCACAGGAGCATCGTGTTTTTCAGCGCCGTCTTGAAGCCGCTGTCGCCGATAACCGTCTGGAAGTTCTTGATGCCAACGGTGAAGGTGGCACCGCCGACTTCGCTCAGGCTGTTGTAGTCATTCAGGAATGCCAGCCGCACCGTGTTGATAATCGGCCAGACCGTAAAGACCAGCAGCAGCACGATGGCGGGGGCGAGATAGAGCCATGCTTTCCATTGATGCTTGCTTTCTACCATCTTACTTCACCTCGAACGGAATGCGAACGCCCTCGTCATCCCGCGTGAACAGGAAGATCTTGTGCGGCTTGATGCGGTAGCGCACGACATCGGCGGAAGCATCTACCTTGTTGTCCGCGTCGATGATGGAGCGCACCGTCGGCTTCTGGGAGGCTTCGTGCGTGGAGACGACGGACACGTCGCGCCCCATGACCTCGACGTTCTGCGGCTTGCAGCACAGCGTGCCGAATTCCATGTCGAGGATGAAGCCTTCGGGGCGGATGCCGACGAACACGTCCTGATCCTTCACGCCGGGCACATCCATCACATTGTCCACGCCGATGTACAGGCGCTCGCCCTTGACATGGCCGGTGAAGATGTTGATAGGCGGCGTGCCGAGAAAGTTCGCAACGAACAGGTTTGCCGGGTTGTCATAGACCTCTTGCGGCTTGCCAATCTGCTGCACCACGCCGAACTTCATGACAACAATCATGTCGGAGATGGACATGGCTTCCTCTTGGTCGTGCGTGACGAAAACGGTGGTAATCTTCGTTTCCTTCTGGATGCGGCGGATTTCCTCGCGCGTCTGCAGGCGCAGGCGGGCGTCAAGGTTGGACAGCGGCTCGTCCAGCAGCAGCACGCGGGGCATCTTCACCAGCGCGCGGGCGATAGCGACGCGCTGCTGCTGACCGCCGGAAAGTTCGCTGGGCTTGCGTTCCAGCAGTTCCTCAATCTGCACCAGTCGGGCGGCCTCATGCGCACGTTCCAGCATGGCTTCCTTGGTCATCTTGTCCTTGCCGCGGAGGTTCTGCAAAGGGAAGAGGATGTTCTGCTTGACCGTCAGATGGGGATAGAGCGCGTAATTCTGGAACACCAGACCAATGCCGCGATTTTCCGTGGACAAATCGGTCACATCGTCCTCCCCGAAGAAGATTTTGCCGCTGGATGGCTTCTGCAGACCGCTAATCATGTACAGCGTCGTGCTTTTGCCGCAGCCAGACGGGCCAAGAAGACCAATCAGCTTTCCATCCGGGATGGTAAAGTCAAAATTGTTGACTGCTACCACTTCTTCGCCGGACTTTTTGTTGCGGCTCGGGAAGATTTTGGTCAGGTTCTGCAAAACGATTTTCATAGAATCCCCTTTCTTTGCCCTTTGTCATCGTAGTGACATGCCTTCGCCGCTTTTGAAGCGGGTGGAAGTATCGTCTGAAAGCCCCGCGGGATGGATTTGCGCGGTGGTGCCTTAGTACGTCTGATGCGCGACCCTTTCTGCTTGCAGTTTGGCCTTGTAAGCAACCAGCTCATCGGTGGAATTGAAGATCATCTGGCTGGCCATATCAACCGCGACGGTATCAGCAAGAAGATCGTGAATCAGCGAATGTTTCCGCGTGGCGAGGAAGAGGACAAACTGCGCGACGGAGAGAATCAGCACAATGCCCAGCACAACGATATTCAGGTTGCCGAAGAACAGCATCATCACCGCCATGATTGGAATCATGGTTTCCACCGCGTATTTGCCCAGCACTGTGCGGACAAAAAGCGTCACATGACCGATTCTCACGCCGTCATTGCGCATCAGAGCCACACCGAATATCTTTTTGCCCAAGGTTTGTCCGTTTTTGAAAAGGAGCGGAACGAGGAATTCTAATAGGAGATAACCCGACAGTACGCCGAAACTGACGATGAGAATCGACAGCTGAATGACCATGCCATACGCATGAACGGCAGTTTCATCAGCGGCGAGCACGGCGTTCGCCTGTTCCACCAGCGCCCGCTGCGCGTCAGTCAGTGTGCTGTATGTCTGGGTCATGATGGACATGTCCAGCCCGCACGCGTCTGCTGCGGCCTGATAGCGCGCTATGAGCGTCTGGTACTGCGCGTCGAATCCCAGTAGGGCTGATAATCCCCACGCACAAAGAACGCAGGCAATCGCCAGCAGAATCACATCGAACAAAAAAGCCGAGATGCGCTTCCACACGTTTGCCCGTTGAAGGTCACAGGTCATAGGGACTAACCTCCCGCTGATTGAAAAAGTCTAAGCTGAGTTCCTTATTCTATTATACTGATATTTTGTAAAAAAGCCATAGGAAAAACAAAATTCTTCTGCAAATTCGTCTGATTCTCTGAAATTTCCTCCGAAAACAGCACAGGAACAGCATTTGCGAAAGCATCTGCGTGCCGTTTATACGATTTCCGGAGGGCACAGGCGAGGCAGATAATAGATATGAAGCACCATTTTCTGATTTCTTGCGGCATACCCCGTTGACAATTGCGGGAAATGGGCGTAAGATAAAAGGCGTGGCATTCGGGCAAGCAGCCCGCGAACGCCGGAAAGGAGTGTCTGACCGCATGGACGGTGATCCGTATAGTACCCCTGAGCCCATCGGCAGCGCTCTGACGGCTGACTGATGCCGACCGCGCTGCCTTCCTTCGGAAATGTTGAAAGGACGCAGCACTAACATGAGAAGAATCTTCAAGACCATCGAGGATCATTTGACCGAATGCACGACGCTGGAAAAGGGCGTGTGGGTGCATCTGCAAAGCCCAACGAAGGAGGAAGTGGATGGTCTGACCACCCGCTTCAACCTTGATCCGACCTTCCTGCCCGCCGCGCTGGACGAAGAGGAATCCGCCCGCATTGACTACGACTCGGATAAGCAGCAGACGCTGATTATCGTGGATATTCCGTATGTTGATACCGAGGGCACGGGCTATGTGTACAGCACAATCCCGCTGGGCATCGTGCTGTGCGACGAGGTGATTATCACCGTCTGCACGCGCGATACGCCCATCATCAATGACTTCACCGAGGAGCGCATTCGCAATTTCTGGACGTTCAAGCGTACCCGCTTCATCCTGCAAATTCTCCAGCGCAATGCCGGCCGTTTCCTGTCCTACCTGAAGCAGATTGATAAAACCAGTCAGCACATTCAGGAAAAGCTGGAGCATACCAGCCGCAATCAGGAATTGCTGCAAATGATGAAGCTGGAGAAGTCACTGGTTTACTTCAACACGTCGCTCAAAGGCAACGCGCTGGTCATGGAGCGCCTGATGCGCCAGGATATCCTCAAGCGCTATCCGGAGGACACCGACCTGCTGGAGGATGTTATCATCGAAAATAAGCAGGCAATGGAAATGTGCTCGATTTACCGCGACATTATGAGCAACACCACCGACGCGTTCGCTTCCATCATCAACAACAACCTGAACATCACCATGAAGGTGCTGACCGCGCTGACCGTCCTTTTTGCTGTGCCGACGCTGGTTATGACGATTTGGGGCATCAACGTCCCCGTACCGTTTGAGAGGCAGGCGTGGGGATTTGCGGCAGTCTGCGGCATCTCCATCATCCTGACGCTGTTCGCCTTCGTTATTATGCGCCGAAAGAACATGTTCTAATACTATTTCCAGATTCACCTGCGCCATCTGCTTGCGCCTTTTCCCTTCTGGCGTCCGTTCATTCCACTTAGCGTAGCGCTGCTACGCTGCGTTTCATTCACGTTAGCCAGAATGAAAAATTCGCGGCGCATCTTGGCGCATTCTTATCTGGAAATAGTATAACGCATCCGCAGCATCCGCGGCATCAAAAAACGCCTCTGTCCATTGCAGACAGGGGCGTTTTCGATTGGAAAAAATCAGGCGGCGGGCTTTTCATCCTTCCGTGCCAGCAGCCACGCGGCAGCGAAGCCCAAGATGAACGTCAGCACGCTGACAATCACCTGCACGAGGTTGAAGCCGGGAAGCGACAGCCCCATCAGGATGGCAAACGGCGATGCGACAACAAGCCCAAGAATCGCGCCGTAGGTGATGCACTTCCACTTCGCCAGCAGAATCTCAATCAGCTTCGCAATGGCGAAAATGCCGATCACCACGCCGATGCCAAACGGCAGCAGAATGCCCACGTTGTAGAGAATCGCGCCGCCATCGAGCGCCACCAGCGCATTGATAAGGTTCTTAATCGCGCCGATGACGGGGTAGTAGTAGCCCATCAGCATCAGCATCATCGAGCCGGACACACCGGGGATGACCATCGTCGCGGACGCAATGCAGCCCATCAGCGTAAGCTTCAGAACTTCCAGAACGCTCAGAGAGATGACCGCACCGGTATCCTGCGTTTCTTTCAGCGTTGCCATGAAGATAACGAGCGCGAAGAAGAGCACGAACAGAATGCCGCCAAGGATGCTGTCGCGCTTTTTGCTGCCCTTGATCTGCTTGAAAATGGCGGGCAGACCGCCCAGAATCAGTCCGATGAAGAGCGTATTCGTCGGCAGCGAGGCAAATTCATCCATCAGCGCCCATGTGATGACGTTGGAGAGAATTGCCAGCGCGGCAATCATGCCGACAACAAACGGCAGCAGCGTCATGAGGGACTTCTTGAACTGCTTAAAGAGGTGGGTGATGCAGTAAATCAGCGTATCGTAGATGCCCATGGAAACCATCATTGTGCCGCCGGATACGCCGGGGATGATGTTGGCAAGCCCAATCACCATGCCTTTGAGGATATCAATGAAGAATTTCATGCCTTTCACTCCTTAATATAATTGGAAAGGATTTTCCGAAAACCATCATACCATGATTTGCCGCTCATGACAACCCTGCAAGCGAAATTTTACGTTTGCAATTTTTTCGTGCTGGGCAACTTTTTCCGAGAACACGTTGACAAGCTGTCGAAACGTGCTATGATGAAATTGGTTTCTGTCAAAATAGCAATGGAGTGAATAGACCAAATGGCAAATCAGTCGCACGCGGCAAACATGACACAGGGCAGCATCTGGAAACTGATGGTTCGTTTTGCGATTCCCATCTTTCTGGGCAACCTGTTTCAGCAGTTCTACAATGTAGCGGATACGTTTATCGTGGGCAATGTGCTGGGCACGGAGGCCATGGCGGCAGTTGGCTCGTCCGGCAACCTGATTTTCATGCTCATCGGCTTCTTTCAGGGCGTTTTCGTTGGCGCAGGCGTTGTCGTCAGCAGATTCTGGGGCGCAAGGGATCATGAGAATGTTTCGATTGCGGTGCATACGTCTGTTGCGTTTGCAATCGTCGCAGGTCTCGTGCTGACACTCGTTGGGGTTCTGCTGACACCGACAATTCTGGACTGGATGCACACGCCGGCGGACGTGCTGCCGAATTCGATTGAGTATTTCCGCGTGTACTTTGGCGGCGTGATTTTTGCCGTTCTGTATAATGCGGTGAACGGTATTTTCCAAGCGGTCGGCGACAGCCGCCATCCGCTGTATTTCCTGATTATTTCCGCCATGCTCAATGTTGCGCTGGACTTGCTGTTCGTCGGCGTGCTGGGTATGGGCGTTGGCGGCGCGGCGTTCGCGACGGTCATCTCGCAGGCGGTCAGCGCGTTCCTCGGCCTGAGGAAGCTGATGAAGGCGACGGAATCCTACCGCCTGATTCCGCGGAAGATCCGTTTCAACGGGCGAATGCTCCAAAAGGTGCTGTACATCGGCATTCCGTGGGGGCTGCAAAACGCCGTGATTGCGCTGGCGAACGTCGTCGTGCAGACGAACATCAATGATTTCGGCGCACTGGCGCAGGCGGGCTGCGGCGCGTACTCCAAGATTGAGGGCTTTGGCTTCCTGCCGATTACCAGCTTCACCTTGGCGCTGACGACCTTCATCGGGCAGAACCTCGGCGCGCAGGAGTATGAACGCGCCAAGAAAGGCGCGCGGTTCGGACTGATTGCGTGTGTCAGCATTGCAGAAGCGATTGGGCTGGCGATTTACGCCTTCATCCCGGCGCTGATTGCGATGTTCATCCAGTCGGGCGACGTGGCGCAGGTGCAGGAGGTTATCCGTCTGGGGACGATGCACGCGAGGATAATGACGCCGTTCTACTTCCTGCTGGCGCTCTCCAACGCAATGGCGGCGGTTCTGCGCGGCGCAGGACGCTCGATTGTGCCGATGATTGTCATGCTGTGCTGCTGGTGCGTGTTCCGCGTGACGTACATCACCATTGCCGTGCCGATTCGCCCGGAATTGACGACGATTTCGTGGGCTTACCCGATTACATGGGGACTGTCCTCCATCATCTTCCTGATTTATTACAACGTCGTGGACTGGGTTCACGCCTATGGTCGGAGCAAACCACGCAAAATGGCGTAATACTATTTCCAAATTCACCTGCGCCATCTGCTTGCGCCTTTTCCCCGTTGGCGTCCGCTCATTCCACTTAGCGTAGCGCTGCTACGCTGCGTTTCATTCGCGTTAGCCAACGTGAAAAATTCGCGGCACATCTTGGCGCATTCTCATTTGGAAATAGTATAAAAGAATAATGCCCCTGCACGTTGCCAAATGGGCAGTGCAGGGGCTTCGTTTACAAATCCCAATCATCGTCGAGCGTTTCCGGTGAATCGGCAGCCTTCAAGCTGCGTGTGCCGGGCGCGGGCTTGGGCAGCACAACGCCATCCATCGCCACGTCCACCAGAAAACGGTAGACTTTCAAGCGCGCCTTCTGATACGCCCTTTCGTCCAGCACATCCATGTAGAACTGCTTGTACTCATCAAACGCCGCCAAGCGGATTTTCAGCGTCGTCATGCCGTACGTCTGGGAAACAATGGAGTTCTTCGTGCGGACGTAGTAGTATACCGGCGACGGCACAGCGACAATGTACCGGGCGACACGCAGGTACTCCAAATTGAACATGAAATCCTCGCAGATGCGCAGCGCGGGGTTCATTTCGAGGTGATGCTGCACAACCAGATCCCGGCGGTACAGCTTGTTCCAGAGTACACCGTAGTAGAAGCTGGCAGGGTTCTCCATCATCTTGCTGGCATACTCCCGCCGCGTCATCACGCCGACGGGCATCACCCGGTGCTTGCTGGCGACGAGTTTGCCGGACACGCGGTAGAAATCCGCAATCACCAAATCCGCCTGATGCGCTTCGGCGGCGGCGACGAGCTTTTCTGTCGCATCGGGCGTCAGCCAGTCGTCGCTGTCCACAAATTGCAGGTAGTGCCCGCGGGCTTCGGCAATACCGAGGTTGCGCGTGGCGGATGCGCCGGAGTTGGGCTTGTGAATCACGCGGACGCGGGCATCTTTCTGCATGTAGCTGTCACAAATCAGAGGCGAGGCATCCTTGCTGCCGTCATCCACCAAAATCAGCTCCAAATCGGGATAGGACTGCTCCAGAATGCTGTCGGCACAGCGCCGCAGGGTGCTTTCGGCGTTATACACCGGAACAATCACGGACACCATCGGGTCGGATAAGTACATTGCGCTTCCATTCCTTCGTCTTTATTCGCCAATGCTACCCGCATTATATCATAGATTGATGCGTTTGTGAATGCACGAAAGCACAAAAGAAGTGCTTGCACATCACGAAAAAATGCGTTACAATAAGACGTGGATTTTGCGAAAAAAGAGGGAAACATGATGGCAGCAACGCACGACGGGCATCGAAAGCGGATGCGGGAGCGGTTCATAATCAGCGGCTTGGAGGGATTTTCTGAGCAGGAGGTGCTGGAACTGATTCTTTTCTATGGCCGCGCGCGCGGCAACGTGAACGATACGGCACACGCGCTGATGGATGTGTTCGGGTCGCTTCCGCGGGTGTTGGAAGCGTCGCCGGAGCAGCTGATGCTGATTGACGGCATTGGCGAGGAGAGCGCGACGCTGCTTTCGCTGATTCTGCCGCTGTTCCGCCGCTATTCTGATGAAGTGAATCAGGTGCGGAGCAAGCTGGAAAGTCGGCAGGTGACGCTGGATTACTGCCGAACGATGATGGCGGGCTACCGGCGGGAGCAGTTTTATGTCATTTGCTTGACGGCAGATGGCAGCATTATCTGCAATCGCAAGGTGACGGAGGGCACGCTTTCAGCGGTGACGGCGTACCCGCGCTTGGTGCTGGAAGCCGCATTGAACAGCAACGCGCACAGCGTTGTATTGTGCCATAATCATCCGGGAGGCGTTGCCCTGCCGTCGGAGGATGATATCTGCACAACACGCTATCTTCAGCAGCTGATGGAGGGCGTCGGCATCATTGTGCTGGATCATGTAATTGTCGCGGGCAACCAGACGTACAGCATGGCGCAGCACGGCGAACTGCTGCATCCATCGGAGATTATGCGTGCGATGGTAGCGGCAGCAGAGAAACCGTTGAGAAAGTAAAGAAGCAGCTTCCGATATCCCCAATTGGGGGCGGAAGCTGCTTCTTGTTTTATACTATTTCCAAATGAGAATGTGCCAAGGCACGAGCAGCTGGTGCAGGTGAATTTGGAAATAGTATTACTTGTTGTTCGGAATGTATACCGACGCGCTGGCACCCAGCGGAATCTGGTTCGTCGTCAGCTCCACATGCACGGGGAAGTACGCGGCATTCTGCACCGTCGTGCCGAGATTGCCGATTTCCGTAACCGTGCCGGTGAGCACGTTCGATTCGTCCATATCCAGCGTCACGGACACCTTGTCACCCACATAGAGGTTCTTCAGGTTTACCTCGTCCACCTGCGCGACGACTTCCAGTTTGTCCACCAGCATCAGGCGCGCCAGCAGCTGCCCTTCGTACACCTGCTGACCGGGCTGCACGGCGAGCGTGCCAATCACGCCGTTCTGCGCTGCCGTAATGTCCGGGGAGGCATCCGGGGTGGTAGCAGTCGGCATCAGGCGGAGCAGCGGCGTGCCGTTTTTCACTTGGTCGCCCACCTTCACCAGCACTTCCGCCACCCCCCCCCCCCCGCCGTCAGCGTGTCACGCCGGTTCACAACGCCGCGCCCGACTTGGTCGCTGGCAGTGCGGTTCTTGTCGCGGAAGAGGGAGAGTATCTCGCCTGGCTCAAACTCGCCCGTGAGCACCTCCACCATGTATTCCGCGCCGGACACCATCGTTACGCGCCCCGTGCCGACCGAACGCCCTTCCTTGTTGGAGCGGAAGTACAGCGTTTCGCCCACGTCCACCACGCGGTTGTCGCGCTTGTCGTACGCCGTCGTGATGCTGCCCGCAATCACCCATTCGGATTCCGGGCGCATGGCAATCAGTCCGCCGTAGCGGGTGGCAACGGCAGCAGCGTCGTCGCCCGCGGCGCAGTAAATTGCCTGTACGGTCGCATCCTCCGTGGCGTAAATCGTGGTAGTGCGCATGGAGAACAGCAAATCGCCCGCGTTCACAAGGTCGCCCGCTTCCCAGGTGAAGGGCTGGAGTGTGCCGGAGAACGGCGCGGTAATATCAATGTAATTCACCGCATTCACAACGCCGCTGGACACGGAGCAGCCTGTGAGCGAAGCAGGGTCAGCCAGTGTGATAGACCCGACCATCGCCAGCGCAAGCAGGAGAGCAAACAGCTTTTTCATAGCAGAAATCATCCTTTCGTTGATTCTCTTGTCATTCGACGCTCTTTAGCGCCTCCACCATGTCAATCGACCGAACCTTGCGCGTCAGCAGCAACTGAATCAGGAACGCGAACACATAGGTAATTGCGCAAGCGCCCGCGACGGACGGAAAGGTGACATGCGTCGGGAAAACCATTGAATCGTATTCACACATTTTGAGGATAATGGTGGTGATGAGGAATCCCGGCGGAATTCCCAGCAGAACACCGATGATGGAGATGTAGTTGTTCTCGCGCAGCATCAGACGGCGGATTTCCCTCTGATGGTAGCCCAGCACCTTCAAGGTTGCGTAATCACGGACGCGCTCACTGAAATTCATCAGCCCCATGTTGTAGCAGATGATGAACGCCAGTGCCAGCGCCGCAACGCTCAGAATCGTGAACGCCGCCGTCGTCGAGTCCATAATGCTGGACATTTCCACCAGCTGTTTTGCCGGATAGAGCAGCGTTCCCACCTCGTCCATTTCCTCCAGCAGGTGCGAACAGGCGGGCGTCGGCGCGGTAATCAGCAGCGTCGTCACTTGAAAATCGCCCTTGCGGCAGGCTTCCCATGCTTCCTTGCTCATGAACAGCCCCTGTCCGATGTTTGTGTCCGCCAGCGCGTTGATGGTCAGCGAAATGGTGTCGCTGTCTCCGGGCAGACAGATGCTCACGGTGTCGCCCAGCCCCACGTTCATCAGACCGGCTAACTTCCTGCTGATGGCGGTGCCGGTGCGCGGCAGCGTCAGGAACGTCGCATTGTCGCCCAAGGCAATGGAAGTCTGGTCATCCGTCATCACGGTCAGCAGACAGGAGCGCAGGTTCGTCTCGCTGCGCAGGCTGACGGACTGCTCCATGATGCCGTCCACCTTCATGGCGTTCAGCGTCTCGCGATAGTGGTCAAGCGAGGATGCCTGTCCGGAAATCAGGTTCGCGCGCACGTCGTAGCGCAGGGTGTGCGTGTAGTAATCGTCGATAAATGTGTTGATGGATTCCTGCAAGCCGAAGGAGCAGATGATCAGCATATTGCAGCACAGGATGCCGACGAGCGACAGGAATGAACGCCCCTTGTTGCGGAAAATGTTGCGGATAATCATCTTCGTGTTGAAGGAAAAACGCCCCCACAGCCGGGGAATCCGCTCCAACAGGATGCGCGAGCCGGATTTCTGCGGCTTTGGGCGCAAAAGGCTTGCCGTCGTTTCCCGCGCCGCGCGGTTGTAGGTGTGCAGGCAAATCAGCAGGCACATGACCACGGACAGCACGGCAATCAGCCAAGTGATGCCGGAAATCGGGGCGTGAAGGCGCGCCGGATAGCGCACGTTCGTCGAGACAATCGGCCAAAGAATGTACGGAATGCTGATTTGCCCCGTGAGCACGCCCAGCAGCGAACCTGCGACGGACGGCACAATGGCGTAGCTGAGGTAGTGCAGCCGAATCTGCCGGTCGCGGTAGCCCAGCGCTTTGAGCGTGCCCATCTGCACACGCTGATTCTCAATCATGCGCGTCAGCGTGTTGACGACAATCATCGCCGCGACCGCGAAAACCAGCACCGGGAACAAGTAGGACAGACTGCGGAACATGCTGACGAAGTTGCGCGCTGAGAGCGTGCCGCTGTGTGTGTCCTTGTCCACAATCAGCGCCGTCGGGCAGGTGTTCATGATTTCGGTGCGTACCTGCGTCAGGTCCGCGTCAGCTGATGCTTTCACCAGCATTTCGGTGAACGGAAACGCCGCCATGGCCTTCGCGCTGACGTACATGTAGCCGTAGATGTCCGGCTGCGGCGTGATGTTCTTCGCCGTCACAAGGTATTCGCCGGAGAGAATTGTGCCGCGCACGAAAAAGGTGAGCGACACGCCGCCATAGGACACCTTCACCGTGTCGCCGACGGACAAATTGTGCGCCTGCGCGAACTGCTCCTCCAGCAGACAGCCGCGCGTATCCGATGCGGAAAGCTCGCTGCCCGTGCGGATAATCGGCGTGCAGATGCGCATGTCGCCGTCATAGCCGTGCACCATCAGGGTCACTTCGTCGCCCAGGTCAGGGCAGTCCATCTCCAGCGTGACGCGCGCCTGCACATCCTTCACACCGGTCAGATTCCGCAGCTTCAGGATGTCGTTCTTGCCAAACGACGATCCTTTCACCCAGAAATCCGCCAGATTGCTCTGCGCAATCGGCGTTTCGGTGGATAGCTCCAGCATACGCCAGTTCGCGTCCAGTCCACTGAAGCACCATGTGCCCATTGCGCAGAGGAGAAACATGGCGAGAAACTGCATGGCGCTGCGGCTCATGTCGCGGAAGAGTTTTTTCGTCAGCGTTCCATGATACTTTTTCCCGCTGCTCTGCGTTACCATGTGATATCAGCCACCTTCGCGGGATGTTCATTTACGGTCATTTCCTGCACGCTGCCGTTGCGCATCCGAATCAGGCGGTTGCCCAGCGGCGCAATGCTGGCGTTGTGCGTGATGATGACGACCGTTGTGCTGTAATCGTGGCACAGGCGGGTCAGCAGATCCAGCACCTGTTCGCCCGTTTTGCTGTCCAGCGCGCCGGTTGGCTCGTCGCAGAGCAGCAGCGCCGGGTTTTTGCACAGCGCGCGGGCAATGGATACACGCTGCTGCTCACCGCCGGAGAGCTGGGCAGGGAAGTTGTTCATTCGCTGTCCCAGCCCAACCTGCTCCAGCACTTCACGCGGATCAAGCGCACGTTCGCAGACCTGCTGCGCCAATTCGACGTTCTCCAGCGCCGTCAGGTTCGGCATCAGGTTGTAGAACTGAAAGACGAAACCCACGTCGTGGCGGCGGTATTCCGTCAGCTGAGGCGAGCGAAGCCCGGTGATTTCCTTATCCCCAACAATAATTCGCCCGCTGGTCGCTTTGTCCATGCCGCCGAGCAGGTTCAGCACGGTGGTTTTGCCCGCGCCGGACGGTCCCAGCACCACGCAGAACTCGCCCTTCTCAATCTGGAAATTGACATGATCGGACGCGTGAACAACGGTGTTGCCCGCTGGGTAGTCCTTGCAGACATCTTCAAACGAGATGTAGCTCATGCCATACACCTTCTTTCTTCCATCTTACACCCCTATTATACAGAAAGAAGGTGAATTGTCCATGAACTTTTGCCCGACATTTCCGTTTTCTCTGCAAGAAAGTCAACAGGAATTGAAGAAAAGTTAATCCCACACAAGAGAACGTACAGGAAGACGATATTTCTGTGTGGATTCAGCAGGACAAAAGCCCTTCTGTGTCGAATAGAATAAAGAAAGGGGACTCTGCAAAGAATCCTTTGAAGGAGGAAAACGACTGTGTTTGAAAAGCTTCTCAGCCGTGGTGAACGGCGTTTTGGACGGTACTTCGGCATCCCGAAGCTGATGATGATTCTCTGCATCGGCATGGGTGTCACCTATGTGGCGGATTATCTGCTGGCGGCGTATAACATCAGCCTGTCGTATTACCTGATGTTCGACCGTGAAGCCATTTTCCACGGGCAAATCTGGCGGCTGGTGTCGTTTATCTTCATGCCGCCGTCGTCCTCGCCTGTGTTTCTGCTGATTTCGCTCATGTTCTACTGGTATCTGGGTACGTCGCTGCAGAACACATGGGGCACGTTCCGCTTCACGGTATACTACCTCTGCGGGATGCTCGGCGCGATTCTCGCCGGTCTGATTACTGGCTATGCGACGAACACCTACCTCAATCTGTCGCTATTTCTGGCGTGCGCCGTCCTCTTTCCGGAGACAGAGGTCAACCTGATTATCATTCCGGTTAAGATGAAGTGGCTGGCGCTGGTCTATCTGCTGCCGGTTGTGCAGCAGCTGCTGACGAGCAATCTCTGGGGTATTCTGGCGCTGGTGATGAGTCTGCTTAACGTTATCCTGTTCTTCTATGGCGATTTGATCCAGCGCATCCGCGATTTCCGCCGCCGTCAGCAATGGAAGCGAAACTGGAAGTAACGAAAGGCGAAAGGAGCGGTGAATCGGGTGCGTGACCTGCTTTATCTGCTGTTTGGGTATCTTTCCGGCTGCGTGTTGTATGCGGAGGTCTTTTCGCGCGTGTTCCATAAAGAAATTGCGTCGGCTGCGAAGGACAAAAACCCCGGCGCGGCGAATGCGTTTGTGCACGGTGGATTCTGGTGCGGGGTGCTGACGCTGGCGGGCGATATGCTCAAAGGCATGGTTCCCGTGGCGCTGTATATGCACTATCTGCCCGAAGCGCTGCTGACGCCCCTTGCGCCGCTGGTGCTCTGC
>ERZ780046.501-NODE-501-length-16696-cov-4.013220_pt1 | contig 16696 bp, 14 predicted proteins | sample MGYA00511848_ERZ780046 | MGnify/ENA primary metagenome ERZ780046 (study PRJEB29588, sample SAMEA2147983) | human gut metagenome | biome: human gut; feature: human-associated habitat; material: faeces | place: Denmark | collected 2008/2010 ...
TTTTCTCAGCCATGAGTCCTCGCATACCTGCAAGCTGTTTGATCTGCTTATCAGATCCACGGGCTCCGGAATCTGCCATCATGAAGATGTTGTTGTACTTATCAAGACCTGTAAGAAGTGCCTTTGTAAGGGCATCATCTGTATCCTTCCATGTCTCGATAACCTCTTTGTAACGCTCCTCATCAGTGATAAGTCCACGCTTGTACTGTCTTGTAATCTTATCTACAGTGTCCTGTGCATCAGCGATCATCTGTGGCTTCTGTGGTGGCACTGTCATATCTGAAATTGAAACTGTCATGGCAGCCTGGGTTGAATACTTGTATCCCATAGCCTTGACATTGTCAAGAACCTCTGCTGTTGTTGTAGCTCCGTGTGTGTTGATAACCTTCTCAAGTATCTGCTTGATCTGTTTCTTACCAACGTGGAACTCAACCTCAAACTTGAGTGCATTCTCAGCCTTTGATCTGTCTATAAAACCAAGATCCTGTGGAATGCTCTCATTGAATATCAAAAGTCCTACTGTTGTCTCTGTAAAACCTGAAACCTCTGTGCCGTCAGCAAGCTTTACTGTACGGTGTACAAAGATATTCTGGTGAAGAGTAATCTCCTTGTTCTCGTAAGCGAGCATTGCAAGATTAACACTTCCATAGTAACGGCCGAGAAGATCTATCGGTCTGCAAAGCACACGACGGTTTCCGTCTGTGACATCCTCAAACCAGATAAGGTCATATAAGCCAAGCTCAGCCTTTCCTGTATTTTCATCAGGAGTTGTGAGCTTTCTAAGCTCCTCAATATCATTGTATACAGTGTCTGATGACACCTGTGCAACCATCTTTGGATCATCCTTGTAATCAGCGAGCTTTCTCATTGTGAGGTAGTAAACTCCAAGGATCATATCCTGTGAAGGAACGGCTACAAGTCCACCATCGGAAGGCTTAAGCAGGTTGTTAGGTGACAGAAGCATGAATCTGCACTCAGCCTGTGCCTCAGCAGTCAGTGGAAGATGTACAGCCATCTGGTCTCCATCGAAGTCGGCGTTGAACGCTGTACATACGAGTGGATGAAGCTTGATTGCCTTACCCTCTACAAGGATTGGCTCGAAGGCCTGGATTCCAAGTCTGTGGAGTGTAGGAGCTCGGTTAAGCATAACCGGATGCTCTTTAATGACGTCCTCAAGGACATCCCATACCTCCGGCTGAAGTCTCTCAACCATCTTCTTTGCACTCTTTATGTTGTGTGCGGTTCCGTTAGCGGCAAGCTCCTTCATAACGAATGGTTTGAAAAGCTCGATAGCCATCTCCTTTGGAAGACCACACTGATAAATCTTAAGCTTTGGCTCTACACAGATAACTGAACGTCCTGAGTAGTCAACTCGCTTTCCGAGAAGGTTCTGACGGAAACGTCCTCCCTTTCCCTTGAGCATGTCTGAAAGAGACTTAAGAGCTCTGTTTCCAGGACCGGTAACAGGACGTCCACGACGGCCGTTGTCGATAAGTGCATCGACAGCCTCCTGAAGCATACGTTTCTCGTTACGAACGATGATATCCGGTGCTCCAAGATCAAGAAGTCTTCTAAGACGGTTGTTACGGTTGATGATTCGTCTGTAAAGGTCGTTAAGATCACTTGTTGCGAAACGTCCTCCATCGAGCTGAACCATTGGACGAAGATCCGGTGGAATAACAGGAATAACTGTCATAATCATCCACTCAGGCTTGTTTCCTGACTCACGGAAAGCCTCTACAACCTCAAGCCTCTTGATGATACGTGCACGCTTCTGGCCTGTAGCATTCTCAAGCTCTGCCTTAAGCTCTGCCGAATCCTTCTCGAGATCAATTGCTGCTAAAAGCTCATGGATAGACTCAGCACCCATTCCTACACGGAATGCTGAGCGGCCATAAGTATCGCATGCCTCCTGGTACTCTGACTCGTTGAGAATCTGCTTGTATGCAAGCTTTGTCTCGCCCGGGTCAAGCACAATATATGAAGCAAAGTACAGTACTCTCTCAAGTACACGTGGAGATAAGTCAAGGATGAGTCCCATACGTGATGGGATACCCTTGAAATACCAGATATGAGATACAGGAGCAGCAAGCTCGATGTGTCCCATACGCTCTCTACGAACGCTTGACTTTGTGATTTCTACGCCACATCGGTCGCAGACAACACCCTTATAACGTATCTTCTTGTATTTACCACAATGACACTCCCAGTCCTTCGTTGGTCCGAAAATCTTCTCGCAGAAAAGACCGTCTTTTTCAGGCTTTAATGTTCTATAGTTAATAGTCTCAGGCTTTTTAACCTCGCCATGTGACCACTCTCTGATCTTTTCAGGAGATGCTAATCCAATCTGAATCGCATCAAACTGCATTGCCTGATTATTTTCTATATTATTTGTTTCTGGCATTTTGGCACTCCCTTCTAATTATTCTTCGTCATCAAGAACTTCATCAGCAAAAATATCGTCATCCGCTGTCTCAGGAGACTCTTCCTCTTCTATGTCAACAAGCTCTTCGTTGTCATCAAATTCTTTCTTTGAGAAACCATGCTCTGCGAATGACTCACTGTCCTCGAATGCATAGTCCTTATCGTTTCCGATAATTGAGTTGATATCTGTATTACCGTACTCACTTGTCTCGATAAGCTCAACCTCTTCTCTGTTCTCATCAAGTACCTTGACATCCAGGCCAAGTGCCTGAAGCTCTTTGAGAAGTACCTTGAATGACTCTGGAATACCAGGCTCAGGGATATTCTCACCCTTGATGATAGCCTCGTAGGTCTTGACACGGCCAACAACATCATCGGACTTCATTGTAAGGATCTCCTGGAGTGTATATGCAGCACCATATGCCTCAAGAGCCCAAACCTCCATCTCTCCGAAACGCTGTCCACCGAACTGTGCCTTACCACCGAGTGGCTGCTGTGTAACTAATGAGTAAGGACCTGTTGAACGTGCATGGATCTTATCGTCAACAAGATGATGCAGCTTAAGGTAATGCATGTGTCCGATAGTTGTCTTTCCATCGAAGCACTCACCTGTTCTACCATCACGAAGCTGTACCTTTCCATCCTTTGAAATCGGAACGCCCTTCCATAAGCTTCTGTGAGCTCTGTTTGTTGAAAGGTATTCCATAACATCCTCACGGAGTGTATCAACATATTTATCATAGAAGATTTCAGCATCTGCGCTCCAGTATGGATGCTCAGCCTGTAAATCCTTTTCAAGCTCTTCCTTATCGAACGGAAGATTTACGTAATCATTTGCAAGCTCAAGTGTATCCTCGATATCTACCTCGTTTGCTCCATCAAATACAGGAGTTGAGATATTGAAGCCAAGTGCCTTTGCAGCGAGACTCAGGTGAATCTCAAGGACCTGACCGATGTTCATTCGTGAAGGAACACCGAGTGGGTTAAGTACGATATCCAGTGGACGTCCGTTTGGAAGGAATGGCATATCCTCAACAGGAAGCACACGGGAAACGACACCCTTGTTACCGTGACGTCCGGCCATCTTATCGCCCACGCTTATTTTACGCTTCTTGGCAATATACACTTTGGCCATTTGCACGATACCAGAAGGAAGTTCATCTCCGATAGAAATATCGAATTTCTTACGACGCAACTCGGCATCATATTCTTTATACTTCTTCAAATAATTGATGATAGTAGCGCGTATCAATTCGTTCTTAGCGGCATCGGTCGTCCACTTACTTACCTGTACCGTCGTATAATCGATTTTATTCAGAACAGCCTGAGTGAATTTCGTTCCCTTCGACACGACATCGGTTCCCATGAAATCTTTCACACCCTGAGAAACCTTACCTTGTGTCAAAACAAGCAACTTATCGATGAGAATGGCTTTCAAACCGTTCATCTTTTCTTCATATTCCTCGTCGAGTTTCGGAAGAATGGCTTTGTCGCTGAGTTTCGATTTTTTCTTTTTAATGGCACGAGAGAATAGATTCGTACCGATAACGACACCTTTCAACGAAGGAGTAGCTTTCAAGGAAGCATCTTTCACATCGCCGGCCTTATCACCGAAAATCGCACGAAGCAATTTTTCTTCGGGAGAAGGATCGGATTCTCCTTTCGGAGTAATCTTACCGATCATAATATCTCCGGGATTAACCTGAGCTCCGATACGAATAATACCACGTTCATCGAGGTCTTTCGTAGCATCCTCGCTTACATTGGGAATATCGGAAGTAAGTTCCTCCATACCGCGCTTGGTCTCACGCACTTCCAACGAATATTCATCGACGTGAACCGAAGTAAGAATGTCTTCACGAACGACACGCTCGTTCAACACGATAGCATCCTCGTAGTTATATCCTTTCCACGGCATGAATGCGACTTTGAGGTTACGTCCCAAAGCCAACTCGCCATTCTCGGTGGAATAACCTTCGGTAAGAATATCCCCGGCTTTAACCCGGTCTCCCTTGTGGCAGATAGGACGCAAATCGATAGTCGTGCTCTGGTTCGTTTTACGGAACTTGGGTATGATATATTCTTTTACGGAATCTTCAAAACTTACAAATTCTTCATCTTCCGTACGATCGTAGCGAATACGAATCGTAGTGGCATCGACAAACTCGATAACGCCATCACCCTCGGCAGTAATCTGCGTACGAGAATCGCGAATCAACTGACCCTCGATACCCGTTCCCACAATAGGAGCTTCGGGACGCAATAAAGGAACTGCTTGGCGCATCATGTTCGACCCCATCAATGCACGGTTCGCATCATCGTGTTCGAGGAACGGAATCAACGATGCCGCGATAGAAGCTATCTGAGTAGGCGACACGTCCATCAAATTCACCTGATCGGGCGACACGACGGGGAAATCGGCCTCCAAACGAGATTTTACCCGATTGCGGACAAATGTACCGTCGTCATTCAACGGAGCATTACCCTGCGCTACCACCAAGTTTTCCTCGGCTTCGGCGGTCAAATAAACCACACCCTCGGGCGACAAATCTACTTTCCCATTTTCTACTTTTCGATACGGAGTTTCGATGAAGCCCAGATCATTGATTTTAGCATATACACAAAGAGACGAGATCAAACCGATATTAGGACCTTCGGGAGTCTCGATAGGACAAAGACGTCCATAGTGCGTATAGTGCACGTCTCGAACCTCGAAACCGGCGCGTTCGCGAGACAAACCGCCGGGGCCCAAAGCCGACATACGACGCTTGTGAGTAATTTCGGCCAACGGATTCGTCTGATCCATGAACTGCGACAAAGCGTTCGTCCCGAAGAATGTATTGATAACAGATGATATCGTCTTTGCATTAATCAAATCGATGGGAGTAAACACCTCGTTATCCCGCACATTCATTCTCTCACGAATGGTACGTGCCATACGAGCCAATCCCACTCCGAACTGATTATATAATTGTTCTCCTACCGTGCGCACACGACGGTTGCTCAAATGGTCTATATCATCGACATCGGTCTTCGAGTTAATCAACTCGATGAGATATTTGATAATTTCGATGATATCCTCTTTCGTAAGCACCTTTACATCGGGCGAGGTAGAGAGGTTTAATTTCTTATTTATTCTATAACGTCCTACTTCTCCCAAATCGTAACGTTTCTCCGAGAAGAAAAGGTTGGTAATCACCTCGCGGGCACTGGCATCATCGGCTGGCTCGGCGTTACGTAATTGGCGATAGATATACAACACGGCTTCTTTCTCCGAGTTGCTGGAATCCTTTTGCAACGTATTGAATATAATCGAGTAATCCGACGTGTTGCTATCCTCTTTATGCAACAAGATATTTTGGACTCCCGATTCGATAATATCGGCAATATGCGATTCTTCAAGGACAGTTTCACGAGGAATGACAATCTCGGTACGTTCGATAGAAACGACCTCACCGGTATCCTCGTCTACAAAGTCTTCCACCCAAGCCTTAACGACATTACCCGCCAATCTGCGGCCAATGGCTTTTTTCAAACTTGCTTTGGAGACTTTCAAGTCTTCTGCCAAACCGAATATTTCGAGAATATCCTTATCGGTCTCGAAACCAATCGCACGCAACAAAGTGGTAACGGGCAACTTTTTCTTCCGGTCGATATAGGCATACATCACGTTGTTTATATCAGTGGCAAATTCAATCCAAGAGCCCCTGAACGGAATAATACGTGCCGAATAAAGTTTTGTACCGTTAGCGTGTATACTTTGTCCGAAGAACACGCCCGGAGAACGGTGCAACTGCGAAACGACAACACGTTCGGCCCCATTGATAACAAACGTACCCTTAGCAGTCATATAAGGGATAGGACCTAAATAAACGTCTTGAATTACCGTAGCGAAATCCTCATGATCGGGATCGGTACAGTATAATTTCAATTTGGCCTTTAACGGTACGCTGTAAGTCAACCCTCTTTCGAGACACTCTTCAATCGTATATCTCGGCGGATCGATATAATAGTCCAAAAATTCGAGGACAAAGTTATTGCGCGTATCAGCAATGGGGAAATTCTCGGCGAATACCTTGAAAAGCCCTTCGTTTTTTCTTTTTTCAGGCGGGGTGTCGAGTTGCAAAAAGTCTTGAAATGACTTCAACTGAACTTCAAGGAAATCCGGATAAGGAAGCGGATTCTTAATTGAAGCGAAATTTACGCGTGGTTTACCTATTGTAGAAGACATTTATAAAAGGGATTAAGTGAACTTAATTAAAAATATATACACAAAAAGGTTAAGAATCACCGAGTGAGATGATTCTTAACCAAACTCTCTGATTAACAGATGTATTATTTAAGTTCAACTTCTGCTCCAGCTTCTTCCAATTGTTTTTTCAAAGCCTCAGCATCAGCCTTAGCAAGACCTTCTTTGATGTTGTTAGGAGCACCGTCTACAAGGTCTTTTGCTTCTTTCAAGCCAAGTCCGGTGAGTTCTTTCACCAATTTAACGATAGCAAGTTTATTTGCACCAGCAGCTTTCAAAACAACATCGAAAGATGTTTTTTCTTCAGCAGCAGCTCCACCAGCGGCAGGACCAGCAGCAACAGCTACAGCTGCAGCAGCAGGTTCAATACCATATTCGTCTTTCAAAATTTGAGCAAGTTCGTTTACTTCCTTTACGGTCAAGTTAACTAATTGTTCTGCAAAAGCTTTCAAATCTGCCATTTTTGTATGAATTAAATGTTATTATTCGTAATAATGTTTTTTGTATAAATTTTATCTTTCTGATAGAGTCTGCAATACTCCATGTAAGGTAGAACCACTTGACTGAAGAGCCGATACAACATTCTTTGCAGGAGATTGTAAGAGGGCGATAACCTCAGCAATAAGTTCGTTTTTGCTCTTGATAGCAACAAGTGCATCAAGCTGATCGGCTCCGATATAAAACCCTTCTTCTACATAAGCGGCTTTTAGAACCAAATCTTCAGAAGTCTTTCTGAACTCCTTAATCAGCTTTGCAGGTGCATTGCCAACATTTGCAAAGAACATCGTTGTAGAACCCTTCAAAGAACCGTACAAGGGCGAATAATCGGTATCGAGCCCTTCCAGTGCCTTGTGTAACAAAGCGTTCTTAACAACCATCATTTTGATACCTTCTTTGAAACATGCACGACGTAAATTGCTTGTTTTTTCAGCATTCAACGTTGCAGTTTCTGCAAGGTAGAAGCAGCTGTACTCCTTTACAGTTTCTGCTATTTGCGCAATAATAGTGCCTTTATCTTCCTTTCTCATAATTCCTTGTTTTAGATCTCGTCAACTGATTTAGGATCAATCTTGATACCCGGGCTCATTGTACTCGAAAGATAAATACTCTTGATATAAGTACCCTTAGCAGCAGTAGGTTTCAGTTTTATCAATGTCGAAACAAATTCTTTCGCATTATCGCGAATCTGATCGGCAGTAAACGAAATCTTACCTATAGAGGCATGTACTATACCATTCTTATCGACTTTGAAATCGATTTTTCCTTGTTTTACTTCTTTTACAGCTTTAGCGACATCGGGAGTCACAGTTCCGCTCTTAGGATTAGGCATCAAACCACGAGGGCCTAATACACGTCCCAAAGCACCGATCTTACCCATGATAGCAGGCATCGTAATGATTACGTCGATATCGGTCCAACCGCCTTTGATCTTCTCGATATATTCGTCCAATCCTACGTAATCGGCTCCGGCTTCCTTTGCGGCAGCTTCGGCATCGGGAGTACAAAGTACCAACACACGCACTTGTTTACCCGTTCCATGAGGCAACGATACGACACCTCTTACCATTTGATTGGCTTTACGAGGATCAACGCCTAAGCGTACATCAATATCAAGCGATGCATCGAATTTGGTATAAGTAATATCTTTTACCAATTGAGATGCCTCGCCGAGTGAGTAGGCCTTCCCTGCTTCAATCTTTGCTAAAGCTAACTTTTGATTTTTTGTCAGTTTACCCATTTCAATTGAAGTTTATTAGTTATTTACCGGGAATTCCCCTTTTACGGTGATACCCATACTTCTCGCTGTACCAGCAACCATTTTCATCGCCGATTCTACCGTAAAACAGTTCAAATCGACCAATTTGTCCTCGGCGATTGCTTTTACCTGTTCCCAAGTAATCTCTCCTACTTTTTTACGGTTAGGCTCCGCAGAACCGCCTTTTACTTTGGCAGCTTCCATAACTTGAATAGCTACGGGAGGAGTCTTAACGACAAAATCGAAAGATTTATCGCTATAATAGGTAATTACGACCGGCAATACTTTACCGGCTTTGTCTTGGGTACGGGCATTGAATTGCTTGCAAAACTCCATGATGTTTATACCCTTAGAACCCAATGCAGGTCCTACGGGAGGAGAGGGGTTTGCTGCACCACCTTTAATCTGTAATTTGATCTGTCCAGCAATTTCTTTAGCCATTGTTTTTAATTTTGATATTATTAAAATACCGAGGGTTCATACAAGCGCGTAACCTCTTGTATTACTCCCGCTCTACTTGCGAATTTTCCAGCTCCAACGGAGTCTTGCGACCAAAAATTTTAACCATTACTTTCAGTTTCTTTTTCTCGTTGTTCACCTCCTCGATAATTCCACTAAATCCGTTAAACGGACCATAGTTTACTTTTACCGTTTCACCGACATGATATACAACGGCCGGTTCGTCACCCACCTCCTGCATCTCGTCGACTGCGCCCAACATACGATTAACTTCCGAAGGCCGTAAAGGCTCCGGCTGATTGGATTTTCCACCCAAAAAGTCAATCACATTCGTTGTATTACGCAAATGATGAACAACCTCACCTACTAAAATGGCTTCGACAAAAACATAACCCGAGTAAAGATTTTTCTCCTTTACCACCTTTTTCCCGTTACGTACGGTGTAAACTTTTTCGGTAGGTATCAAGACCTGAAATACATAATTGCCAAGATCGGTATTCTTGATTTCTGCATCAAGAACTTCTTTGACCTTGTTCTCTTTTCCGCTTATGGCACGCAAAACGTACCAGCCTTTTTTTTCTTCAGACATTGATTTACCTCCCTAATTAAAGACCTCCGTAAATAAGGTGCATGATTTTGTCAATACATTGATCCATTGCAAATATGACTATAGCGATAATAAGGGAAGCAAACATAACCACCACAGCACTATTTGCCAGCTCCGACTTGGTAGGCCAAGAAACCTTATGTACCAATTCGTTATAAGAATCTTGGATATCGGCAAGTATTTTCAATTTCTTCATTGTTTCACTAAATTTTGCACGGGTCGAGAGACTCGAACTCCCGACACCTGGTTTTGGAGACCAGTGCTCTACCAACTGAGCTAGACCCGTATAAAATCAGCCCCACAAAGAGGCTGATTTTGTAGTTTTATCAAAACTAACCCTTTATAGAATTAGTCCAAAATATCTGTGATCTGACCAGAACCTACCGTACGGCCACCTTCACGGATTGCAAAGCGCAAACCTTTGTCGCAAGCAACCGGGTTGATAAGTTTCACATTGATAGTAACGTGGTCACCCGGCATTACCATTTCTACACCTTCAGGGAGAGTGATTTCACCCGTTACGTCGAGCGTACGAATGTAGAACTGAGGACGGTAGTGGTTGTGGAAAGGAGTGTGACGACCACCTTCTTCTTTCTTCAAGATATAAACCTGAGCTTTGAATTCAGAGTGAGGTTTAACCTGTCCCGGGTGGCAGATAACCATACCACGTTTGATTTCATTCTTGTCGATACCACGGAGCAACAAACCAACGTTATCACCAGCTTCGCCTTCGTCAAGAATCTTACGGAACATTTCAACACCGGTTACAACCGATTTCTTGTCTGCTCCCAAACCGAGGATTTGAACTTCATCACCCACTTTTACGCGACCTGCTTCGATACGACCAGTAGCAACAGTACCACGACCCGTAATAGAGAAGACGTCTTCAACAGGCATCAAGAAAGGTTTATCAACATCGCGCGGAGGCAGAGGAATCCAATTATCGACAGCATCCATCAACTCCATCACTTTCTCTTCCCATTGAGCTTCGCCATTCAATGCGCCCAATGCAGATCCGCGAATAATAGGAGTATTGTCACCGTCATATTCATATGCTGAAAGCAATTCTCTCATTTCCATTTCAACGAGTTCGAGCATCTCTTCATCGTCAACCATATCGCATTTGTTCAAGAACACAACGATACGAGGAACGTTCACCTGGCGAGCCAACAAGATATGCTCACGAGTCTGAGGCATAGGACCATCGGTAGCTGCAACTACGATAATAGCACCGTCCATCTGCGCAGCACCAGTTACCATGTTCTTCACATAGTCGGCGTGACCCGGACAGTCCACGTGTGCGTAGTGACGATTTGCAGTTTCATATTCTACGTGAGAGGTATTGATGGTAATACCACGTTCTTTTTCTTCAGGAGCGTTATCGATAGAATCGAAAGAACGCAATTCTGAAAGACCTTTTTTTGCAAGAACCGTAGTGATAGCGGCGGGGGGGGGGGGCGGTCAAGGTCGTTTTACCGTGGTCTACGTGACCGATAGTACCAATATTTACGTGTGGTTTGGTACGTTGAAACTGTTCTTTTGCCATAGCTTTGTATTATTTTATAAATGATTAGCTTTCTAAAAACTTGAGCCGATGACGGGACTTGAACCCGTGACCTCTTCCTTACCAAGGAAGTGCTCTACCGCTGAGCTACATTGGCATTTATTCTTGGAGCGGAAGACGAGGCTCAAACTCGCGACCCTCAGCTTGGAAGGCTGATGCTCTATCAACTGAGCTACTTCCGCATTTTTTTGTGGGCAAAGATGGATTCGAACCACCGAAGGCGTAAGCCAGCAGATTTACAGTCTGCCCCATTTGGCCACTCTGGTATTTGCCCTTATATTAGCCTTTACAAGACCTTAAATTTACATCTCACCCCCCTCTACCACACACATCTTTCCTTTTCAGAAGAATGCACCCGTTTATCAAAGATTGAGTCGGTGAGAAACGGGTGCAAATTTAGGCATTAATTTTAAATTACAAAAATATCAGTACATTTTTTTTACTTTTCACGCATCTTTTCTTTGGTTTTCAGAAGCTGCTTAACGAGAGCCTCGACAGCCATATCGACCGCCTCTTCAAAGGTATCGGCAACCTTGCAGGAAAACATATCCTCATTTCTCGGAACAAGAACCTTAATTCCAGCCTCTTTGTTCTGTGCCGTTTCCGGTTTTACCACTTTCAAAGAAACTTCGACGGCTATAATCCCATCGTAATATTGTTCTAATTTAGAAACTTTTTTCTGAATAAACTTTTCCAACTTTTCTGATGCATCGAAATGAATCGCTTGAATACGGATTTCCATATTTCCTCCTTTTTTATGACTTTCTTTTCGGGAAAGCCTGGTTATAACTTTGTTTTAGTTCTTCAAACGTTATATGTGTATATACCTCGGTTGAAGCTAATGAATGATGTCCGAGCAGTTCCTTGACACTATTGAGAGTTGCCCCGTTATTCAGCATGGCCGACGCGAATGTATGACGCAATACATGCGGACTTCTTTTATCGAGCGAACAAACTTTCGACAAAGACCCATTGACTACCCGATAAACTAACTGCGGATATAACGGTTCCCCATTTTCCCGAACGAAAAAGAAGCCACAATCATCTCCACACGACTCTTTACGAGCCTGCCGATAACCGGCAATCATCTGCGACAATTCCTCTCCGTACGGAATCAGCCTCTGTTTATTCCTTTTTCCCGTCACCTTTATCTCTCCTTCACGCACATCGGTATCCCTCAACCCTATCAATTCGGCTCGGCGCATACCCGTATGATAAAGCATAGCGATAATAAGTTTGTTACGGACCGCCTCGAAACCTTCGCCATACGACACATCGTCCAAAAGCTCATTCATGGAGTCCTGCCGAAGATAAACCGGCATTTTCTTATGTACCTTAGGCAAAGGAATATTTTTCACAGGGCTTTCCTGAATATCCGATTGCACCACAAGATAGCGGTAAAAAGCCCTCAAAGAAGAAATCTTACGGCAAATACTACGAGCCGACATTCCTCCTTCCGACAAAAGAGCCACCCATTCACGAATACAATCGGAGGTTACCTTTTGCATCTCAATACCATCACACTCGGTTTCAAGGAACTTTTTAAACTGAAACAAATCGTTTCTATATGACAATACGGTATGAGTAGAAAGATTCTTCTCATACCGGATATATTCTAAAAACGATTCGATCGGCATATTCTCGTAGCTTTTAACTTACGCTACGAATATAAAGGAAATTCTTGAAAAATCCAATATTTGCCAACAACAAAAAAATTAATCTTCTATCTGTTGAAGTTTCTGAATGTAGATAGCACGCATCATTTTTTTGCGGTTCGTAACAGATGGTTTTTCAAATGCCTGACGGTTACGCAATTCCTTAACTACACCTGTTTTTTCAAATTTCCGTTTGAATTTTTTCAAAGCCTTCTCGATGTTTTCGCCTTCTTTTACTGGAACTATAATCATAATTATTTAGAAATTAGTTTATTTGTTTCTTTTGAATAAATTGCGGTGCAAAATTATAGATTGTTTTGTGATTAACAAAACTTTCGACCGCTAAAATATACTCGAAAATAAATTTTACACAAAATCGGCACGATTATATCCATCTTTCTATTCCAATATTTTCACAGCCTTTTATCTTCTTATTTTACTAAATATCGTTACCTTTACACACGGTTGATAAATATTTATCGACAATAACTCTAAACATTCAGATTATGAGTAAATCGACATTACCCCGACTCAAAGCCCTGCGTGACGAAATGGGCAAAGCCGGTATTACAGCTTTCATCATACCGGGAACCGACCCGCATCAAAGCGAATACTATGCCAGCCATTGGGCGGCACGAACTTGGATTTCCGGATTCGACGGATCGGCTGGAACTGCGGTCGTCACAACCAATCAAGCCGGATTATGGACCGACTCGCGGTACTTTCTCCAAGCTGCTCAACAACTGGAAGATTCCGGGTTCGAACTTTTTAAAGAAGGACTGCCCGACACTCCCACCATCGAGCAATGGCTGCTGACCACTCTACCGCAAGGTGCGACCATCGCCATCGACGGCACATTGTTCGGGGCATCGAAAGCCGCTGCGATGAAACAAAACTTCGAGAGCCACGGCTTCCGATTCGTATCCGATTTCACTCCGTTCGACTCCATTTGGGAAAAACGCCCATCGATCCCCAAAAACGAAGCCTTTATTCACGATGAAAAGTACAGCGGAGAATCTATCTCGGATAAAATGGCCCGAATTATGGAGCAAGTACGCCAAGCAGGAGCCGCTGCTCTGTTATTGGCAGCATTGGACGAAATTGCTTGGGCATTTAACATACGGGGAACCGACGTAGAATGCAACCCGGTCGTCATTTGCTATGCATACATAGACGACTCCCGGCGTATTCTTTTTATCGACAAAGCCAAAATCAACGATACGGTCTGCCAATACCTGCAAAAAAATAGCGTAGAAATAATGCCCTATGAAAACATTTTCGACTTCGTAGCAGCTCTACCGGCAGAGAAAAAAGTATTCGTAGACACCAACAAAATCAATTACACCTTATTAAATAAGCTGCATGCCATACCCGTATCGGGCCAATCGCCTATCGCTCTACTGAAAAGCATCAAAAACGAGACTCAGCTCGCCGGGACACGCGAGGCAATGATACGCGACGGTGTAGCATTGGTTAGATTCTTCCGTTGGTTAGAAAAAAATATCGACAGCGGCAAAGTAACCGAAATAACAGTTGCCGAGAAACTGCGAGAGTTCCGCTCGCAACAAAGTCTTTATGTAGGAGAAAGTTTCGCCACTATCGCCGGATTCAACGAGCATGGGGCCATTGTCCATTACTCGGCTACACCCGAAAGCAATGCGATCATTTCTCGCAAGGGATTTCTGCTCATCGACTCAGGGGCGCAATATCTCGACGGAACTACCGACATCACTCGCACCGTATCGTTAGGCAATCTGTCTCCTCGCCAAAAACGAGACTTCACACTGGTAATGAAAGGGCACATCGCTCTCGCCACCTGCCATTATCCACAAGGTACGCGCGGAGCCCAACTCGATGCCCTCGCCCGCCATTTCCTATGGGACGATCACCTCAACTACTTGCACGGGACTGGTCACGGAGTCGGGCATTTCCTCAATGTCCACGAGGGACCGCAAAACATACGCCTCGAAGAAAATCCCACGCCTCTCATGCCGGGCATGATTACCTCTAACGAACCGGGATTATACCGTACCGGCGAATATGGCATACGTTGTGAAAATTTAGTCTTGACAGTGCCCGATTACGAAAATGAATTCGGCATGTTTTACCGGTTCGAGACTCTTACCCTTTTCCCCTTCGATACCGAGGCTCTCGATATTTCTATCATGACCGAGAAAGAAATCGAGTGGCTCAACAGCTATCACGAAATGGTCTATGACCGATTAAGTCCGATGCTCGACGAGGAAGAACAACAATGGTTACACCGCAAAACAACAGCAATTTAATTCAAGATAAAATTATAAACTAATCATGGCACTTATAAAATCAGTACGGGGATTTACCCCGAAAGTCGGTAAAGACTGTTTCCTCGCCGATAATGCAGTACTCATCGGCGATACCGTTATCGGCGACGAATGTAGTATCTGGTTCGGAGCCATCTTGCGAGGCGATGTCAATTCTATTCGTATCGGCAACCGGGTTAACATTCAAGACGGATCGGTATTACATACCCTATACGAAAAATCCACCATCGAAATCGGCGATGACGTATCCATCGGACACAACGTTACCATACACGGAGCTACCATACACGACGGAGCCCTCGTAGGCATGGGCTCGGTAATTCTCGACCATGCTGTCGTAGGCGAAGGAGCCATCGTTGCCGCCGGATCGGTTGTGTTGAGCAAGACAGTCATCAAACCGGGTGAGCTTTGGGGCGGAACACCGGCCAAATTCATCAAAATGGTGGACCCCGAACAATCGAAAGAGATCAATCAAAAAATCGCCAAAAACTACCTGATGTATTCCAAGTGGTACGAGGAAGAATAGTCTTTCCGTAATCATCGTGCAAAGGGACTGCCGATTAGCAGTCCCTTTGTCTTTTGATAACACGGTACAATGATCGAAATAACCTATGGTTATAACCGATAACCACAAAGAAATCCCATATTCGAAATGAAATCTCTACCTTTGCGTCCGAAAAGGGAAACGACACCCGGAATGAACATATATCGCATTCCGCATTAACTGTGTCAAACGGCAAATTTTCCCCGACTCGATTATAAAAAACAATTTAATTCATTTTGATATGTTCAGCGAAAAACAAGGAAATGTCCTCCACGGTATTCTGTTGATTGTACTTTTTTCATTCTCCGCCTTTTACATTGCAGAATTCCAATTTATAAAAAATCTGTCACTCAGCCCCCTCATCGTAGGTATCATACTGGGTATGCTCTACGCCAACAGCCTGCGTAACCGATTGCCCGAGACATGGGTTCCGGGCATAAAATTCTGCTCGAAACAAGTACTTCGTGCCGGTATCGTCCTCTACGGCTTCCGGCTGACCTTCCAAAGCGTTATCGCCATAGGAGCCTCGGCCATACTCATCGACGTGATTATCGTCACCTGCACCATTCTATTGGGTATCTTGGTGGGGAAACTGTTGAATATGGACAATGACCTCGCCCTGCTCACTGCCACAGGTAGCGCCATCTGTGGAGCCGCTGCTGTTTTGGGTGCAGAACCGGTAGTAAAAAGCGAACCCCATAAAACAGCAGTTGCTGTCTCGACGGTTGTCATTTTCGGCACGCTCTCGATGTTCATTTATCCCATTCTTTACCGAGCCGGAGTATTCGACCTCACACCCGAGCAAATGGGACTCTACACAGGCTCTACCTTACACGAAGTAGCCCACGTGGTAGGGGCGGGTAACGCGATGGGGAAAGAGATTTCCGACTCGGCAATCATCGTAAAAATGATTCGAGTCATGCTCCTTGCCCCGGTTTTACTCATCATGAGTTTTGCCTTAGCCCGTCGAGCCGTAAAAGCAGTCAAAGGAGACAAAAATACAACCGCCACTCAACGAGGAAAAATCACCATTCCCTGGTTCGCATTCGGTTTCCTTGCCGTTATCGGATTCAATTCGTTCGATTGGCTTCCCGTTCCAGTAGTAGACGGAATCAATAGCCTAGACAACTTTATG
>ERZ780046.503-NODE-503-length-16642-cov-4.164104_pt1 | contig 16642 bp, 10 predicted proteins | sample MGYA00511848_ERZ780046 | MGnify/ENA primary metagenome ERZ780046 (study PRJEB29588, sample SAMEA2147983) | human gut metagenome | biome: human gut; feature: human-associated habitat; material: faeces | place: Denmark | collected 2008/2010 ...
GCTTCTCAGTGAGGAACTAACGAATGCCAGCAAGAATGCCACGATAACAACCATTACCGAAGCATAAATGATAGTATAACTATTACTATTGGTATTCATTTCTTTTCCGGTATTTAATTGTTAGACTTGATTGCACGTTTCTCGCGACGGCTGATGTTACCCTGTACCACACAGTAGTCAATCAGCGGAGCGAAGATATTCATCAGCAGGATGGCAAGCATCATACCTTCGGGGTAACCGGGGTTGAGCACACGGATAATGATAGCCATGGCACCAATCAGGAATCCGAAGATATACTTACCGGTCTCTGTACGTGCCGATGTAACGGGGTCGGTAGCCATGAACACGGCACCGAAGCAGAAACCACCCAGCACGAGGTGTTCGTACCAAGGCATCTGTGCCATCGGAGTGTCGGGACCGATTGCATTGAACACCCATGCCATGAAGGCACCGCCTACGAATACGGAGAACATCGTCTTCCAGCTTGCAATACCCGTCCACAACAGCAGAATGGCACCCAGAGCGATGGCGATAACGCTTGTCTCACCGATAGAACCCGGAATAAGGCCGGTCACCATGTCCCAGGAGAACTCCGGAACGGCGCCCGAGGTAGCGGCTGCACCCAACGGAGTAGCTACCGTCAGACCATCTACCGACTGTCCCAGACCGAAGATACTGTCGCCCGATACCCAAACGGCATCACCGGACATCTTCGTAGGATAGGCGAAGAATAAGAATGCACGGGTAATCAAAGCTACGTTGAACACGTTCATACCCGTACCACCGAATACTTCCTTAGCAAAAATTACAGAGAATGCAGTAGCCACCGCCAGAATCCACAACGGGCAGTCTACCGGAACAATCATCGGAATCAAGATACCGGAAACCAAGAAGCCTTCCTGAATCTCCTCCTTCTTCCACTGAGCCACTACGAACTCAATGCCGAGACCTACTACATAAGATACAATGATTTTTGGCAATACAGCCAGAAAACCGTAGATGAACATTTCCCAGAAGCCTCCGGCAGCACCGGTAGCGTGGAAATGCTGGTAACCTACGTTATACATACCGAACAGCAGCGCCGGTACTAACGCAATGACCACCATCGACATGATGCGTTTGCTGTCAATGGAGTCGTGAATATGCGTTCCCGATTTCGAAGTGGCATTGGGCACGAACAGGAATGTTTCGAAGCCATCAAACACCGAACGAAATGCGTGGAATTTGCCGCCTTCCTCAAAGTTCGGCTTTATCTTGTCGAGATAATTTCTTAACGCTTTCATTAATATATTTACGATTTTACGATTTACAATTTACGATTTGCCATACGCCCCGATTATGCCATTTCGGCACGAAGCATATCGAGCCCTGCACGTACGATGCGCTGCACTTCCACTTTGGAAGAACATACGAATTCGCAGAGAGCGAAGTCTTCGGGAGCTACTTCGTAGATGCCCAGAGCCTCCATACGGTCGATGTCACCTGCAATGATTGCTTTCACCAAGTATTCGGGGAAGATGTCCATCGGAAATACGCGGTCGTATTCGTTGGACATAATCATGTGACGTTCACCACCCTTGATACGGGCATCTATCACATATTCCTTCTTGCCCATCAACCAGCTGAAGTAAGAGCGGTTGACGCTGAACTGATTGAAACGCGGCATAATCCAACCCAACATTTCATGGATTTCATCTCCTTCGGGAATAACGGTCAATTGGCTGTCGAAAGAGCCGAGGAAGCCGTTCGGAGAAACTTTCTTACCGGTCAGCACGTTGCCGCTGATGTAGCGGAGGTCTTTGTCGGTAGTCACGTTACCTTTGAAAACGTTCGTCAACAGAGCGCCGACTTTCAGCTTGCAATAAGCGGGTTTCAACACTTCGGAACCCGTTACAGCCACCGTACGGGTCATGTCCACACGACCGGTATTCATCAGACGTCCGATGAAGAGTACGGCTTCGGCACTGATGGTCCAGACCGTTTCACTCTTCACTACCGGAGAGATGTGGTTAATCTGTACACCCACGTTGCCTGCCGGATGTGGTCCGTCAAAAGCTGTTACGGTAACGTTCTTTGCCTGCACAAGAGCAGCAGACTTTTGTTTTACACTAATACCCAGATACGTCTTTGCCATCTTTGACAAAGCGTCGAGTCCCGTCTGGAAGTTTGCTTCTTCTCCCTTCAGCGCGAATTCAAAATCGGGAGCCAGCGGATTGCTGTCGAAAGCCGAAATGAAGATAGCTTTCGGAGTTACCGTCGGATCAGCGATAACGTCGTACGGACGTTGGCGGATGAAAGCGAACATACCTGCTTGCAAAAGAGCTTCTTTTACTTGCTGGCCGCTCATCTTGGACGGGTCCATCTTGCCGAATTCCTCATAGTCTTGCTCAGTGGCAGCCTCTACGACGATGTTCAGCACCTTGCGGCGTGCACCACGCTCCACGCTTGTCACTACGCCGCTAACGGGCGAAACAAATTTCAATTCAGGATGATTCTTGTCGATAAACAAGGGTCCCCCGGCCATCACATATTCCTGCTCTTTGACCACCACTTTCGGAGTGATGCCTGTATAGTCATCGGGAACCAGCGAATAGAATCCCGGTTCCTTAACAGACACAAGTTCCTGGGCAGCAGCGCCTTTCAGGTTGATGTCAAGGCCTTTACGTAACTTAATTACATTTGCCATGCGTTTATTTAAAATAATGGTTTCATTAATTTGCCGCAAAAGTAGCAAAAAAGAACGTGAATAAAGAGTAAAAAAGAAAGGAATTACGGAGAAATTTCCGTAATCCCTTTCGTTAACGAACACGAGAACAAGGATTAGGGGTTAAGAATTAGGGATTAATACCCTGCGGAATCATAGTGCAGCCCACTAATCCTTAATCCCTAACCCCTAATCCTTATCATCACTTTTCTTCAGCGAACATCGGGTCCCATGCCGGCAGGCAGACGGGCTTTTGTTTAAACAGTTCCATCACTTTGGCGGGAACATACTTTGTCTCCACTACCAGACGGAACATGTATTCATTGAACCACTCGTCGGTCATGATGAGATGTCCCTGATAACCGGAAGCGGCTCCCCAACTGTTCTCTACCATCCATTTTACGGGCTTTCCGTCTTTGTTCAAGTCAACGGCCATCAAGGTCATGGCGTGGGAAGAGCCACTGGAGAAAGTCTGGATACGTTGCTTCTTGTCCATCCCGAAGGTGGTGCCCATCAGTGATTCGTAGTCATAGTTTTTCACATCGAGCAGACCGCGTTCGGAGTTCAGGAACTTGCCCACATCGCAAGAGAAGTACATCATGGTGCTGTCCTTCAAGGAGGCAATGGCCATCTCTTTGATCTCCTCTACGGGCAGGTTGACATAAGTCCAGTTCTTGCCGTCGTAACGGAGGCGGTCATAGTCTATTTCATAGCACTTGTAATACTCGCGACTGGGGTCGTTCATCAGCATTACGTAGTTGGTCAGCAGTTGTTTGTCTCCATATTTCTCAAGGAAAGACATGGGAGTGTGATGCTCTGTCTCCACAGGATTACCCTTGGCATCGTGGCGGACATAGTCGAACTCCGTGGGAGGTACACCGAGGTTCAGCACCAGCATGCGGTAGATGGTTCCGAGCATCGTAGTTTTCTCCTTCTCCAGAGCTTCGGGCTTGGCACCGGCGGCAGCCATGTCACGCAGTTGCAGACCATACTCTTTCAGCTTCAGAGAGATGAGGTTGGCCATGCGGGAGGTATTTTCACTGCTGTTTGTTTCGGGCATGGCATCTTTGGGAACAAGGCCGTATTTGGAAACAATGTCGGCCACACCGGTAAAGGTACCCCCATCGCTCAGCGGATGCTGGAAGAGCCATTCTACGGTCTTATCAGTCAGGGGACTCTTGGAGGTGTCGATGATGCCTTGCAAGAAGAGGTTTGCCTTCTCCAACTGGTCCCAGAAGAAGGGATAGACTTCGGAGAACTCGAAAGACTGGAAACCGTATTCGGCAAGAGTCTTGGCACGCATCACATTCAGCCCCGTAAACAGCCAGCAGCGGCCAGACGACTTCTGGTCGGTGATGCCTTTGGATTCTACCTTGATGGAGAAGTGGGTATCCATGCCCTGCATATTCTCCTGGTTGAGTGCCAGTTTACGGATGTCATTATTGCCTATGGCATTGCGGAGCGCCTTGTCGGCAGCCGTGCCTTGATAACTTTGCTTGATTTGTCCAAGCATTTCGGGGCTGATACCCCCTTTTCCCTCTTGTGCCTGCACAGAGAACAGTGCGGCACTCAGAACAATTACAGATAAAAATCGTTTCTTCATTCAGATTATGTGTTTTTAGTTATTGATGTCTTGCTTCGTGAAGCAGACAAAAGTAATGTCTTTTTTGATAATTTTAGTGACATCTTTAGATTTATTATCTATTACAGTGAAAACTATTCGGGATAAAATAGTTTCCTTTGCACCCACATTTCGTACGACATGAAAAGATATATACTAAGCATTATCGCACTGGTGCTGTTCGCCACCACCTTTTATGCCCAGGAACAGACTGCGGCCGCCACAAACGACAGCGTTCCTGCACTGACCAAAAAAGAACTACGCAAGCAAAAGGTAGCGCGTCGGAATCTGCATTACAATATTCTGGGCGGACCCAGCTACACCCCCGACTTCGGTGCCGTGCTGGGAGGAAGCGCCCTAATGACCTTCCGTATGAACCCCAGCGACACCACGCAGCTGCGCTCCGTAGTGCCCATGGCCATCGCCTTCATGTTCAACGGTGGCATCAATCTCTTCTCCAAACCGCAACTCTTCTTTAAGGGCGACCGTTTCCGTATCTTCGGAAAGTTCAGCTATAAAAATACGGAAGAAAACTTTTACGGCATCGGCTATAATACCAATAAAGATTATGTACGAAGCGACAGTACCAGCAAATACCGGTACAGCGGCGTGCAAATCAACCCCTGGTTCCTTTTCCGACTGGGCAACAGCAATATCTTTGCCGGACCTCAAATCGACATCAATTATGACCACTTGACGGAGCCCGGCAAGTTCTTGGTGGACGAACCCTCGTACAAAGAGGCAGGCGGGACGGGTAATGGCTATAACAACTTCAACTCCGGCCTCGGTTTCCTGCTGACATACGACAGCCGTGACGTCCCTGCCAACGCCTACCGTGGTATGTATCTGGATTTCCGCGGCATGATGTACGCCAAGTTCATCGGCAGCGACCAGACCTTCTACCGCCTAGAGATAGACTACCGCCAATACAAGTCACTGGGCAAGCGCAGGGTGCTCGCGTGGACGGCACAGACCAAGAACGTGTTCGGTGACGTCCCTCTGACGCAATATGCCCTCACCGGAACGCCTTTCGACCTGCGCGGCTACTACATGGGGCAATATCGCGACAAGTCCTCGCATGTGGTCATGGCAGAGTACAGACAGATGCTCAATACCGACCGCAGCACTTGGGTGAAGCGGATGCTCAACCACATAGGTTTTGTAGCCTGGACCGGCTGCGGCTTCATGGGCCCCACTCCCGGCAAGATAGAGGGTGTACTGCCCAACTATGGTGTAGGTCTACGCATTGAGGTACAGCCACGCATGAACGTCCGCCTGGATTTAGGCAAAAACACGGTAAACAACCAGATGTTGTTTTACTTCAATATGACAGAAGCGTTTTGAGTAACGCCCTGCCTACCTGCCCATCCCTTTCCTATGGAGAATGATGTTTGAAAGCCTTTAATCGCCTCTCACTCACAAGGTTATTCAAGCTCACCTCTATAGGAAGCTCACTTCCTTATAACATCGGAACACCTTGAGAAACAAACATTTTATTTTTCTTTTATTTTTCTTGCATCGGTAAAAGATTATCCATACTTTTGGCAATCACATTTCTTTTTATCAAAAAAGAAAGCAAACGAGCGGATACATGAAAGCCCTTGAAGTACTCTTCTGGATAAGTTTATTCATAGTGTTCTATACTTATATAGGATATGGTATACTATTATATATCCTGGTCAAGATAAAAGAATGTTTCCGTAAGCCTGCGCCCCGTCCGATGCCTGCCGACGATGCTTTACCCCCATTGACGCTATTTATCGCCGCCTACAACGAAGAAGATGTAGTGGATGAAAAAATGCGCAACTGCCTGGAGCTGGATTATCCCGCCGACAAGCTACGCATCCTCTGGGTGACCGACGGCAGCAACGACCATACCAACGAACGCCTCTCCCACTGGCCGCAAGCCATCGTCCTCCACCAACCCCAACGCCAAGGCAAGACAGCCGCCCTGAACCGCGGTATACATTTCGTAGAAACGCCCCTTGTCGTGTTCACCGATGCCAATACTCACCTCAACCGCGAAGCCCTGCGGGAGATAGTGCACGCCTTCACCGACCCTAAAGTGGGATGCGTGGCAGGCGAAAAACGTATCGCCGTGCAAAGCAAGGACAATGCTGCCTCGGGGGGAGAAGGGCTATACTGGAAATACGAATCCACCCTCAAAGCGCTCGACGCACGCCTCTATTCGGCAGTAGGCGCAGCGGGTGAACTGTTTGCCGTGCGCCGCGAGCTGTTCGAGGAAATGCAGACAGATACGCTGCTCGACGACTTCATACTCTCCCTGCGCATCGTCATGCAGGGACACACCATTGCCTATTGTGCCAATGCCTATGCCGTAGAAAGCGGCTCGGCAGACATGCGCGAGGAAGAAAAGCGCAAGGTGCGCATCGCTGCCGGGGGCTTGCAGTCCATCTGGCGGCTGCGTCCGCTGCTCAACCCATTCCGTTACGGTACATTCTGTTTCCAATATATTTCCCACCGGGTGCTGCGCTGGTCGCTCACTCCTATCCTATTGTTCCTATTGCTTCCCCTCAACACAATTCTCATCTTTACGACAAGCACGCCATTACTGTATGCCATCATCTGGCTGTTACAAGCTCTTTTCTACCTCATGGGAAGTTGGGGGTACTACCTTTCAATGAAGCATATAAAAAACAAGATACTTTTCATCCCCTACTATTTCCTCTTCATGAACGTCAACGTCATACGAGGATTCAACTACCTGCACAAGCGCAAAGGCAATGCAAGCGGCGCATGGGAGAAGGCCAGAAGGGCATGAAACTAATACTGTAAGAATGAAAAACATTTTGAAACAAGCTGAAAACGCCGAGAGACTGTTGAAGCTGACGTCAGATACCATGCTCCTTCTGAACCGGGACGGCATTTGCATGGACATCGCAGTGTACAATGTAAACCTTTGGTTCATGAAGGAAGAAAAGCTGCTGGGCAAGAATCTGCTCCAACTGATACCGCCGTCCACTTACTACCAAGTATATCCGGAGTTCAAGAAGGTACTGACGCAAAAGGTACGTTCAGTCCATAATTACGAAATGACACTGGGTCACACTACCTATTACTTTAAATGCATCATGTACCCGTACGACGGCATGGTCCTCTGCCAGTACCGCGACATCACAGAACGCAGCCAGCGCAAACTGGAACTCGAAAAGAAAAACCACGAGCTCAACGAAATACAAAAGGCCGCCCTCATCGGAAACTGGCAATACGATACCCAGACCCGCATATTCTGTTATGCAGGCCATACGGGCATCATGTGTTCGGAAGAGGTGCAGCACATCAATATGGACAATTATCTGGAACTCATCCTTCCTGAAGACCGGAAAAGCTTTACCGGCTGGATGAAAGAGAATCTGAAAGGCAAGATGGAAAACAGCGTGGACTACCGCATCTTCCTCCAAGGAAACATTTTCTATATCCGCCTCAAAGCGTTTGCCCGCGAACGGCAGAAAGACGGGAATGTCACTATAGAAGGATACATACAGAACATTACCGACATACAGAAACGGCGCAACGACATCAATCTGCTGACACATGCCATCAACAACTCCACCGAGGACATTTATTCGGCACACGAAGACGGCACGCTGATATTCTGCAACCGTTGCTTCAAGGAACGGCATGGCATCGGTAATGGCCAAGACATCACCCGGATGAAGATATACGACCTGCCCTCATACGGCAGGGATGAAACATCCTGGAAAGAGTTTGCCAACCGTGTCAAACGTGGAGAGACGAACCACGGATACATCGTCTACCATCCGCTGCCCAAGCGTCCGGAAGTACTCGCCATTGAAGGAAACGCTTATTGGGTGACAAGCGACAAAGGGGAAGGAACCATCTGGACATTCGGAAGAGACGTATCGACACGCATCCGGCATGAGCAGCAAATCAAACAGTTCAACCAGATTTTGGACAAAATCATCGAAAACCTCCCGGCAGGCATTGTTGTGAAGGACATCAACAACAACTTCAAGTACCTCTACCGCAACCGCGAATCATATAACCGCGAAATCCCCATACAAGAGGCATTGGAAAAGGATGACTTTGACTTTTATCCCCTGGATACTGCCCAGGAAAAGAGGGCGCAAGACATCGAAATAGCCAGAACCGGCAAAGAGATGCACTGGATTGCGGAAGAACGCGACGGAAACGGAAATCCCATCTATCTGGACAAACGGAAGATGAAGATTGAAAGCAACGACTTCTCCCCCATCCTGCTGGACCTCGAATGGGACATCACGGAAATGGAACAGATGAAACGGGAACTGCTCGTAGCCAAGGAGAAAGCCGAGACCTCCGACCGGCTCAAATCTGCCTTTCTCGCCAACATGAGCCACGAGATACGCACACCGCTCAATGCCATTGTAGGCTTCTCACGAATTATTGCCGAAAGTACCGACGAGGAAGAACGGCTAGGCTATTACGAAATAGTGGAATCGAACAACGAACGCCTGCTCCAGCTCATTAACGAAATCCTCGACTTATCAAAAATAGAATCGGGCATCGTGGAGTTCACCATCACGCCCGTACGCCTCCATCCACTCTGCAAGGAGATACACGACGCACATATTTTCCGCTGTCCCGAAGGAGTGGAACTGATATACGAACCCTCTGACGAGAATATCGTGATTGACGGAGACAAGAACCGGATTTTCCAGGTCATTTCCAATCTGATAGGCAATGCCTTCAAGTTCACCACCACCGGGCACATCAGTTACGGGTATCGCCAGGAAGGCAAGTATGTAGCATTCCACGTCACCGATACGGGTATGGGCATTGCACCGGACAAGGTGGACCGGGTATTCGAACGTTTCGTCAAGGTGAACAACTTTGCCCAGGGCACCGGATTGGGACTTTCTATCTGCAAAACCATCATCGAACGTCTGGGTGGCAACATATCCGTCACTTCAGAGGTGGGTAAAGGCACCACATTTACTTTTGTTCTCCCGCTGGAATCCACCAGCAAAACAGAGGCGGAAAAGAAAGAAGAGGACAACCAGGAAACGACAGCAGAGACACACTCCACAGAGCAGAGGGGCAAAAATGCAGCCCCCGGAGATTCCCCGAAGAATGAAGAGGTCGGAGCACTCCCTACCCCTCCTTCCAAGACCATCCTGATTGCCGAAGATACAGAAAGCAACTTCATCCTAATTAACGCCATTTTAGGCCGACTCTATCGGCTGAAACATGCCAAAGACGGCATGGAAGCCGTAACGATGTTCGAGGAAGTCCACCCCGACCTCATCTTGATGGACATGAAAATGCCCAACCTTGGCGGAATCGACGCCACTCGCATCATCCGTGAACTGGTACCGGACATCCCCATCATCGCCCTTACGGCCTATGCCTACGAGCACGACAAGCAAGCTGCCCTGGAAGCAGGTTGCAACGACTTCCTTACCAAACCCTTCACTCAAGAAGTGCTGAAGGAAACCATCAAGAAATGGCTGGATGATAAAGGATGACTGAAAAACAGTCATCCTCCACTTTATGCAAAAATATCACTTCGCTGGATATAAGCAATCACATCCCCTTTATTGACCACATCCCCTTGCTTGGCACAGACTTCCACCACACGTCCGGTAAATCCGGTCCATATCTTCTCGTATTCGCCCCACGGCGTAGAGATGTAGCAGAACACCTCATCATGCTGGTACTTGCGTCCGATGAAAGGAGCAGAAGAAGGACCTTCGACGGAAACCTCCCAAAGCACTTGCCCCTTGGAAGGCGCGATTATCGGGTCTGCCTTGGCACGCTTCAGCTTCTTGATTTCTTCTTCCGAGTATCCGTTTTTGGCCATCGCCGCATCCTTGGCACGCTGCAGGTCATCCTCAAAACGTTTCTTGGCAACGCCGGATTTATAGTCGCGATACTGCCGGTCGTGCATGGCAAGCTCGAAGAGTTCCTCGTCATCATCGCCATATTCCCAACCGTTTTCGTCCATCTCTTTCCGGTATGTATCCAGAGCATCCGGGTAGTTCAGCTGCGGGTCCGTATCCACGAACTCAAAGCCTTTGGACTTAGCCAGTTCCACTATCTCGGGCGCTAAAGTACCGGGGAGGCGTCCACTCTTGCCCAGAATCATGTCCCACGTATGGTTGTCTATCATCGTCCAACGCTCCTCTCCCTTTACCTGCTGCATGAGGTTCATCAAAGCCACATTCTTCACATACTGGCTGAAAGGAGTCACCAAAGGAGGATAACCCAGCTTGGGCCATACATATTCCACTTCGTCGAACAGCATGACGAGCAGGTCGTCCAGACTGAGTTCCGGCTCGTTCTTACCGCGCAGTATCATGTTGATGCCGGAATGCACTCCCTTCAAGTCGGCCATCATGGAGCCCATCATGCCACCCGGCAAACCGCACTTCAGCAAGAGTGAGGACATATGTTTATTGGTGGGGTCCATGAAATAACCCAAGAACTCGTCAATGAACTCCTGCGTCATGGCACGGGCTTTCATGTAGGCTTTCATGTTTATGTCGGGCACTTGGAAACCCAGGTCTTTCAGCATGGCCTGCACGGAGATGATGTCCGGATGAACCTTGCCCCACGACATGGGTTCCATCGCCACATCGATGATGTCGGCACCGTTCTCACAGACTTCGAGAATGGAAGCCATGGAAAGTCCGGGACCGCTATGCCCGTGGTATTGTATCAGCACATCGGGGTGCTTCTCCTTAATGGTTCTGACAAGCTGTCCCAGCATACCCGGACGTCCGATGCCCGCCATATCCTTCAAGCAGATTTCAGGTGCCCCGGCTTCAATCAACCGGTCGGCAATACTGGCATAGTATTCCACCGTATGGACGGGAGAATACGTGATGCAGAGCGTAGCCTGCGGTATCATGCCCGCTTCCAGAGCATATTTGATAGAAGGAATTATATTCCGCGTCTCGTTCAATCCGCAGAAGATACGGGTAATGTCCACACCCTGGGCATGCTTCACCTTGTACATCAGCCGGCGCACATCTGCCGGAACGGGATACATGCGCAGTGCATTTAGCCCGCGGTCGAGCATATGCGTCTGTATGCCTGCTTCCCTAAAAGGTGCGGTAAAGGCGCGTACAGCCTTGTTGGGATTTTCACCATACAGAAGGTTTACCTGCTCAAAAGCTCCTCCGTTTGTTTCAACGCGTGCAAAACAACCCATTTCAACTATCAACGGAGCAATACGTACCAACTGGTCTACCCGGGGTTGATACTTACCGGACGACTGCCACATGTCCCGGTAAACAAGACTGAATTTAATTTCCTTTTTCATCATAGTCAATAATAAGAGATTTTCCTTCGGTTAACTTAACATATACAAATATAAAGGATTATTCTGACATATAGTCAAGAATAACCCTTAAAAATTCATCAGAAGCAATATGTTATATATCATATTGCTACTATCAAATTATTATCAGATGAAATCTTTCAATTCATCCTGCAACTTCTGGCGCGTAAAGAAGATGCGGCTTTTCACCGTTCCGAGCGGAAGGCCGAGGCGTTCGGCAATCTCGCGGTACTTGAAACCGGACACATGCATGGAGAAAGGGACTTTATAGTCGCGTGGAAGGGCATTGACGATGCGATGCATTTCTTTCAGGTCGTAGGCACCCTCGGTACTGGCAAAACCAGAGTCCTGGGGCATGCTGAGGTGATACTGATTGTCCGTCTGGTCCACAAAAGTCTGTTCGCGAACTATTTTCCGGTAATTATTGATAAAGATGTTGCGCATAATGGTATACATCCAACCTCTGAAATTGGTGTCGGGTTCAAATTTGTCTTCGTTATCCAAAGCCTTGAGAGATGTCTCTTGCAACAAATCATTCGCTTCTTCCCGGTCGGCTGTCAACTTGTATGCAAAGCGAAGCAGTTCTTCTTGCACTGCAAGCAAATCTTTTCTAAAACTGTAAGTATTCATACTTTGCTCAATTTTTAAATAGTTAATAATGGTTTAGGTTTTACGATTGCAAGTATAAGGAAGATTTGAAGCCCCGGGGGACGGAATACGGTTTTTATTAGGGGTGAAAACTATCATTTGACAGTTTACACCCCCTCTCTGATAGTTTACGGGTGATATTATATACTGAAAACCATCATTTTTCCGAAGATTTCGTAAATGTTACGTGATTTTTTTATAGCTTTGCCTACATATAGGAAAACACTTTTATTACATAAAAACACTTTATTTTATGAAATCATTTCAATTTAAGTCACTTCTTCTGCTGGCTGCCCTCATCATTTCCCTGCCCTCCTTCGGACAAGGACTGAAGGCGTTCAAGCTGAAGAACGGTCTTTCCGTATATATATGGGAAGATGAATCCAAATCGGACGTGTTCGGACTGGTAGGCGTACGTGCCGGTTCCATCAACGACCCCGAAGAGTACACGGGACTTGCACACTACCTGGAGCACGTCATGTTTAAAGGAACAGACAAGATAGGCGCGCTGAACTGGACGGAAGAAGAACCGATCTACAAGGAAATCATCGCCAAGTACGACCAGATGGCCGAAGAAGCCGACCCGGCAAAAAAAGAAGCCATCAGCAAGGAAATCAATGAGCTGACCGTCAAAGCTGGAAAATTGGGACTTCCCAACGAATACTCCAACCTGATGGAAAGCATGGGTGCCAAAGGGGTGAATGCAGGCACCTACTATGACTGGACCTTCTATCACAGCTCCTTCCCTGCCTATCAGATAAACAAATGGCTGGAAATCTCCTCACAACGTTTCCTGCATCCCGTATTCCGTTCCTTCCAGTCGGAGCTGGAAAACGTGTACGAAGAATATAACCGTTCACAAGATGACCAGGGACGTGCACAGAACCAGTTCGTGATGGAGAAAGCTTTTGAGGGACATCCTTACTCCCGTTCCATCATCGGCCTGCCCGAACATTTGAAGAATCCCCGCCTGAGCAAGCTGATTGAATTTTACGAACAATGGTATGTCCCCGAAAACATGGTACTGGTACTCGTAGGAAACATCAAAGCCCAACAAATCAGCGGACGCATCAATGCCGCCTTTGGACGTCTGGCTGCTAAGCCCGCACCCGAGCGCAAGGTCTACCAGAACCTCGAAATAAAGGGCCGCAAACAGTATTCGGCTAAAGTAGGATTCTACCCGCAAGTGGCAATGGTATTCAATGGAGTACCTGCCGGACATCCCGACGAAGACGCTCTGGACATCGCCCTGGCACTGCTGAACAACAACAGTCAGACCGGAACTATGGACAAGCTGGTACTGGACGGTGAACTGACCAGCGCCGGAGCCTACACCCGTACTTTCCGCGAACAAGGACGCGCCATCGTAGCGGCCATTCCCCTCTACGACGAAAACCAGCGCCGTTTCGAGTCGACCAAGAGCGCCGAAAAGAAAGCCTTGAAAGCCATCCAGCAAATCGCCAACGGAGAATTCGAGGACTGGAAAATTGATGCCATCAAAGCCGAGAAATGCCGCCAGTTCGACCTGGAAATGGAGTCGAACGAGGACAAGGCCATGATACTGATGAACGCCTTCTACAACGAGCAGGACTTGGGCGACATACTCAATTACAAGGACAAGATTATGGCCATCACCACTGACGACATCAAGCGAGTAGCCAAGAAATATCTGTCAGACAATTACCTGGCCCTATATATCGAAAAAGGAAAGCCTGACAAGAACGCCAAGATTGAGAAGCCGGGTTACAAACCCGTAGAACCTCCGATAGGAAAAGAATCGCTCTATGCAACACAATTCAAAAACCTGCCCATCGGACAGATGGAGGAGAAATTCGCAGACTACGGCGAAGTGCAAATCAAGCAACTGAACGACCGTTCAAAGATGTACTACACACCCAACAAGGAGAATAACGTATTCCAGTTGGTTGTACAATACGGAGCCGGTGAACGCGAATTCCCAAAACTTGGCTATGCCGCCCAGTTGATGAACAACGCAGGCATCATGGGGGCCTACGAACCGCAAGAGTTGAAAGAAGAACTCAGCAAGCTGAACGCAACCTGCCACGTGACAGCCGATGATGACAACCTCTACATCATCATGGAGGGCTACGAAGCCACCCTGCCGCAAGCCTGCCAGCTACTTTCACGCCAGATTTTGATGCCAAAACTGGACGAAAAGCAACTGGCACGTCTGAAAGGTTCGGCAATGGGTATGCGCCAGCAGCGCAAAGACAACGTCAGCATCCTGAACGAAGCACTGCGGCAGTACATGCTCTACGGAGAGAAATCAGACTACATCAAGGAACTGACCGACAAGGAGATTTACGAATTACAGATTTCAGAACTGACGGGCGACATCAACCGCGCCTCCAACTACGAGGCAAAGGTGTTCTTCACCGGAACACTCCCCTTCGACCAAGTATACGATATCCTGAGCAAGAACCTCCCATTGGTGGCCAACGAACGCCCGTCCAACTCCCCACAGGCAAAGGACATGATGCCGGTGACCGAAAACACCGTCTACTTCCTGCCTAACAACGATGCAGAACAAGCCCAAATCCACCTCTACATCCCGATGCAGAAGGCTGACAAAAAGGACGACGTGCTGCGTAGCGCATTCAACCAATACTTCGGTCTTGACTTCACCGGCATCGTTCTGAACGAAATCCGCGAAAAACGCTCCATGGCCTATACAGCCTACGCATTCGTCGGCACGCAAGGCATAGCCGGAAAAGCAAGCTATCTGCGCGGCTACATCGGTACCCAGAACGACAAGGCAAACGATGCATTGGACGTACTGATGGGTCTCGTCAACGACATGCCGAAAAATCCGGAACGTATCGACAACATCAAGAGCTACCTCCGCCAAGCCATGCTGACCAGTCACCCCAGCTTCCGCAACAAAGCCATGGAACTGGTAGACTTGGGCTACAGAGGCTACACAGACGACCCAGCAAAGGAAAACCTGCCGAAAGTAGATGCACTGACCTTTGACGACATCGTGAAATTCTACGAAGAGAACATCAAAGACAAACCTTACTGCATTTCCATCATGGGCAACCCAAAGAACATTGACCTGAAGCGACTGGAAAAATTCGGCAAGGTAGTGAAACTGAACGAACGCAAACTTTTCAACACGAAGGATGCATTGTTCTAACCTTGTTTTATCCCCTTAGCAATCCCATCCTCTTTCCCCCTTATCAGGGGAACGAGGAATATGAAAGATTCCCCGACATTTCGGTTCCAAATGCCGGGGAATCTTATTTTTAACACCTGAAGTTCTTTTGCACATTGCCCGGAATTTCACCGGAAAATCCCTGAGATTCTCAGACAGCAGATAACGGACTACCCTTCCTGCTCCTCTTCATTGCCCGAAAGGATAGGCAGGCAAATCCTATACTTCACCGCCAGTATGCGGGTAACGAACACCGTCACACCGCCCACAATCTGACACACGAAAGACTCCATCCCCAGAAGATGGCACATCCAGTAGAAGGTTCCTCCCACCACACAAGCCATCGCATAAATCTCCTTCCGGAATATCAGCGGAATTTCGTTAATGAATACGTCACGTATCACACCTCCCGCAGCCCCGGTGATGCTGCCCATAATGATGGCCACCCAGAAGGGATAGCCCAGCGCGCTGCTCTTGCCCACGCCGACCACCGTGAACAGTGCCAGGCCGATACTGTCGAATATGAAGAACGTATTGTGCAGATGGATGAGATGTTTACCGAAGAGGATGACCCACAACAAGGCCAGTCCGGTACAAATCAAGTAAATGGGATCCGTCATCCAGCCCGGGGTGACGTCCAGCAACAGGTCGCGTATCGTACCGCCGCCAATGGCCGTCACAAAACCCACCACATACGCTCCAAACCAGTCGAACCGCTTGGCCGAGGCCAGGCGTATGCCACTGATGGCAAAGGCAAATGTGCCAATGAAATCGAGTATCTGAACAAATGTTGGCATTGTCATACTGAAATTAAGAATGAATAATTAAAACACTGCTATTTTCAAGAAGTACTCAAAATAATAGGCAAAGTAACAAATAATTTCCCTAAGAAAACGTATTTTTGTCGTATCATTTTTCACCAACTACGACAATGAGAATAACAATCGTATCGGGCGCACGCCCCAACTTCATGAAAATAGCCCCCATCTGCCGCGCCATCGACGCCGCCAGAGAGGCAGGAAAGAACATCTCCTACCGCATCGTCTACACCGGTCCGCAGGATGACACCAGCCTGGATGCCTCGCTCTTCTCCGACCTTTCCATGAGGAAACCGGATGCCTACCTCGGTGTCACCGGACACAACCACTCGCAGGTGGCAGCCTCCATCATGCTCGCCTTCGAGCGGGA
>ERZ780046.513-NODE-513-length-16462-cov-3.137015_pt1 | contig 16462 bp, 16 predicted proteins | sample MGYA00511848_ERZ780046 | MGnify/ENA primary metagenome ERZ780046 (study PRJEB29588, sample SAMEA2147983) | human gut metagenome | biome: human gut; feature: human-associated habitat; material: faeces | place: Denmark | collected 2008/2010 ...
AAAGAGTGTGCGAGGTATTCCAATACTTATGCTAAGTGAACTGGATGAGTATTGCAGAACACACAGGGTGGATATTGCGGCGCTCACCATGCCAAAGTCAAAGGCTGACTCTATTGCGTCAAAGCTTGTGGATTTAGGAATAAGGGCTATATGGAATTTTGCACATGTGGATCTTGAAATTCCAAATAAAGATGTGGTTGTGGAGAGCGTTCATCTGTCTGACAGCCTTATGCAGCTCAGCTATAATATTGTTAAAAACTCCAAAAATAAATAGAGGGTGAGTCTTATGAATGATAAAAAAGGTTCCTTTACTGGTTTTAGATCTTTTTGATATTGAATATGACGATCCTATGGTTTTCAATGCCAATAATGCAAATGCTGATAATGCAAACAATGAGAATAAGGGGAATTAATATTGGAATATATTGTTACAGGTAATGAAATGAAGCTTCTGGACGATACAACATCACAGGTCTTTTTGGTTCCTTCGGTGGTGCTGATGGAGCAGGCTGCGGCCGGTGTTGTCCGGGAGCTTGTTGCATGTTTTGATAAATCAAAGGAGTTTGCCGTGATATGCGGCAGAGGCAATAATGCAGGAGACGGTATCGCGATAGCAAGACTTTTAAATCAGGCCGGATACAGATGCATGTTGTACTATGCTTTTGGCACAGATGAGGCAGGAAGTGAGCTCTTTGAGCTGCAGAAAAATATATACTCAAGGTATGGCTTTAAGGTGGTCTCTGATATTGAGTGTGTGTGTAAAAGTGATGTAATAATAGATGCACTGTTTGGCACAGGGCTTAAGCGAGCCATAGAAGGCTCTTTAGCAGATGTGATTTCAGCCGTTAACAAGGCAAATGCTTACAGGGTGGCGGTCGACGTGCCGTCGGGAGTGGATTCTGATAAAGGACATGTGATGGGATGCACTTTTAAAGCAGATTTCACATATACTTTTTCTTATAAGAAGACAGGCCTTCTCCTGTGGCCGGGCTGTGATTATTGCGGTCTGGTTAAGGTGGTGCCTATAGGCATAGATGACCACAGCTTTTGTGGTAATCTGCCATCAGTAAGGGCTCTTGATGAGTCTGATTTAAAGAAGCTTGATAACAGACCGGCACACTCCAACAAGGGAACTTTCGGAAAACTGTTAGTTATAGCAGGAAGCCGCAATATGGCCGGTGCGGCGGGGCTTTTGTCCAAAGGCGGCAAAGGCTGCATACAAAAGCGGAGCAGGGCTTGTGAAAATTATAACGCCGGAGTGCAACCGCTCAATAATCCAATGTGCTTTGCCGGAAGCTCTGCTTTGTACTGATATCGCGTCAGCTAAAGCACTTGAGACAGAGCTTGATTGGGCAGATGCGGTGGTGATAGGTCCAGGTCTTTCAAAGTCTGATAATGCCAAAATGTTAGTTGAAACAGTACTAAAAACAGCAGAGATACCTCTTGTGATTGATGCGGATGCGCTTAATATCATATCAGACAACATGATTTTACTTAATGAGCATAAAATGCCTGTCATAGTGACTCCGCACCTGGGCGAGATGTCCAGACTTATAAAAAAGAGCATTGCTAATATACAGGAGGATATCATTGGTGTGGCAGGAGAGTTTGCAAGCTTGTACAATGTGACTTGTGTGCTTAAGGATTTTCGTACGATTATCGCAGCGGCTGATGGCGAAAAGTTTATCAACCTGTCGGAAAATGCGGGTATGCCACCAGCCGGAAGCGGAGATGTGCTAAGCGGTATCGTGGGAGGTCTTCTGGTACAGTTGCGTGACACGAAAAAGGCCGCGGCATACGGTGCATTTATTCATGGACTTGCCGGTGATATGGTATTTGACAATACCGGCTCTTATGGTATGATAGCAAGTGATATTATTGATGGATTAGATAAAGTTTGGATTAAGGTGGAAAAAAATGGCAATTAACAGAATCAGAGCAGATATAGATCTGGATGCAATTTTATATAATATGGAGTCGATGCATAATAAGCTAAAGCAGGGGACAATGATGGCAGCAGTAGTAAAGGCTGATGGTTACGGTCATGGTGCTGAGGCTGTTTCAGAGGGACTGGAGCCGCTTCCGTATCTGTGGTGCTATGCCGTTGCTACAAGCAACGAGGCAATGCAGCTTATCGCAGCAGGCAGAAAAAAGCCGATACTTATTTTAGGACTCAGCTTCCCGGAGCAGTTTGAGGAGATAGTGGACAATGATGTGCGACCGGCGGTATGTACCTACGAGACCGCTAAGGAACTTTCAAGAATCGCAGCTGCTAAGAATAAGACCTGTAAGATACATATCAAGATAGATACCGGTATGTGCCGTATAGGCTTTCAGGTGACAGAGGAAAGTGCAGATATTATTGCACAGATTGCTAAGCTGCCGAATATTATGATAGAGGGAATATTCACTCACTTTGCAAGGGCAGATGAGCTGTCAAAGGAGCCTGCCTTTGAGCAGTTTGATCTTTTTAAGAGGATGATAGCTCTTGTTGAGGCAAGAGGAGTCGAGATCCCAATTAAGCACTGCTCAAACAGTGCGGGAATAGTAGAAATTCCGGAGTGCAATATGGATATGGTAAGAGCAGGCATCACACTCTATGGTCTTTGGCCGTCAGAGGAGGTAGACAAGAGTAAAATCTCCCTAAAGCCTGTTATGTCGTTGCACAGCAGAGTTGCTTATGTGAAGGAGCTTGAGCCGGGCAGGCATATAAGCTACGGCGGCACATTTACGGTAGAGCATCCTATGAGGATAGCAACTGTCCCGGTGGGATATGGTGATGGATATTCAAGAGGACTTTCAAACAAGGGCTGGGTTCTCATAAAAGGGAAAAAAGCACCTATATGCGGCAGAGTCTGCATGGATCAGTTTATGGTGGATGTGACAGACATACCTGACGTGAAAATAGGCGATGCAGTTACTCTTCTCGGTAAAGAAGGGAATGAGACAATCACTATGGAGCAGTTAGGTGAGCTGTCAGGCAGATTCAACTATGAGTTTGCATGTCTTATCACACCGCGTGTTCCAAGAATTTACCACAAAAACTAAAAAAGTGTAACTTTTAAGAATACACTCGAAAAATCTGGAGATACTTTTTGTATACCATAATATGGAGTGTATTCGTGTATGATTATTCAAAGAGGAGATATTTATTACGCTGATTTAAGGCCTGTTGTAGGCTCAGAGCAGGGCGGGATAAGACCTGTCCTTATAATACAAAATGATGTCGGAAACAGACACAGCCCGACGGTAATCTGCGCAGCAATAACCTCGCAGATGCATAAAGCAAAGCTGCCCACCCATGTGGAGCTTGCCTGCAAGGAGTATGCGCTTGCAAAGGATTCGGTTGTGCTTTTAGAACAGCTTCGCACAATCGACAAAAAAAGGCTTAAGGATAAGGTGTGCCATCTTGATGAGGACACATTGCTTAAAATAGACAGGGCGCTTGAAATCAGCTTAGAACTTATTACATAGGATAATAAAACATTATGTTATATGCAATTATAATTTTATCGATACTTGTAGTGATACTTCTTTTGTGTATTGGAGTATTGCTTTATGGAATGAAAAACAACAAAAAGACTCTCGATGGAATACTTGGAAATGATGATGTCACAGAGGAAGAGATTATTTCCATGGTCAGGGAGGGGCATGAGCAGGGAACAATCCTTGCATCTGAGGCAGAGCTGATACACAATGTGTTTGAGTTTGATGATAAGGAAGTAAAAGATATCATGACTCACCGCAAAAATATAGTAAGCCTCGACGGCAGTATGTCCTTTATTGATGCAATCGAATTTATCATAGATACCGGCAAATCCCGCTTTCCGGTCTATGAGAATGATGTTGACAGTATCATCGGAGTCTTACATATCAAGGATGCTTTTACATTTTTTGAAAAAAATGAGGTTTACCGCAGCAGTATCAAGGACATAGACGGGCTTATCCGGCCGGTGGACTTCATACCCGAGACGGTAAACATCAATGATCTGTTTAAAAAGATGCAGTCTAAAAAGAGTCATCTTGCGATGGTTGTGGATGAGTACGGACAGATATCGGGACTTATCGCGATGGAGGATATACTCGAGGAGCTTGTCGGAAATATCGAGGATGAGCACGATGAGGAAGAAAACTACATCAGAAAGAATGATGACGAGACATTTATAATGGACGGCATGACTGAGTTTTCCGATGTGAAGGAGGCGCTGTCACTGCCTGTTGATGATGATGCCTACGAGACGCTTAACGGTTTTATCATATCGCTTTCGGATAAGATTCCGGAGGAGGGGGATAAGACTGTGATTAGCGCATATGGCTACAGATTTTCTGTTATGAGCGTCGAGGATAAGGTGATTAAGCAGGTAATGATTAAGAAACTTGCACCGGAAGAGAAAAAATGATATTATAAGATATAGATTATTTTTAAAAGTAGAAAAGAGGATACAAATTATGTCAGGACATTCTAAATTTGCGAATATCAAGCATAAAAAAGAGAAAAATGATGCTGCAAAGGGCAAAATCTTTACAATGATCGGTAGAGAGCTCGCAGTTGCAGTTAAAGAGGGAGGACCGGATCCTGCCAATAACTTCAAGCTCGCACAGGTAGTTGCCAAGGCAAAGGCCAACAATATGCCAAACGATACAATCGAAAGAGGTATCAAGAAGGCGGCAGGAGACGGCAACAGTGTAAACTATGAGACAGCTACATATGAGGGCTATGGACCATCAGGCACAGCTATTATCGTAAAGTGTCTTACAGACAATAAGAATCGTACAGCGGCCAATGTCCGCAATGCCTTTACAAAGGGCCAGGGAAGCATCGGTACACAGGGATGTGTATCATACATGTTTGACGAGAAGGGTCAGATCATCATCGACAAGGAAGAGTGCGATATGGATGCAGATGACCTTATGATGCAGGCACTCGATGCAGGCGCTGAGGATTTCGCCGATGAGGAGGACAGCTACGAGATTACAACTGCACCTGCTGATTTTGATGCAGTCAGGGCTGCTCTTGAGGAGGCAGGCATCACAATGGCTTCAGCAGAGGTCACAATGATTCCACAGACATATGTTACACTGATAGATGAAGCTGATATCACGAATATCGGCCGTATCTTAGACCTTCTTGACGATGATGACGACGTCCAGGAAGTATACCACAATTGGGAAGAGTAAACTAAATATTATATATCACGGGTTTTAGCGGGAGGAGAATATGAAGAAGATTCTATTTGTAGCTTCAGAGTGTGTACCATTTATAAAAACAGGAGGTCTTGCAGATGTGTGCGGTGCACTTCCTAAAGAGTTTGACAAGAACTATTGGGATGTAAGGGTTGTAATACCTGATTATAGCTGTATACCGGAGCAGTATCGTAATAATTTTGAGTATGTTACCCATTTTTACATGAGCTCAGGTCCATACGTGCAGGACAAGTATGTCGGAGTGCTCAAATATGAGCAGGACGGCGTTACATATTACTTTATTGACAATCAGGAGTTTTTTACAGGATTTTCTCCATATACTTCTGACACTAAGTTTGAGATTGAGAAGTATACATTCTTTGACAAGGCTGTACTCTCAATGCTCCCACTTATTGATTTTAAGCCGGATATTATACACTGTCATGACTGGCAGACAGGCTTTCTGCCTGTATACTTAAAGAATGAGTTTGCCGCAAATCCATTCTTCTGGGGTATCAAGACTATCATCACTATCCACAATCTTAAGTTCCAGGGTATCTGGGACAAGGAGTGGGTACAGGGTGTTTCAGGTCTTACAGACAATCTGTTCACACCTGATAAGCTTGAGTTCAAGAAGGATGCAAATATGCTTAAGGGTGGTCTTGTATATGCTGACTACATCACCACTGTCAGTGATACATATGCAAACGAGATTCAGACAGAGTACTATGGTGAGGGATTGAACGGACTCTTAAGTGCCAGACATTTTGACATGCAGGGTATCGTAAACGGTATTGATTACAATGCCTATGACCCACAGACTGATGGTAAAATCTATTGCAATTACAATGCTTCAGATTTCAGAAAGAAGAAGTTTAACAACAAGACAAAGCTTCAGCAGGAGCTTGGGCTTGCGGTTGATAAAAAGAAGTATATGATAGGTCTTATTTCAAGACTTACAGACCAGAAAGGTCTTGACCTTATCAATAATGTGATTGAAGGTATCGTGGACGATTTCACACAGCTTGTTGTTATCGGTACAGGAGATCCTCAGTACGAGAATATGTTCAGACACTATGCATGGAAATACCCTGACAGAGTTTCGGCAAATATATGTTACTCTGATGATCTGGCACACAAACTATATGCGGCTGCTGATGCATTTCTGATGCCGTCCAGGTTTGAGCCTTGCGGTCTGACACAGCTTATCTCATTCCGCTACGGTACCGTTCCGATTGTTCGTGAGACAGGAGGTCTCAAGGATACGGTTAAGCCTTATAATGAGTATGAAAATTCAGGAGATGGTTTCTCGTTCTCAAACTACAATGCCGATGAGATGCTTGCAGTCATCAATTATTCTAAGCACATCTTCTTCGATAAGAAGCGTGAGTGGAACCAGATTGTGGACAGGGGCATGGCCAATGATTTCTCTTGGAATGCTTCCAAGTTCAAATATGAGGGATTATACAATTACCTTATTGGTGAATAAAATATTTTGGTGAAATTATGGTTTTTGCATAACATTTTACCCCGCCATTCATGGCGGGGTATTTTGCCCCTCATTTATGATTAATCAGATTACTACATGCTACGCATTCCCGTAATCTGACTCCACCTCGAAATCCGCTAATGCTACAGTTCGCATATGCGAACTGCAACCGAATATGCCTATTTAAAATCGCTTGTAGCGATAGGCATATTCGTTGGCATATTCACAGCTTCATACGAATCAAATCAGCAAGTGATTTGATTCTGTAAACGAATATAGTGAGTAATTTAACTTGTCGTTTCCGCAGCAAATTGTTACTTTCTCGGTGTAGTGCGGGTCACTAAGGTATACATCGAATTGCATGCAAGCATGCATCGATGATACCTTTTGACCCTTTAATCACAAAATCGAAAAATTACTTTAGAAAATTTACACATAACAGAAGAAATATGTTATTATATACTCTGTAAATCAAAATACGGAGGTTAGTTAGATGGCAACGAGGAAGAAATCCTCAGCAAAAAGACAGACTAAAAAGGAGAGAATGGCTCAGATAGAGAGGCAGCAGGCCTTTAAAAAGGAAATATTTCTCTGGATAGTAGTAGCTGTTTCAATCCTTTTATTTATAAGCAATTTTGGAATAGGCGGTCATTTGGGAAACGCAGTAAGCGGTTTCCTTTTTGGTGTATTTGGAATGGTGGCATATATTTTTCCGCTTGTGCTTCTGGTGGGCAGCTTTTTTGCCGTGTCCAATAAGGGCAATTCATATGCTATCATGAAGCTTGTTATGACCATAGTTTTCATATGGTTTATATGTGTGTTTATGTACCTGGCAGTGTATGGTGAATTCGCGGTTTCGCCGGTGCAGTCATACATTGACAGTGTTGAAAGGCATTCAGGTGGTGGCTTTATAGGTGCTCTTATAGGCTGCATTTTAGTTCCGGCGGTAGGAATTATAGGTGCATACGTGGTAACGATAGTTGTGATGATTATCTGTCTTGTGCTCATTACCGGTAAATCATTCATGAAGGGCATGAGAAACGGCGGCCGAAAGGTATACGAGTCAGCGCGTGAGAATAATGAGAGATATCAGGAGTATCGGCAGTATAAGTCAAGAGAGCGTCAGACAAGAGAGGGGTTAGTTTCAGATGATACAGACAGCGACATAAAGGAGGCTGCAAAAGGTGGCAGAAGGAATAAGCGTGCCGGCCGAAGGATGGACAATAAGATAACAGGCGTGTCACTTGATACAAAAATTGATGGCAGTGAAAACGCGCTAAATTCAGGAATTGCAGGTAGTGATACAGCGCATGTGGGGATATTTGGACAAGGTGCAGCAGCTACAGATGCGCTTGGTGAGATAACTATAGAGAATTATCCGAGTTCACCTGCAATAAAGGAGAAAAAGACGACAAGCCTTACATCATGGGATGCAGGGGAAATAGTGCAGACACCGGACTTTGGTGTGGCATCGGAGCCTGTTTCGGTTTTGGGTGGCACAGCTGCAAGCCATGTGTCGCAGATACCTATATCGGGCTGCGTGGAGCCTGATATATCTGATGATTTTGGCATACAAAAAGATAATGAGCTGCAATCAAAATTATCAGCTCCGGCTGCAGATGCGGTAATGACAAAACCACCTGCAGCAGAGCCAGGTAAGAAAAAGGTCAAATCAGACAAGGATGAGCTTGCCAAAGAGGTTGAAAAAGTCAGTGAGCAGATAGCGATAAATGACGCAGAAAATGCAATCCAGCAGAAGCCGTATGTATTTCCGGCTGTTGATCTGCTTAAGGCTCCTGACAGGGGGAAAACCGGTGATTCGCAGGCTCATCTGCGTGAAACGGCGGCAAAGCTTGAACAGACTCTTAATGTGTTTGGAGTGAATGCGAAGGTGAATAATATAAGCTGCGGTCCTGCTGTTACAAGGTTTGAAATCACACCGGAGCTTGGAGTGAAGGTATCAAAGATTGTGAATCTGGCAGATGATATAAAGCTTAATCTGGCAGCCGCGGATATACGAATCGAGGCTCCTATTCCGGGAAAAGCCGCTGTGGGCATCGAAGTGCCAAACAGCCAGAGTGTTGCTGTTTCCTTCAGGGAGCTTGTGGAGTCTGAAGAATTTAAAAATGCCAAATCAAAGATTACATTTGCAGTGGGAAAAGATATTGCAGGCAAGGTTAAGGTTACGGATATCGCAAAAATGCCACATCTTTTAATTGCAGGTGCTACCGGCTCAGGTAAGTCGGTTTGTATCAATACAATTATCATGAGTATACTATACAAGGCAAAGCCGGATGAGGTAAAGCTGATTATGATTGACCCGAAGGTGGTTGAGCTTAGTGTATACAATGGCATACCTCATCTGATGATTCCGGTTGTTACAGATCCTAAAAAAGCTGCAGGAGCATTAAACTGGGCGGTTTCAGAGATGACAGACCGATACGAGAAGTTTGCAAACAGCGGTGTCAGGGAAATAAACGGTTACAATGCCATGATTGATGCGATGGATGGAAAAGAAAAAAAAAAACCGCCAAAGATGCCACAGATTGTCATTATAGTTGACGAGCTTGCAGATCTTATGATGGTTGCATCAAAGGATGTAGAGGAGGCAATATGCAGGCTGGCACAGCTTGCGAGAGCAGCCGGTATACATCTGATCATAGCCACACAGAGGCCTTCTGTTAATGTTATTACAGGTCTCATCAAGGCGAATATGCCAAGCCGTATCGCATTTGCGGTTACAAGCGGCGTTGTCAGTGGTAGCATACATTATATGACTGGGGGCGGAAAAGCTCCTTGGAAAGGGAGATATGTTATTTGACCCACAGGGTGTTCCGAAGCCCCTTCGAGTACAGGGCGCATTCGTTTCAGATAAAGAAGTTTCCGATATTGTGAAATTTATTATTGAAAATAATGAGAATGCACAGTACAGTAATGATGTGGCACAAAAGATGGAGAGCCTGTCGAATGATACGACAAATACAACCGTTACAATTTCAGATGTGGAAAACACGGATGATGGCAGGGACTCTTACTTTGCGGAGGCAGCGTCAATTATCACAGATAAGGAACGGGCTTCAATCGGAATGCTTCAAAGATACCTTAAAATTGGCTTCAACAGGGCGGCCCGCATCATGGATCAGCTCGAAGAGGCTGGTGTAGTGGGACCTGAGGAGGGGACAAAGCCCCGCAAGGTTCTGGTGACTAAAGAGGAATTAGATACTATATTAGAGAATAATTAACACAAAGGAGCAAAGAAAAATGAAAACAGATATTCAGATCGCACAGGAAGCTACAATGCTTCCAATCAAGGATGTAGCAGCATCTATAGGGATTAAAGAGGATGACTTAGAGCTTTATGGAAAGTATAAGGCAAAGATTTCTGATGAGCTCATCAATCGCACAAAGAAAAATCCTGACGGAAAGCTCATACTCGTTACAGCTATTAACCCGACTCCTGCAGGGGAGGGAAAGACAACCACAAGCGTCGGTCTTGGAGAGGCATTTGGACGCCTTGGGAAGAAAGCACTTATCGCACTTCGTGAGCCGTCACTAGGACCTTGCTTTGGTATCAAGGGAGGAGCAGCCGGTGGCGGATATGCACAGGTTGTCCCAATGGAGGATTTAAATCTTCATTTTACAGGAGATTTTCATGCAATTACATCTGCGAACAATCTGCTTGCAGCACTTCTTGACAATCATATCCAGCAGGGAAACGAGCTTGGCATCGACCCGCGCCAGATTGTATGGAAGAGATGTATGGATATGAATGACCGTGTCCTTAGAAATATCGTTGTTGGTCTTGGAAGCAAGATGGACGGAATGGTCAGAGAAGATCATTTTGTCATCACTGTAGCATCTGAAATTATGGCAATACTCTGTCTGGCCGATGATATGGCAGATTTAAAGAAGCGACTTGGAAGAATTATTGTGGCATATACCTTTGACGGAAAGCCTGTCACAGCCGATGATCTTCAGGCTACAGGCTCTATGGCAGCTCTCTTAAAGGATGCCTTAAAGCCGAACCTTATCCAGACACTTGAGCATACACCGGCAATAGTTCACGGTGGACCTTTTGCCAATATAGCACATGGCTGTAACAGTGTCCGTGCCACAAAGACAGCATTAAAGCTTGCAGACTATGTTATCACTGAGGCAGGCTTTGGCGCAGACCTTGGCGCAGAGAAGTTCTTTGATATCAAGTGCCGTATGGCAGGGCTTAAGCCGGATGCAGTTGTACTTGTTGCAACAATCAGAGCATTAAAATATAATGGCGGCGTGCCGAAGGATGAGCTTTCATCAGAGAATCTTGATGCACTTAAGGCTGGAATCGTAAATCTTGAGAAGCATATTGAGAATCTTCACAAGTTTGGTGTGCCTGTAGTTGTCACATTAAATTCATTTGTCACAGACACCAAGGCTGAGACTGATTTTGTAGAGCAGTTCTGTAAGGAAAGAGGCTGTGAATTTGCACTCTCAGAGGTATGGGAGAAGGGTGGCGAAGGCGGAATTGACCTTGCCAACAAGGTACTTGAAACAATCGAGCACAAGGAAAGCAATTTCAAAGTACTCTATGATGATAGCCTGTCACTTAAGGAAAAGATTGAAACTGTTGCAAAAGAAATATATGGAGCAGATGGTGTTACATATTCTCCGGCAGCAGAGAGAGAACTTAAGAGGATTACAGACCTTGGAATGGGAGATTTTCCAATATGTATGGCAAAGACACAGTATTCGCTTTCTGATGATGCAAAGAAGCTTGGCAGACCGAGCGGCTTTAAAATCAACGTACGTGAGGTTTATGCGTCAGCAGGTGCAGGCTTTGTTGTAGCAGTAAACGGTTCTATCATGACTATGCCGGGACTTTCGAAGAAGCCGGCTGCATACGGCATTGATGTGGATGATAATGGTGTGATCACAGGATTATTCTAGGAGGAAATATGGCTAATCTAATAGACGGAAAATTGATTTCAACACAGATTAAGGATGAGCTTAAGGAAGAAGTGGCAGAGCTTAAGAAAAAAGGCATCGAGGGCTGCCTTGCGGTGATTCAGGTCGGAAATGACCCTGCATCATCAGTGTATGTGCGCAACAAGAAAAAGGCGTGTGAGTATGTCGGAATTAAATCGCTTTCATATGAACTTGCAGAGGAGACTACGGAGGATGAGATATTAAAACTTATCGAAAAGCTCAATGCTGATGTTTCCGTAAATGGTATTCTCTGTCAGCTTCCACTGCCAAAGCATATCGATGAGGACAAGGTTATTGATGCTATTGACCCGAAGAAGGATGTTGATGGCTTCAGTCCACAGAGTGTTGGAGCGATGGTTATAGGAAAGCCTGGTTTTTTGCCGTGTACTCCGGCCGGTATCATTCAGCTTTTAAAGAGAAGCAATATAGATATTGATGGTAAAAGCTGTGTTGTGGTTGGCAGAAGCAATATAGTCGGCAAGCCTATGTCACTTCTCATGCTTAGGGAGAATGCAACTGTTACGGTATGTCATTCACATACAAAGGATTTAAAAGATGTATGTAAAAATGCTGATATACTTATAGTGGCAATAGGAAAGCCTAAGTTTATAGATGCTTCATATGTGAAGGATGGTGCGGTTGTCATTGATGTTGGAATCCACAGAAATGCTGAAAATAAGCTGTGTGGTGATGTGGATTTTGATTCTGTTGTGTCTAAAGCGTCACATATCACACCTGTACCGGGCGGTGTAGGTCCTATGACAATTGCGATGCTCATGAGCAATTGTGTTGAGGCTATGAAGAGATAATTAGACAATATGTAAGAGGATTAGATGTATGAGATGTGCCAATTGTGGTAATGAATTGAAGGCGGGCAGTCTGTACTGTGATGTCTGTGGGCATCCGGTTCAGATAGTGCCTGATTACAACGAATTTGATGATTATCTTGATAATCTGGTTGGAAATGATGACAGGCGAACTGATGGACAAAAGACTGCAAAGCCTGTGTCTGATAGGACAATCCGGTTTGATGAGCCGGTGAGGGAACAGCTTCATAGTGCCGGTCAGCGGAACGGACAAAAACCGGACAGAATGTCACAGTCTGTAAAGCAGCAGGTGAGACAGGCTCAGACAGGTGAGCAGCAGTCTCAGACGAAACAACCGTGTGAGAAGCCGCAGTCTGACGGACAGAGGGCAAAGAGAGCGCAGCAGAAGAAGATAATTATTATATCAGCTGTAGTGTGCGCTGTAGCAATTGTAATACTTATTGCAGCTATTACACGTAATGTGAGCAGATCACATGACAATTCATTTGATTATCAGGTGAAGCAGGCAAAGGCAGCTTATTCGGCGGGAAATATAAATTCCGCGGTTTCTTATTATGAGAAGGCTTTGTCGATTGATTCGGATAATACAGATGTCAGATTTGCTTTGGCTGATATATATATGTCGAAGAAGGATTATGATGCCGCTCTTGTGCTGTATCAGGAAATTATCAATATTGATCCAAAGAGCAAAGAGGCTTATAAGCAGCTTATCTCGATTTATGAATCAAAAAAGGATTATGATGCAATTGTTGCGTTGCGTGAGAGTGCTAAGGATGCATCTGTTTTAAAGCTTTTTGCGGATTATACTGTATCTAAACCGCAGTTTAGCAAGAGCAGTGGCAAGTATGGAGAGACTATTGAGCTTTCTATAGATGCAGACAGCGATACCAAAATATATTATTCATATGATTCGGATGATCCTTTGACCAGGGGAGAAAGATATTATAGCCCGATCACCCTGGACAAGGAAGGCACATATGAGATAACAGCTGTTGCGGTTGATGACAGAGGAATCAAAAGCGAGGTGGCATCTGCCAAGTATGAAATCGAGTTTGAGGCACCAGATGCACCGGAGATAGACCCTGACGGAGGTACATTTGGTGCACAGACAGACATTACAATCACAGTACCTGAAAATTGCAAGGTATACTATACTTGGGATTCGTCAGATCCGAGTGCTGCATCAACAGAGTATACAGCTCCAATACCTGTTCCTGAGGGAAATAATGTGCTTTCTGTTATTGCGATAGACCAGAATACCGGAAAGTGCAGTGATATATACAGATCAAGATTTGAATTTTATATGAATTAATAAAAAACACGCATGAGTTGATTAATCATGCGTGTTCTTTTTTAATGTAATTCTCCCGAGGGTATATGAGATTTATGTTTAGATATTAAATAAATGATATCTATATATGATAAATCTTTCAAGGATTACTTGCCTTTCTATAAATTTTGTAATAATATTTTATTATATCTTTTTTAGGAGACAATAATGGAAGATTTAATGAAATTGAGAGAGTCTATCGATGAGATAGACAGTGAAATAGTTAGATTATATAAGGAAAGAATGGATATCTCAAAGCACGTTGCCGAGTATAAGATAACCACCGGCAAAAAGGTCTTTGACAAGACGAGAGAGGATGAAAAGCTTGAGAAATTATCGTCTCTTGCAGATGATGAGTTTTTGAAGCACGGTATAGTTGAGCTTTTTGAACAGATTATGTCGACCAGTAGAAAGAAGCAGTATCAGCTTATGACTGAGCATGGCATAGTGGAGAAGGAAAACTTTACTGAGGTAGACAGCCTGGATTTTTCCAATGCAAGGATTGTGTTTCAGGGAGTTGAGGGTGCATACTCACAGCTTGCCATGAAGACATACTTTGGCGAGAACTGTAATGGCTACAACGTGGATTCCTGGAAGGATGCCATGGAGGATATCAAATGCGGAAAGGCTGATTATGCAGTGCTTCCGATAGAGAATTCTTCAGCCGGTATTGTATCGGAAAACTATGATCTGCTTGTTGAATATGACAATTATATAGTTGGGGAGCAGATTATACGCATCGACCACAGTCTGATGGGACTTCCGGGTGCAAAGATTTCTGATATCAGGACTGTGTACTCACATCCACAGGCACTTATGCAGTGCTCAGATTTTTTTGATGAGCATAAGGATATTAATCAGGTGGCGGTCAGGAATACAGCTTTTTCTGCAAAGAAGGTAAAGGATGACGGAGATATCACACAGGCTGGCATAGCTAGCCATATCTCGGCTGATATATACGGGCTTCAGGTGCTTGAGAGCCGCATACAGAACAATAAAAACAATGCAACAAGGTTTATAATCGTGTCGGCTAAAAGGGTATGCCGCAGAGATGCGGACAGGATAAGCATATGCTTTGAGACACCTCACAAGAGTGGTGCACTGTATCATATGCTGGCACACTTTATATACAATGGAATCAATATGTTAAATATCCAGTCTCGTCCGATATCTGATAAGGCATGGGAGTACAGGTTCTTTGTTGATTTTGAAGGGCGTTTTACGGATACAGCGGTGCAGAATGCGTTAAGAGGCATAAGGGAAGAGGCAATTGCCCTTAAGATTCTTGGTACATATTAGATAGAAATTTAGATAAAAGTGTTGACAACAGAAATTGTCTGTGCTATATTCTAATAGTTGTATGAAAACAAAGTAGAGTATCCACTCTCACCTAAGCGCAATGGAGCGACTTAGCGTTAATATTTTCAAACATTTGTGTTGAAGATTGTATAGTGGATAGTCTCCCTATCCACTATTTTTTATGGAGGTACAAGACCATTAGCGAATTAATGATTAATGAACAGATCAGAGACAGAGAAGTTCGACTGATTGGAGCGGATGGAGAGCAGTTAGGAATTGTTTCTTCAAGAGAAGCTCAAAAGATTGCAGACGAGGCAGGACTTGATTTAGTAAAGATAGCACCAAATGCAAAGCCACCTGTATGTAAGGTGATTGATTATGGTAAGTATCGTTATGAGCAGGCCCGTAAGGAAAAGGATGCAAAGAAAAAGCAGAAGACCGTTGAATTGAAAGAGATTCGTCTCTCACCTAACATTGAGGCTAACGACTTGAATACCAAGATGAATGCTGCAAAGAAATTCCTTGCAAAAGGAAATAAGGTAAAGATCACACTCAGATTCAGGGGACGTGAGATGGCTCATATGAATGCAAGCAAACATATCCTTGATGATATAGCTGAGAATCTTTCAGATGTAGCGGTAGTGGAGAAAGCACCGAAGGTTGAAGGAAGAAGCATCGGTATGGTGCTGGCAGAAAAGAGATAACAATTTAAGGAGGAACACACAATGCCAAAAATGAAAACAAGCAGAGCAGCTGCAAAACGTTTCAAAGTTACAGGAACAGGAAAGTTAAAAAGAAATAAAGCCTACAAGAGACATATCTTAACTAAGAAAACAACAAAGACAAAGAGAAATCTCAGAAAAGCAACAATGACAGATGAGACAAATGTTAAGAATATGAAGAAGATTTTACCATACATGTAATCGGTAGTATTAGTTAAGGAGGAATCAACAAATGGCAAGAGTTAAAGGCGGTTTAGGCGCTAAGAAAAGACATAACAGAACATTAAAGTTAGCAAAGGGTTACAGAGGCGCTAGATCTAAGCAGTATAGAGTAGCAAAGCAGTCAGTTATGAGAGCACTTACAAGCTCATACGCTGGACGTAAAGAGAGAAAGAGACAGTTCCGTCAGTTATGGATTGCCCGTATCAACGCAGCAGCTCGTCTCAACGGACTTTCATACAGCCAGTTTATGCACGGCTTAAAGTTAGCAAACGTTGACCTTAACCGTAAGGTATTAGCTGATATGGCTGTTACAGATGCAGCAGGATTTGCTAAATTAGTAGAGGTTGCTAAATCTAAGCTTGCTTAGTTTAGCATAAAGAGATATATAAAAAAAGCTGCCGGGCTTCACATGAAGCCC
>ERZ780046.515-NODE-515-length-16445-cov-3.535876_pt1 | contig 16445 bp, 20 predicted proteins | sample MGYA00511848_ERZ780046 | MGnify/ENA primary metagenome ERZ780046 (study PRJEB29588, sample SAMEA2147983) | human gut metagenome | biome: human gut; feature: human-associated habitat; material: faeces | place: Denmark | collected 2008/2010 ...
ATAATGCCCGAAGAAAAAACGCAGATTGAAAGACTTGAAGATATTTTTAACAAACTTGATGATTTCGAATGGCTCGTTAAGTGTATTGCTACCTGTCATTTTGATGATTTTACTCCCGATCAATTCAGCGGTGCTATGATGTGTTTTTCCAGATATTTATGCGACATTAAAAAAGATATCAGAGAACTTATTAAATATGTAAGTGAAAACAAAACTGTGATATAATACTTTTATGAAAATTTTAGGTATTGACCCGGGACTCGGGATTGTAGGTTATTCTGTTATTGATTATGACGGCGAAACGCCTGTTCTTTTGCATTCCGGTTCTATCCAAACACAAAAGGGAACAAGAGAAGCCTCAAGACTTTTGGAAATCTTTGAAGATATGACAACAATTGTTGAAAAGTACAACCCCGATTGTGCCGCTATTGAAAAACTTTTTTTCTTCCGCAACAGAACAACCGTTATGCCTGTTGCTCACGCACGCGGGGTGATTTTAACCGTTCTTGAAAAATTTCACATTCCTATTTACGAATACACGCCCATGGAAGTTAAACAGGTTTTAACAGGTTACGGGCGGGCTGATAAAAAAGAAGTTGAACAGATGGTTAAATTGTCGCTCGGGGTTGATGTTTTGCCTAAGCTTGACGATACCGTGGATTCTATTGCGATTGCAATTTGTCATACGCGTTCAATCGTGTTATGATAATTTCTATGAATATTAACTATGTACTTTTAAGACAAATATCCGTATTAAGCATATTTTTCGGTGCGCTTCTCGGCGCCATAACCTTAATCCCTTATGTCGGTACACTTTCATTCATCTTTTTAATATGTTTTATTTCTCCGATTGTAATTTGGATTTTGGTTAAATACAACTGTCTTTCTTTATCGTCAATTAAAGACAGTGTAATTGTCGGTGCTTTAGCGGGATTTGTTTCGTATATGGGATTTTCAATAATCTACGTGCCGATTTCCGTTATTTTGATGAAGTTTTTTCATATTGCGGCAAACTACGGAGTAGGATTAATGCTTGAAAATGCAAACTTTTTTATACTTGTTGTTATATCCCTGTTTTTAGGTGTTTTAAGTGCAACGGTTAATGCTTTTACGGGTTTTTTAACTTTTTATGTTATAGATATAGTAAATTCAATGAGGAAATAAAATGGCAGAATTTCATTCAAAAATAAAAACAATAGAGTGGGTGGATAATTACTCAAAAATGGTTGACCAGACAGTACTTCCGTATGAGTTTAAATACGTAAACATTACAGGCGGGCAGGAAATGTTTGACGCAATTAAGACAATGATAGTAAGAGGGGCTCCCGCAATCGGTGTTGCAGGGGCGCATGGAGTTATTTTATATGCTCAGGAGCTTGCAAAAGAAAATCTTTCACGTGATGAATTTGTCAAAAAACTTCTTGAAAAAGCTGATTATATGGCAACATCAAGACCTACAGCAGTAAACTTAATGTGGGCAGTTGAAAAGCAGAAAGAAGTTATTAAAAATTCAAAATCAGATATACAGGGAATTGTTGAAGAATTAAAGCAAAACGGCATAAAACTTGAAGATGAAGATATTGCAATCAATAAAAAAATCGGTGATTTCGGGGCAGAAGTAGTTCCGAAAGGCGCTGCAATTCTTACCCACTGTAATGCCGGCGGACTTGCTACGGTCGGTTACGGAACAGCACTGGGTGTAGTTCGTTCTGCTTTTGCAAACGATCCGACAATTCAGGTATTTGCTGACGAAACACGTCCGCGCCAGCAGGGTGCAAGGATTACAACATTTGAACTTACAATGGACGGTATTCCGACAACTCTTATTACTGACGGAATGTGTTCATACTTTATGAAAAAAGGTATGATTGATATGGTTGTCGTGGGAGCTGACAGGATTGCCGCAAACGGGGATACCGCAAACAAAATCGGAACTTATACGGTTGCAATTGCCGCTAAATACCATAATGTACCGTTTTATGTTGCGGCACCTTTATCAACAATTGATACAAGTATTAAAACAGGTGATGAAATAGTAATAGAAGAACGTTCGCATGAAGAAGTTACTCATATTAACGGAAAAATCATTTGCGCGCCTGATGTTAACGTAATTAACCCGGGATTTGACGTAACCCCGCATGAACTTATAGCAGGGATTATAACCGAAAAAGGAATTTTACGTCCCGATTACAATAAATCAATTGCAGAAGCATTTAAAGTATAACGAAAGGAGAAAATATGAAAACTACAGAAGCGAAACAGATGCCGTTACATGAAAAGTTTCACAACTTTTGTGTTGAGGTATCTGCCTGCGTCGGGGGGGGGCAATTCTGTAGCTCCTAAACCTGCATTTACTCTGGCAGAGGTTTTGATAACTCTGGGAATTATTGGAATTGTTGCGGCTTTAACCTTGCCGAATTTAATTGCTGAGCATAGAAAAAAAGTATTGGAAAATCAATTTAAATCAATGTATTCTTTGATTTATCAGGCTTTAATATTAACGAAGCAGGACCTCGGAAGCGACAGTTTATTTACAGATTATACGGAATATTCGCCTGAACTTAACATATACCCGCGTGCAGCTGAGTTTGAGGCAGCATTTTACAAACGTATGAAGGTTATAGGTAATATTTCCGTCAAAATGAATGATTATTCAATTTATTCTGACAGGAGCATAAAAATATATGCTGATAATAAAGCTTTCAGCTTAAAGCTTCCTGATAAGATTTTGTCTAACGGAGCAGCCATCAGGGCAGATGTAGGAACTTCAATTGACGGCAGACAAATCAGTTTTACGACAGATATAAACGGTAAAAAAGGTCCCAACAGATTCGGGCATGATTTATTTGTATTCAGAGTTCAGGATGCAAGTGATAAACTTGTCGGGGCAAAGAAAATAAAGGATTATACAGAAGATGAACTTGGTGATTTAAGTTCGGGCGGCATAAATAATCTGATGGGAAAGCCCTGTTCAAAGAATTCCAAACAAACAGCAAACGGGATAGGCTGCGCCTGGTATGCTATTAATGATGTCTGCCCTGATGATGCTTCAAAAGGATATTGGGAGTGTCTTCCTAAATAAACATTAAAGATTGAAATTATAATTACGGCGATTGTCAAAGGATAACCGCCGTTTTCATGTCTTATTTGTCAGTGATTGAAAAGTCTTTACCTAATTCCTTTTCAAGTTGTATAATAATCTCCGATAAAGGAACACCTAAAGCCTCAGAAATCCGCCATAGCATTGTTATTTTGGGCTCAATTTGACCGTTTTCAACTCTGCTGAGATTACCGGGGTTTAGGTCATATTCATATGCAAATGTATTGAGAGAAATATTATCTTTCTTTAATCTGCTGGATTTAATAATTTTCCCGAGTTGATTAATTAAATGTAAAGTTTTTTCACTCTTGTATTGCATATATACAATTGTAAGCCTTATAATAAAACATGTATTGTATATATAAAATAGCAGGAGGGTATATTACTATGAGCAAAAATGGATTTACGTTAGCTGAAGTTTTGATTACGCTTGGTATTATCGGTGTAGTTGCTGCTATGACAATGCCTTCATTAGTTACACATTATAAAGAAAAACAAACTGTTACCGCTTTGAAAAAGTTTTACTCAATACTTGAGCAGGCAATCAGGCTGAACCAAATTGACAATCCTGAAGACTATAGCGGTGAAAATATCGTATCTATGTTTAAAACAGTTAAGTTATGCCAACCTGGTGATAAGTCGTGTGCCGTTATGCAATATAAACAGCTGAATGGCGCAATGGAAAATGCTTTTGGAAAAAGCGATAGTTTTTTCGACAGCACATATTATGCACAACTTATTGATGGTAGTATTATAAGATATGCTTCAGGAAATAGTTGTAATAATGTGAGAGGTACAACAGAGGCACTTAAAAATGTTTGTGGAGAATTTAGCATTGATATAAATGGTAATAAACTGCCAAATCAAGTGGGAAGGGATGTTTTCTTTTTTAATATAACTAAATATGGAGTAGTTCCTTTCGGGACTAAAGAAGAGAAAAGGTATTCTTTTTCTGAAAATTGTAAAGATAAAAGTTCAGGAGATGGTAAATCTTGTGCAGCATGGGTGCTTATTAATGAAAATATGGATTATTTACACTGCAATGACTTAGACTGGAGCAGGAAAACAAAATGTAAATAATTTACTTAAACATTTTTGAACGTATATTTTTTAATTCGGTGATTGTCTTCGGATAGTCACCGTTTGTTAATTCTCCTACCGCTTTGTAAAGTTTTAAAATTGATTGTTCAATATTCTTGTGGTTCATTGTAACCATATCGCACGCCATTTCCTCATTTGAAAGCGCAAGTCGGGTCATATCGCGAAAACCGCTCGATGCAATTTCCAATGCAAGCGGATTGTCTTTTGCCGCAAGCATCAGAGCCTGTGCAATTACCATCGGCATGTGCGAAATCATTGCTGCTGCTTCGTCATGTTTTTCGGGAGTTGTGAACACAGGTACTGCGCCCAAATATTTTATAACCGAAAGAAGTTTTTCATTTTGCTCCCCGGTTATAACCCATTTTGCACCCTTAAAAAGCCCTTCCAGAGAATTTTCAAAACCTTTATGCTCTGTTCCTGCCATAGGGTGTGACGGTATAAACTTATATGGTCTTTGCTTTTCCGATACAAATTTTTTTAGACTGCACACGTCTGTAACTACTGTTTGATGGAAAAGAATGTTTTCCAGTTCATCAAGTACTGTAAGAGTTTTATTCATTGCAGTGCATACAAAAATCAGTTCCCTGTCTTTTAAAACATCGTAAGTTTTGAATATTCCGTCACCGCTTTGCGATTGTGATACAGCTATTACATCATAATCTTTTTTTAAGTCCCTGAACAGAGACCCGCCGATAAGTCCTAAACCGATAATTCCTATTTTCATAAGATAATTATATCATATAAAATTGACTAAATTATTATTGTTTTATATAATTGAGGGGAAAAAGGGGGTTATTATGGATTTGTTAGAACTTTTGAAAAAAAGATATTCGGTTAGAAAATTTGACGGAAGAAAAGTTGAAAAAGAAAAACTTGACTTAATTCTGGAAGCAGGAAGAGTTGCCCCCACGGCTGTAAACTTTCAGCCTCAAAGAGTTCTTGTTATTGAAAGTGAAGAAGCTCTCGAAAAATTAAAAAGCTGCACTCCGTATCATTTTAATGCGCCTCTTGCGCTTTTAATCTGTTTTGACAAAAATGTAAGCTGGAAAAGATCCCATGATAATTATGAAATGGGTGCTGTTGATGCAAGCATTGTGACAACACAGATGATGCCTGAAGTCGAAAATCTCGGACTGGGCACAACATGGGTAGGCTCGTTCAAAACAGAATTATTAAGAACTTCTTTTAATATTCCCGAAAATTATGAACCTGTTGCAATTTTACCTGTAGGATATCCTGCACAGGATTCTGTTCCAAACCCGCATCATAATGAACGTTATGAATTAAACCATACGGTTTTTTATAATTCCTTTTAACAGATAGATATTTCGTCTAACGAAGAAACGGTATATTGTGATGTTTGTAAAAGTGTTTCCTCATCGATTTGTCCTGTTGCAGCAAGTATTGTTCTTGCAACTCCGCCGTTTTTTGCCGCAAGATAATCCATAGGAGCATCTCCAATCATTACGGTAAATTTTGGATTTGATTGAAGTTTTTCAAGTGCTAATTTTACCGGAATGCCGCTTTCTTTGGTCTCTTTTGTTGATTCACGGCCTATTACAACGTCAAACAGTCTTTCCCAATGAAAATGTTTTAAAGTTAAGAGTGTGGATTCTGCGGCGTCTGATGTTACAATTCCTGTTTTTATTCCCTTTGACTTAACGAGCTTGATGAAGTTTATCGCGTTTTCAATAGGTTTTGTATATTCAGACATATTCTCATAGAAAGTTTTGCTTACTTCATCAAATATTTCTTCAATCTGAAATTCGGTAATACTAACTCCTAAGTTATTAAGATCTTTACAAAATATTTCTATAATTACGGGTCTTGAATACATTGCCGTAATTCCGTCTTTCAGCATTTTCCCGTTTAACGTGTCGTATCCGAGTTTTAAACACAAAGCGGAAAATAAATCCTCTTTTAAATTAAATCTTTTGATTATTTCAAGAACTCTCATTTCAGTCATTTTTCCCCAGAAGTAATGCAGGTCAATAAAAGTTCCGTCCTTGTCAAAAAGGATTGTGTCAATGTTGTCAATTTCAAAATTATCTGTTTTGAGATTAATCATTATTTTTCCCGACAATTGTGTCAACGAGGTCTTTTGCAATTTTTACAGCTTCATTAATTAAATTTTGGTCATTCAAAAGATTGTCATTTGTTAAATATTCTTTTACTATTTTTCTTGCGTAAGAACCTACTGCAAGACAATCAGGTTTAACTCCGCATAAATGTGCAAGTTCAATTGATTTTGTATTTGTACCGCCTGACATCATTATGTATGCTGGAAAGTTTGCATTTTGGAAAAGCTGCGCTGTCGCAACTGCCTGAAGTGTTGTGCCGTATTTGTCATCACTTCCGCTCATTGCAATTCCGTCGGCCTGTATAATTGTTGTATAAGGCTTTCTTATACTAAGCATTTTTTGAACTCTTTCTTTAAGTTTTTTGTCGCCGAGTTCTGAGCGGTCAATTGAAATGCAAAGCATTCCGTCAAAGAAATCGTTTATTTGTAACCATTTATCCATAACATCTTTTTCATCAGTAGATATGGCGTGGAACTCAATACAATCAATACCTTTTTCAATCAGTTTTGGAAGAACTTCTTTGTAATCTTTTAATTGGCTTACCATTTCAATTGCCTGTTTAGGGCAGTTATTTGCGCACTGCATACAGCCTATGCATCTTTCTTTTTTTACTTTGTATTTATCAAGTTCTATAATGGCATCATGGGGGCAGATTAATTTACATTTACCGCATTTAACGCATTTGTTCTGGTCAATTATGGCTTTTGTAATATGCGGATCGCCGTCAATTCCTACACTTACGCATAAATATCTGTTTTCTTTTATACCCGCTCTTTCTAATCCTCTTTTTGCAGCGTCGACAATTTCGGGTTTGGCGCAAAGGTCAAAGAAGTTACAGCCTGCAAGGGAGTAAATTGTAACAAGTTTTTCAACTTCTTCGGCATCTTCATTTCCTGCACCGCAAACTAATTTAAAACATTCTTTATTATCCAATAAATCTTTTAACATAACTTCCTTCTGAATTGTAAAAACGGAGAGGGTGGGATTCGAACCCACGGTACATTGCTGTACACAGACTTTCGAGATCCGCACCTTAAACCACTCGGACACCTCTCCTTTTTATTTAGTTGTAATGTCATTATGATGAAAACATTTCATTCCGTCAACATAATCTTTTACAATATTACCATTGCCAATAAGTTTATATTTATAAATAGTTAAACCCTCTAAGCCTACAGGACCTCTTGCATGAGTTTTATTTGTAGAAATTCCGACTTCGGCACCGAATCCGTAGCGGAAACCATCTGCAAATCTTGTAGATGCATTAAAATATACACCTGCTGAATCAACTTTGTTCATAAATTTTTGGGCATTTTCAGTATTTTTTGTAATTATGCTGTCTGTGTGACCTGAGCCGTAAGTGTTAATATGTTCAATTGCTTCATCAACATTTTTCACTGTTTTAAAAGATAAAATTTTATCACCGTATTCATGCGACCAGCTTTCGGGGTTGTCTATAAGTTGAATTTCCGATAACTGTAAAGCTGCAAGCAGGTTATCAATTTTCGGAAATTTTTCATGAATTAACAATGTTTCTACAGCGTTGCAGGCGCTCGGATATTGTGTTTTTGCATCGGTTACTACCCTGATTGCCATATCAATATCAGCACTTTCATCGACAAATATATGGCAGATGCCGTCAGCATGTCCGAGTACGGGTATTTTTGTATTTTCTTTTATAAATTTAACAAGTTTGTTGCCGCCTCTCGGGATAATCAGGTTAATATATTTATCGCATTTAAGCATTTCGGCAACATCATCACGCGTGAATACCTGCTGAATAACATTTTTAGGAAAGCTTTCAATTTTATCAAGCGCCGAATTTATAACGGAAAGAATTTTTTTGTTTGTATTAATACTTTCTTTTCCGCCTTTAAGAATAACTGCATTTGCTGATTTTATTGCAAGAGATGAGATTTGTGCTATAACATCGGGTCTTGCTTCAAAAATTATACCGAGAACTCCTATGGGGCAAGAAACTTTGTATAATGTTAAATCGCTGTCAAGTTCGCGTACAAGTAATTTTTTATTGACAGGGTCTTCAAGTTTTGCAATATCTCTTATGCCTTGAACCATATCGCGCATTTTGTTTTCATCAAGCTTTAAGCGGTTAAATGTGGATTTTGTAATTTCTCCGGCGTCAACAAGACTTTGGGCATTTTGCAAATCTTCTTTATTCGCGGAGAAGATTTCATCTTTATATAATTCGATTTCATCTGCAATTTGCTGCAAAGCTTTATTTTTAAGCTCTGTAGAAATATCTGCGATTTTTAATGAAGCATCTTTTGCATCTTTTGCGATTTGGATAAAGTCCATTTTTTCTCCTTATAATAAAGTTATGTTATCGCGGGTAATAATTGCATCGTAATTTTTAAAGCCAAGAATTTCCATAATGTTATCCGAGTGGCATCCGATAACTTTTCTGCACGAATCAGAACCGTAATTTACAATTCCACGAGCAACTTCGTTATGTTTTTCATCAAGGATTGAAACAACATCACCCTTGTTAAATTCGTTAATTACTTCGCAAACGCCTATCGGAAGAAGGCTTTTTTGTTTTAACAATGCTCTCTTTGCACCTTCGTTAACAACAATTTGTCCGATAATATTTGTGGCATATCCTATCCATCTTTTCTTATCCGACAAACCTTCTGTCTGAGGCAGAAACATAGTCCCGATTTCTTCGCCTTCAAATATTTTTTTGATAACATAAGGTATTTTACCGTTTGCAACAAGAACTTTACCGCCAAACCTTGTAACCATTCTTGCGGCTTTCAGTTTTGTTCTCATACCGCCTCTGCCGCCTTCGGATGCGTCAGTACCTAATGCAAGAATATCATCGGTTACTTCTTCCACAGTTCTGATAATTTTAGCATCAGGATTTGTTTTAGGATTTTTGTCATATAAACCTTCCACGTCAGACAGGATTACGAGCAAATCAGCATCCAGCTCGCTTGCAACAAGTGCCGATAACTTATCATTATCGGAAAAACATACCTGCATGTGTTCAAATTGCGGATGAACTTCAACTGTTGAAACAGTGTCATTCTGGTTAATGATGGGAACAACACCGAGTTCAAGAAGTTTATTCAAAGTTGTTCTCAAACTCAAATATCTTTGTCTTACTGAAAAATCGTCTTCCGTAAGAAGTATTTGAGAGGCAACAAGACCGTAAGTATCAAACCCGTTTTCATAGATTGACATCAATTTACCCTGACCTATTGCCGCACAGGCTTGTTTAAGTGCCACACCTTCGGTGCTTTCCAACCCGAGACGCTTCTTGCCTAAACCTACGGCTCCGGAGGTGATTACGATAACTTCTTTACCCTGTCTTGCAAGGTGTGATAAATCTTCTATAAATGAGAAAACCCGCGGTAATGATACATAACCGTCATCTCCTCTTAAAATATTTGTTCCGAACTTGAAAACGATACGTTTTGCATTAATAAATTCTTGTCTGTCCATAGCTTAATTATATTACAAAAATTTTAATCAATCGCAACTTCTTCATTTATTTCTACTTCATTTTTTTCATCGGATGACGGTGCTTTATTGTCTTTGTATAGCCAATACAGATACATGTCGACGAGTAAGCAAAAAGAATGTATTTAAAATATACAACCAGAACACCCAGTCCATATTATCTAATACTTTGTGTGCTATACCGCATACGTAGCCTAATAAAATTAACATTGAGAAATGAATACTTTTACCGTGTACACACTTACATTTATAAGTTTTTAAAGCCGCAACGGGCCAGCTTATACCAAAACATACCATCATACCTGCTTCAAATACGCTCATTTTTCTTTTCACCATAGCTTACGACAGTTTACAAACCGCTTTAAAATATATGCTTAAAACTTTATCAGTTGATTTTACAGCCGCTTTAAAAGCCTCATGCACTCGGTGCTTTTTTTAGCACCTCGCATCTGTTTTGCTTTATAACTGTCTTTATCAGCTTCCTTTCTTATATTTTACATTAATACTAACATTTTTATTTTTATTTTCAAACCCTAAGCCTCTCATTAGAGGATGAAGAATATGATTGCTTAGTTCTGATGCAATCCAGGCAAGACCTATTACTGTTCCTGTAAGATTACTTAATTCTATAGCTCCTTTTGCGGCAGGAAATTCAGGCGGCTTTTCATCTTTCAAAAGATGTTCTTTAAGTGTAAACCTGTCTTGCGGGTCTGCTTTCAATGTGTCAGAAATTTTTGATAAGAGCTTATTTCCCAGTCTGTCTTTCTTTTCCATTTTAGCAAGTTTTGCATAATTAAGATATTCTCCCGCATTTTTAAATGCTGGAAGATCTTTATCGCCTTTAAGGATTTTCTGCGCAATTTTAAATCCGTATTTCTGGAATATAAATGGAATCATTGTAAGATAAATTCCGAGACAAAGCGCCTGATACAGACCTTCTTTTGTCGCCGCGTATTTTCTTGTATCTTTATCAACATTATTATCCATCATAATTGCGGCAGGTCTTCCTGTAGCTTTAAATATGGATTCTGTCGTTACGGTGTACTTTGTGTTATTGGCAAAGTTTACAAATTTCGGATTAAGAAGTATGTTTGCGGCCTTATCTATCATTATATACCTCCTATCCGCATACCGTCAAAGCTTCTTGAACTGTAAATCCGGGGGTAACCGTTAAAATTTACCTGTCTTACAGGCTTTTGGGAAATCCTTTTTGTTTCATTATCTTTTAGGAATGCATTCATGAGAGGTTTTGTTGCTGCATTGCATATAGCTGGTATGACAAAAAGAGCAGTAAGGCTCACGCTGATAAGTGACAGAGTAGACTTCATTTTTGGAAGTTCATTCAGGTGATTAGTTTTCACTGCTATATGTTTTGCGAGTTTTTCAACTCCTGCATCCGTTACCAGATAGGCGCCGAATGCAACGGTACCGGTCAATCCCTCTCTGAATGCCGTATATCTTCTTGAATTCTTTTCCTGTTTTTTGTCCATCATTGTGAATGTCGGACGTAAAATCCCTTTTGACACGGCAATTGTTAAAGCTCCGTAAAGGGCTTTATTATTTTTGCCTAAACTCATACAAAGATTTTTAAAATGTTTTTGAAAAGGGCTAGTCATAAATCTTCTCCATTATTATTCTAGAACTTGAAAAAGATGTGTAAAATACCAAAAATATTATAATAATTATAAGTTTTACTTATAATTTATTTGTTTTATGATATAATTTAATTATGAATTTTAACCAATTAAAATACATTGTAACAATTGCAGATGAATTGAATATCTCTAAAGCTGCTCAAAAGCTTTATGTATCACAGCCCTCTTTGAGCCAGTGTGTTCAAAATATTGAGCGGGAACTAGGTACAAAGATTTTTGACAGAAGTTCAACGCCTCTCAAAATTACTTATGCGGGGGAAGTTTATATTAACTGGGCGCGGGGCGTTTTGAATTCAACCGACGAAATTAACAGACAGATTGCAGATATTTCAGGTCAGAAAAATATTAAACTTGTTATCGGAATTTCTCCTTACCGCAGTACCTGTATTTTGCCGCCCGTTATAAAACAGTTTAAAAAGTTGTATCCCGAATGTTTCCTTGTTGTAGAAGAACATCCGACAACCGTGCTTCATTCGATGATGGATGAGGGCAAAATCGATATTCTTATTGACACTCCGCATCATAATACAATTGATTATACGAGTATTCCTCTCATAAAAGAAAATATTTTGATAGAAGTTCCCGAAAGCTGGGGAATAAAAGGTGACGAAATAACTTTGTCGGATTTAGCAGATAAGCCTTTTATAATGGTATCAAGTGAACAGCTTCTCGGGAGAATTTCGCGGGATTTGTGTTTGAAGAACGGTTTCGAGCCTAATATATCTCTTGAATGCCATACTGTAGAAACTGCTCATTCATTTGTAATTCAAGGTCTTGGAGCGGCGTTTGTGCCTGAACTTTTTATTAAATACTTTGATAAAAAAGAAACAAATTATTATAAAATTAAAGATTTTCAGCCTGTGAGAGAATTTTGCGTAATTTATGACAACAGAAAATATTTACCTCTTGCCGCAAAAGATTTTATAAAAATCTTAGATAATTTCTTGCACGGCAGATAATTTAGTAATATACTTATCTTGCTATGAAAAATGTAAGACAAACTAATATAAATATTCACAGGGACAGCTGGGTTGAGATTAATCTTGAAAATATTGCGTATAATATGCGCTCAATAAGAAATAATACACCGGAAGGTATTAAACTCCTTGCAGTGGTTAAAGCAGATGCGTACGGACACGGTTCGGTTATGCTTGCCCCTACACTTCTGGCATCCGGTGCCGATATGTTAGGCGTTGCCTCAATTGATGAAGGTGTAGATTTAAGGCAGGCAAAAATAGGTTGTGAAATACTTGTGCTTGGAGCAGTCCCTGTGTGGGCTGTAGAAACTGCAGTTAAATCAGATTTAACGATTGCAATTTTTTCAAAAGAGCACTTGTCAGCTTGCCGTCAGGCTTATGAAAGAACAGGAATAAAACCTAAAGTTCATGTAAAACTGGATACAGGCATGAATAGAATTGGCGTGTCTGTTGAAGATGCCGTTGAATTTATTAATGAAGTAAGAAATGCCGATTACCTTGAATTCGGCGGAGTATTTACTCATCTTGCAAATGCTGAAATTCGTGAAAAAACACAAATTCAAATTGACAGATGGAATAAGGTTATTTCACAAATAAATCCCGAAGGATTATTGCTTCATATCCTGAATACGGCAGGTGCAATGTGCTATGATGTACCGAATTCAAACATGCGGCGTGCAGGAATTGCTTTATACGGGCTTTATCCTGATTTGCCTGATGACGGAAATGATCAAAAGCCTCTATGCAAAACTGACGGAGATTACGATACTTCCCATAGAGTGGTGAAAAAGCCTGACTTAAAACCTGTAATGTCTTTAAAAGCTAGAATTGTTAATATTCATGAGGCAAAAGACGGTGAAGGAATAAGCTACGGGCATACATTTATTGCTCACGGCTCAAGAAAAATTGCTACTGTTCCTTTAGGCTATGCAGACGGCGTACCGCGCGGGCTTTCAAATAAAATTTCAGGATGCCTTAACGGAAAAGAAGTTCCTCAGGTCGGAAATATTACAATGGATCAAATGATGTTTGATATAACGGGAGTTGACGCGCAGCTCGGTGATGTTGTAACATTGCTGGATGAAACACATTCTATTGATGAGTGGGCAAAAATTTTAGGTACAATTAATTATGAACTGACCTGTAGATTAAAGGTTAGATTACCGAGGGTTTATACGAGATGACAAACTTTGATTTGGGAATAATAGGCGGAGGTCCGGCAGGGTATACGGCAGCTTTTCATGCAAGAGCAAAGGGAATGTCTGTTGTTCTTTTTGAGAAAGATAAAATAGGCGGTGTATGTCTTAATAGAGGCTGTATCCCGACAAAAGCTATTTTGCATTCCGCTGAACTTTATGAGGAAATGAAATGCGCGTCGGATTTAGGGATAAGCTGCGAGAATATTTCTGTTGATTATGAAAAAGTTGTTGAGCGCAAAGACAAAATTGTTGAAAAATTAAGAAAAAGCCTTGAACTTTCTTTGAAAAACAGCGGAGTTAAAACGATTAATGCAGAAGCTAAAATTATTGATGAAAATAAAATTTCTGCTGACGGTGAACTCTTTGAATGCAAAAAAATTATTACTGCAACGGGATCTTCTCCAAGAGGATTGAAAAATATTGATTTTGACCATGAATTTGTTTTAAGCTCGGACGATATTTTGGATTTAAAAAAATTACCGAAAAGTATTGTAATAATAGGTTCTGGCGCAATCGGAATTGAGTGGGCAAGGATTTTTTCGGCTTTTGATGTTGAAGTTTCAATAGTAGAAATTGCCGAACACTTGCTTCCGCTTGCAGACATTGAGGTTTCAAAACGTCTTGAACGTATTTTTAAGGCTAAAAAAGTTAAAATGTATCTTTCAAACGGCGTTGAAAAAATTGAAGATAAAAAAGTTTATCTTTCGTCCGGTGAAATCCTTGAGCCTGAACTCGTTTTGCTTGCCGTAGGACGTAAACCTGCTGTGCAATCTTGCTGTAACATACTGGGTGATGCTTGCGGTAAAATTCAGCTTGCACATTTTGCTATTAAGCAGGCTGCTTTAGAAATTTCAGGAATTGAATTTGATGAAAATCTTGTACCGTCCGTTGTATACGGCTGTCCTGAAATAGCATGGGCAGGAGCGCGTGAACAGGATTTGCAAGAAGGAACTTATAAAAAATCAAATCTTTTAATTTCAGCTCTCGGCAAATCTCACTGTGATAACTGTTCCGACGGCTTTATCAAAATATTGTCGCGTGACGGAAAAATTATAGGTGCACATATAGTTTCTAAAGAGGCTTCTGCATTAATTCAGCAAATAATAATTGCTATGCAAAACGGCATAGCAATTGAAGATTTGAAAAAAGTTTGTTTTGCTCATCCGACTTATTCGGAAGGAATATTTGAATGCTTGTTTAGATAGAACCCGTCCAAAAAGGAACTTTTCCGAAATTCCAATAAGAATTTGTCGGATTAGGATCTTTGTGTCTGATAACTTTTTTCTTTTCAACTTTAGTATCACTTACCTGTTTAGTATTATCCTGTTCAACTTTTACTTCTTCTGTCGTTGTAACTTGAGATCCCGGAAGCTCATATTTTTCGGCATAAGCACAGCCTGCAAAACATAATAAACATAAAAAGCCAATACCATACTTATTTTTCATAGTGATTACTCCTTTATTTACATTATAGCGTTTTATACCGCAGAAATCAATATTTTTGCGCTATAATTTAAAATATGCAAAGAAGACTTCCGGATTATTTAAAACGACCGATTATAGATACAGATAAAACTCGTACAGTAAGAAGAATTTTAAAGACAAAATGTCTTAATACGGTTTGTGAAAACGCGCGCTGCCCTAATAAAAATGAATGTTATACAAAAAATACGGCAACATTTTTGATTATGGGTAATAACTGTACAAGAAATTGCAGATATTGCAACATTACCTGTGCAAAACCTGAAATACTTGATACGGAAGAACCTGAACATGTAGCTGAAGCTGTTCAGGCTTTAGGTTTAAAATATGCCGTTATAACATCTGTTACGCGTGATGATCTGCCTGACGGCGGTGCTCAGCATTTTGCAAATTGTATCTATGAAATCAGAAAAATATCTCCTGATGTAAAAGTTGAAATTTTAACTCCTGATTTTAAGGGTAATAAAAATTCGCTTGATACTATCATAAAAGCACACCCTGATGTTTTTAATCATAATATTGAAACTGTACGAAGTGTTTTTAAAACTGCAAGACCACAGGGCAATTATGACTGTTCTCTGGATGTTTTGAAATACATAAAGAACAACAGTGATATATTAACAAAATCGGGTTTAATGATAGGCTTGGGTGAAACTTTTGAAGATATTGAACAAACTCTTTTGGATTTGAAAAATGTCGGATGTGATATTGTGACAATCGGTCAATACATACAGCCGTCGAAAGAACATCTGGCAGTATCTAAATATTATACTCCTTCTGAATATGAAGATTTGAAAGCTTTAGCAGAAAAAATCGGCATAAAGCATTATCAAATCGGACCTTTAGTCAGAAGTTCTTACAGAGCATCCGAGTTAATTTAAAATCTTAACGGATAATCTTTCGGAATTTTCCATCCATTTTTTTGTATTAATGCTGCACAATAGATTTTACTTCCATTTTTACTGCATCCGTATGTAGTGTCAGTCCAATCTATATCGCTATTTGAACCGTTTATCCATTTGTACGGCTCCAACCCTTTATTTTTATGATATTTCCACTTTTTGTCATCAGAATTAGGATAAAAGGCAAAGAGAAAACAGGTTTTTCCATATATTTTATTATTAGGATCACTCTGTTGATTAAAAATATCATTTAAGTTTAATTTTTCGTAGTTTTTTCCGTCAGGGAAAAAGTTGTATGTACTTCCCCCGCGTCTAATTACTACTATACTCCCGTCACTAAAATATGCAGCAACATAATTATCCTGATTTTTTTCTACTTTTGTTGTTTTTAAATATTTAGCTAAATATTTGTTATACCATTCTAAATTATTGAGAGATTCAATTAGTGCAGATTCATTCTCTAAT
>ERZ780046.517-NODE-517-length-16429-cov-3.058385_pt1 | contig 16429 bp, 19 predicted proteins | sample MGYA00511848_ERZ780046 | MGnify/ENA primary metagenome ERZ780046 (study PRJEB29588, sample SAMEA2147983) | human gut metagenome | biome: human gut; feature: human-associated habitat; material: faeces | place: Denmark | collected 2008/2010 ...
GGAAGAGACTTTCCAAGTTGTTCTTTTATACTTTCGGCAATATGAACAGCAGGTGTTGGCATACCTACTGTATAGGCATTGCTCAAATAGATAGATAATCTACCAATCCATCCCTCTATCTTGCTTCGAAGGTCTTCTGTATATTCATTCTGCAAAGTCGTACCGCAACCATTGGCAAATGAAATAGCATACTCTTTCAGATTCTTATGGCGAATATCCAACAGAACTGTAAGGACATGATTGTGCCATAAGGCAGAGATTTTTTCATGGTGGTCTTTGTCAAAATCAACAGATGGCAATTTGCCATTTGCTGACATTACACAATGGAATATCTCACGCCAATCACTTTCAAGCGCATGAAAGTTTTGAAGTTGATTTTTGTCAACTTCAAATTCACAACGCAAGGTGCTTTTTAGGTCATATGGTTGATAAACTTTCATTTAATTATATAGCAATCTAAAGAGTATTCATATATGTAAACTTTCATCTTTAATACGAATGTTTGTCCCATTATCAACATGAATTAGATTCTGCTCTTGGGTATCTAAATCTGTAATTCTCACATTAATGTCGGGGTCATTGCACCTCATTTGAATGTTTGTAACATTTAAATTGTTTGCATAATTGGGTGTAGCAAAGCATTCATATCTACAATTATGTAATGCTACATTTCCAAAATTGCCAAAACAATAAGTATCGAAAAATTTTTCAGCCTTATAATGGTTGCTATTTAGGGTAGGCGAACCAGGTATGATATTGTTTTGCTCGCGTCCTCCTAATCCACCCCATCGACGATTTACTACATGCAATTGAGTTGCATTATTTCCGTCAGTTGTATTTTTTATCCATCTATCCCAAGCCGCAGGAGACTGTGTCATAGTTCCATTTCGGCGTCTATCTCCTATTCTATATTCTACAGAATTATAAACGCATTCATTAAAATTGCAATTCTCTCGCATACCTACAAGATTTACAGTCCTATATCGAGAAGGTCCCATTTGAAAACGCTGTATAGTATCTTTAGCTTTTTTACTTGAGACAGGAGACATAGCTCTTGCTTGTCTGGGTTTATATACTTTAGTAACTACCATTGTATCGTAATTATTTAAAACTTACTTTTGTTATAAAACTGCTCTGTGTGGTGATAAAAGGACTAAGAAATATTAATATCGTATTTTTGCCCTAATATCCATCTTTTGATGGAAGAATAACAGACGAATGTACGAATGCCATAAGCAAATTGTCACATCAACAGTCTATATGACTTTATTATTGAAGTTTATTGCTATTATTTTGACGTTTAATATCTGTTAGTACATTTATCACCACACAGAGTAAAATCGCCTGGAATTCAGAGATGTTTTTTTTACTCATATAGAATTATTCCCAACTCTTTACTGAGTTAAATTGATAGCCGAGGAATATACCATTATCATAGTCTAGCCTGGCAAAGTATTTTTCACCCGTAGGCTTCCAAATATATTGATTGCTATTCTCGTCAAACTCACCTTTCATGACTTCCTGATTTTTGGGCAAATACAAATCTATATATGGGGTCCAAGTGTCATCACCAAAAATACCACCTCCAGAATTTGCTTCTCCTCGCACATCCGTGAGTTCTCCCAAAGTTACTTTTTCCAACATGATAAATCCTGCAAATGCACGTTCATCTATAGTAGAAACATTCGGAGCACAAATTTCTTCCAAATACATACAGCGGGATAAGGCATTCATTCCAATTTTTGTCACATCAGGCAAAAAAATAGACTTTAAAGCGTTTAATTCTTTCAAACCATCTGCAGGAATTTCCTTGCATCCTATTAGAGTGAGGTCTATAGTGGCATCTTGCACATTCTTAAAAGCTTCACGGATAGTCTTAAACTCATTATCGCCAGCATCAGAAGCGAGGTTAAGTATTATAGCAGTCTTGCTATTTGCTACTTCTTGCTTGATAGCTGACTTTATTTCTTCTGCACTTTTTGCCGAAATGACAGTAGCATCCAGTGCATAACTCTTAGCATTTTCTGTTTCTTTCGAGAATTTATAAGTTTTCAAAGTTGCTCCTCGATATTTCACTGTAACTTCGGAATTATTTTCAAAAGTACCATATAAACAGGCATTGCCCTTTTCATCCGAAGTAAGTGTATAATTTCCTTTCTGTTCCATATCGCTGCTGCCCGCAGGAGTGAAATATTCGGTATCAACTGTTATTGGCTTATTTGGCATAGTTGCAATGCGCAAGCGGGAATAGTTGCGTGTTGCTCCGGAAAATTTTACGGTTATAGCCTCATCATTAGGGGTTATTTGTGCTGTTCCCTCGATGTATTCATCCGTTCCTGCAACCTTACCTTCTTTCAAAACTAATTTGCCGGCTTCCCATTTGTAATTAGGGGCATAATATACATGAGGAAAGGTTGGCACTTCGTCTTCTTTATAAGACAGTTCGCCACTTGCCAATTCCCAGCTACTGCCATTATATTTAAAAGCAGCATACTTAGTACCTAAAGTCTTACTGGTCATCTCCAGAAGCAACTCATCTCCTTCAGCCCATGATGTCTTGCCTTCATCATGTGTACCTATAGCACGAGTTTGTGAATCTCCGAATGCCGGAAATTCACCAACAACCAACTGTATGTTGTTTTTGCCTGTTGTTGCAGTTGTTTCTTCTATATCACTTGTGCATGACGCCATTACTATAGTAACGACAGCCAGCATGATGTATTGAAATATCTTTTTCATATTCTTTCCTCCAATTATTTGAGTTCTTCTTCGTTGTTACTGTCCCAACCTTTCAAATCATCTACGCTGATTCGGGTTAGTTCCACTTTGTCTTTTCCTACATCGAGTTTGTAGGTGTAGCGTTTACCCTCTTCAAAGTCGGTAGGCATCTTCATTTTAGCATTAAAATTATTGTCGCCTATCTTGAATTTCAAGAAGACTTCATCTTTAATGTATGAACCAGGGATAACGATTGCAGAAAACATACCATCGTCATGCTTACAGGCTTGTACCCAAGCAGGATTAGCAGTAGGTGTACTCATGACAAATTGCCCTCGGGCTTGGTCTCTACTAAAATCAACACTGGTGTGTTTAGAATACACTTGTGGTTCACTAATATCCATATTAGGATAATCTGCAGTTCCAACATGATATACTATTGTAACCAGCGACATGCGATGCTTCATAGGAATGTTTAAATCGAACCGAGGAGCATCGTACCAATATCCAGTTATGAGATCAGCGTTTTTCAAATTACCTTCGCTGCTTTGGTCTGTTTGTAAATCATACTGTAGATTATTTTTCCCAAAATCCGTGTCAGATGGATATACAGCCAAAATAGTATGTTGTTCGTATTCATTTAACCACCGGAAACTACCACTGCGGGACCAGGTTTCGCCATTAAAAGAAAGAACAGTCGTACTACCAGGATCAGAATCCGTAAATATACTTACTTTCAGCTTATCTTTATCCTCCCAATTTTTACCGTCTCCCAATGTATTGACACGAGTCTGCATACCTCCAACAGAGAAAGTGGCATTGATTTCCTGCCCTTTCAGCGTTGGAGCCATATCTTCATTTTGCGTACATGCTGTAAAGCCCATAGTAACAAGAGCCATTGCTGTATAGATAATTTTTCTTATGCTCATAATATCTTGTTTTTATAAGTTTACTAAATCTGTTCCCTCTACAAAATAGAATGGATAAACCATATTGGTTCGTCGATTCGTCTGCCTTATCGTATAGTCTATAAGGATATTCATTTTCCCCTCGTCTTGTTTCTCCTCGAAATCAATCCGATTGACTATCACTCTTGGCTCAAACAGAATTATCGACTGTTCTATTCGGTCTCGTAACATCGTTCTTGTGGATGCCGTCATCATTTCAAAGGCGTATTCCCTAATGGGACAACCATACTCATAACGATGTACTCTTTCTCCAGGCATTGTACTCAACAAGGTCATAATGCTTTGCTGAATATTAGCCTCGTTTGCAACCATCTCAGTGGGTTGCGAACTTCCGCCACCTTGAAAGCGTGGAGGATAGTTCCATGCTATTCCTAAGAACGTTTTTGTATCTGTCATATCTCGTATCCATTTAATTATTTCTAACCACCTATGATAACTGTAGGACAACCCATGATGATGCTCCCCCCATGCGCTGTTGTATCGCCCATCCTTGCAGCTGGTTTACCACCTATCATCACTGTTGTTGAACCTTTAATGATAGTGTCGGGCGGCCCAACGCAAGTAGCCATGTCGCCCATAACGGCTGCAGGAAGTTTTCCTATCAGTACCGTTGGCACTCCTGGCCCAATAATCGGACCGCCTACATGCGGAACAGGAGGAAGTCCTGGTGTCTGCATCGGACAGGTGTGCATATCTGTTAATCTTGCAGCATTTGGCATATCTTTATCAGTTTATCATTACCATTGCGCCTTTGACAGTGGTCTGACCAGAAGCTGAAAGTTCCGCCGTAGCATTGCCTTTGACCTTCGCACCGACTTTGGCTGTAACTTTTACGTTTGTTCCATTTATATCGACATCCGATTTTGCATCTATACTGACTTTTCCGGCTGCATTCAGTGCAATGTTACCTTTCGCTGTCAGCTTTATATTTTTTGAAGAGCTAAGTTCTATACCATTACTGTCCATGACCATCTTGTTTTTGTTTTGGTCTGTAACAGAGATGGATTTTCCCTCGTCACTCATCACAATCGTATTCTTTGCAGGCGTTTGAATTGTTATGATTTTCTTTTCCTCGTCAAACTCAACAGACATCTTTGAACGAGTCACAATCGCCTTTATGCTGTTTTTTGCCTCATATCCAAATGGAGGAGTGTGTTTGCTTCCATACATCCCTCCAAAGACTATTGGGTAATTGGGATTGTTGTTGATGAATCCCACAACCACCTCGTCGCCTATTTCGGGAAGAAAGAAGATTCCCGACTGATTGGTGGCATATACTGACGAAAGGCGAGCCCAAAGCAATTTCTTTTCGCCATCCATCCATGGCAACTCTACCTGTATGCGGCATTCCTTGGATATGTCACCATCAAGTTTCTTGACCACCGCAATGTGAAGCCCTTCCATTCCCGGTAAAAATCCTGCGGCGGTAGGTGCAATCACATCTGCTTCGTCTGTTATGTTGTTGGCAGGAACTCCCATGCCTACCTTTGTAATCCATTCATTCCGTTCTATCGTATGCGTCACAGAACCCACATAGACTTTTCCATTAAACCGCTTGCCCAATCCCTTTAGCTCTATGATACATCCAGGAACGACTTCGGCAGCTCCATAAAAGCTGAACGAACCGTGGTATCTTGCCAATCCAGCTTTCAACGCTTGGCTGTCAACCCATTGCTTTAGGGCGTTCTTGTCGAGAGGGGCATCAGTTTGCAATATTTGACTATCATCTCCTGCCAACTTTTTGATGGTGACGTCGCCTTGTTCGTTCAAAGTTGGCGCAGATGCAGTTTGCCTCACTTGGTTCTGTGTGGCAGGATCCCAAGAAACAGCCTCATACTTGCCATATTGCTCACTGCCCGAAAGTCCGCCATCGAAGTCTATTAAATCAACGCCATTAGTAACGGTCAGTACTGGCTTCCCACTTACCTTTGGCTTAAAGACGTTTATTTCTTTTCCTCTTGTATATATAAATAATCCATTGGCATCAGCCCTCGACAAGGCGAAGTCCCAATCGGAACAGTAATATTGTACCATTTCGGGATGTTGATAGGAAGTTGCATCGACATTTACCGTACCGTATGCTTTCAAAACGTCCTTTATTATTTCCGAATCCTTCTTTTTCTCGAATATCCGATTTTTACGTCCTTGTGTCGCATGATAAGCATAATCCCTACATTCCACTATCATCATGGAGCGTGAGTTTCGCCCCATTTTTATACCTATTTCAAGTATAACACCTTCAAAGATTGTGTTTTGCTTGTCAATGTTGCCAACATCAATGCGTATGGTAGTTCCTGGTTTGAAAGAATTGGCATCAGTCTCATCAAAAGTCTGCTTGTCCATATCGCCAGCATAGAACTTCAATGTAGCCTTTCCTATTCGATTGATGGCAAGATGTACTTGGGCATAAACCAACTTGTAGGAGTCGTCCAGTGCCTTGCCGTCGCAATTGATAGTCCATGCAACGATTCTGTCCTTATATTTTGATGGAGAGTCTGCCATATTCCTTATATGTTTATATTATTGACTTTTTCTCAATGGTGGAAACAGAAGTTCTGTTCCTGCTGGAATGTTTCTGAATCCGTTGAGATTATTAAATCTTGCCACTTGTGCAACCAAAGTTGAATCACCGTATGTCTCGTAGCAAAGTTTGGCAAGCGTATCACCATCCTTGACTGTTATGAGGCGAGACATATCAGGAGAGTTCTTGGGATATTTCTTACGTTCCTCATCGCTTGCCATATAGCCAACGAACTCCATTCCAACTTTTGCCCTAAGTGCATCGCCTGCGCCATTGAACAAAGAATAATCTACGTTCATCTTGGCGACCTGTCCCTTGAACATAACCGAGCCATAAACGATTTCTACATAGGACGGTCTGTGCAGTTCGCTATTGTAGCAATATACGCTGTCCTCTATCTCTTTGACCTTGGCGGTAGCAGTATCGCTTTGTAGTGTTCCTTCAACAGCACCTGTACAGTCAATGGTAAAATCGAATGAGAGGTTTTCTGAGTCATATCTATCAAAGATGTTGTTCTTGCCGATCGCTCCCAGTTGCTTGTCTTTATTGTAACGTATTCTCTTTCCTGTCTTGATATTTTCAGGATTCAGTAAAATCGTTATCTGTCCACCTTGCTTGCTTCTGAACTTGTCATCAGAATATGCTTGTATGATAAGATGTTCCATAAGCTACAAATGTTAGCGATTGTTTTTCCTCTTATCCTGTGGATTTACATCTACATGGCATTCGAGTTCTTCTAATATCTCATTCTTTATCTTGTGATAAATCTCCTCTGATATTTCTTGGTGAGTGATGACTTTTTTCTCCACCACTGTATTCACCCTGATTTCCTTGATGACAATTGGCATTACTTAATCCTCCTCAGTTTACTGTGTTTAAGTGTTAATGTTTCTATCGCCAAACTGCTGTTCTCCGCATTCAAATCGTCAAGTTTCCATTTATATGGGATAGCTCTTAGACATTCCCAGGAACTTATCGGATTATTCTGCTCGTCAAGCAATGAAATAATCAATGTACATGGCTCTATCTTCTTGTTTGTTTCCTTGAAGGTTATGCAGTCAGTCACCCACGTGTTGATATTGTCAGAGAGAGGTTCGAGTGCCCGAGCAAGGACAATGTCACTATGGCTTACGCCTGTTGGCAACCATAGGTCATTGTCTCCTTGCTGAGCCTGTTGTTGCAATTCCAACACCTGTTCTATGCCACTTACCGTCCTAAAGGAGGCTATGACATCACCACTTGGCAGTTTGAACACTACGCTGAAGTGGAATAGCACTGGAAGTGCCCAGTTGTTGGTATTTGCTGACATTTTCTTCTAAATTTAAATAGGTTTGACTCCTTCGTGAGCGAGCGTCATAGTTTCCATTGCCACGCTGTTACCTTCTGCTTTGAAACCTTCTACTTGCATTTTCTTCGGCCAAGCATTTACAACTTGCCAGCTTTGGACAGGATTTCCAGACTCATCAAGTAGCTTGATGGTGATGGTCTCACGCTGAATAGTATTCATCTTCACTTGTCCAATGTAGTCCCACATCTTGGTGTCACTCATGAAGATTCCCTTTTTGAGGGTAATGTCGCTTGTCTTGCGCAGACCAGGCTGCTTCGTCTTTGTAAACTCTGGAGAGTCGCCTGCACGATATTCGATTACGTCAAATTCAGTCTCAAGTCCTGAAACCTCTTTGCATGAAATAACTCCTACATTGGTAATTTCCACACTAAAGTGAAATTCAGGTACCGGCCAAGTGTTTTGGCTTTGTGTTGCACCAGTCTCTGCCATAATATCTTGTTTTTAATCAGTTACTAAATCATTCCTTAACTCTTTTGCACCTGCTGTTGGAAGGTAATCTCGATGAATTCTGCTGGACGAGTAATGGCTACCAACACGGTAATTCGCATGATTCCGTTGAGAACATCGTCTTGCGTCATGGTTTCTCCAAGTCCCACTTGAACAGAATATGCATCCTCTGGAACAGAACCTGCAAGGCCACCTTGTTTCCATACACCATTTAAGAAGCTACCAATCATAGACTTCATATTGAGCCATGTATTAGAAATGTTTGGCTCAAACACATAAGCCTTAGCTGCATTCTTTACGGATTCCTCGATGAAAAGCATGGTGCGACGTACATTAATGTAACGCCAGTCTTGTGAATTTCCATCAAGTGTGCGAGCACCCCAAACCTTAATACCTTCACCAGGGAATGTACGAATGGCATTAATCGCTTTTCCGTTCATTGGCATATTCAGATCTTCCTGTTCAAGGTCGCTTATAACCTCTGTCGGACTATTTACATAATTGAGAGAAACGTTTGCTGGAGCTTTCCATACACCACGGGTGTTGTCCACCATAGCATATATACCAGCCATTGCTGCAGAAGGAGGAAGTAGATTGAGGTATTCCTTAACCTTATTGGCGGCATTTTTATATTCATCCCAATTTATCAAAAGTGCACTATGTGCATTGTTGCGCGCTGTATCGGTGATTTCTTTTCCTTCTTCAATCTTGAAACAATCATCCAAATACTTTTGAAGTTTAGAGTTTTCTCCAAATACAGATTCCAATTTAGGAGCGGTTTCCCATCTGAGTACCGTTCCGTCAATATCCTTATCACTTATAACAGAAGTGTTCAAATAAGGATAGTATGCTGCACCGTAAGAAAGATAATTTGAACCTATGCCTGTTTGGAAGTCTTCTATTTGTTGCGCCATTGGGTCTTCATCTTTTTCCTTTGGATGCACATCAAAGATTGCAAAACGATTCTGCATTTCACCACAGTGCATAATCACATCCGTTTGAATATTCTTGCAGGTTTCTTTTGCGGTATTAACAGCCTCTGGTACGACAATCAAAGTTACCTCACGAATCTTCTTTAACGAGTCTAAGGCTAATTTTATATTGTCATTGTCGATTTTTCCCTTTTTATAAGTTCCGACAGATACAATATAGCAAGTTCCACCTCCATTCGCAAAGAACATGACCATGTTATAGTATAAGGTATAAAGGGCAGAAGGATTTGACACCTTAAAGTATTGCCCCTCGACAATTTCTTTGCAATATAAAGCATTGTTGGAATCTGTGGCTATGCTCAGATTGAACACTGGTTTTGGTGCACCTCCAAAGTACTGAACAAACTCAGTCATTGAGGTGATTTTCCAAGGTTTGTTAGCCAAGGATTCCGAACCATTAACAGCCTTCTCTGTGATTCCGATGAAAGCGGGGATGGCGGTTGCGGCCTCGACAACACTTGTCGAAAAAGCGTTCTTCTCTTGAATGTAAACGCCTGGGGTCTTCATTTGTGCCATACGCATTGATGATTTTTGATAAACAAAAGCATCTGTAGTCAGATTGCATTTTGCATTTGGTTACTAAAAATAGCAGACTTGTCTCAATTTATCCGCTTTGCTTTTGAATTGACCTGGTATAGGATGCTCTATATTTCTCAGCAAATATTGTTTTTGCTCTTTGTCGTGGGTAACAATCAGATTCAATTTTATGTCATAGCGTTCCCGCATCGGCACTGCTTTCTCCGACACGGTGCGGAATGCGTTTCTTCCAAATTCATTTGTCCTTTCAAATGATCTAAACGTTAATATTTCCTTGTCTGTTTCCAATTTCAAGTATTCTGAGGATATTTCTCTATTCGTATTTTGACAAATGAAGACATATTCCCAAAAACGCTCAGGAGTTTTGAATATTAGAGTGTTCTTCAGTGGAACATCCTTCTTTGCTGCTTGCCATAACTCTTCTGTCAAATGAATCATTATAGTGCAAAATGGTATTCCAAAACTCCTTTTCACTCCTATTTCAGTTATCACGTCTGTAGCATTAACTTCGGACTTTCCAATCGGTAAGTCTATCTGATAGGCAACCATTGGATTAAAGTTTTGCCATTCGGTGTAAAAAACAAATGCAGGTTCAGACATCAAGACTCCAAACTCAATGATGTCAGATTCGGTATCTAAACCTGCATTTTCCGTATCATACAATATCGTCCATTCGTTTTCGTCAGTCTGTCGAAATAGCAAACCTCGTTGCGCCATCAGCTTTTGTGCTGAAGGTAGGACAGAACACATCAAGGCATTACCGTTACTATCCTCAAAGTATTCATGCTCTATACGAAAGCTAAATAATGAACGATATGTACTCATGCTGTCAATTTTATGTTTGTACTTCTGTGTTCTGAGCAGTTGAACCGCTTGATTTAATTTCATTGGAATCGATTACAACTCCAGTGAGTTTACACACAACAGAAGGATAATATTGTCCTCCCATTGTTGTCCAAATGTTATGGAAGTCAAATGTGGATACTGTTTCCAAAGTTAGAGTATATTTCACATTGTCAACCATAAACTTCTGCTGTGACTGTATGAACGCCAATGCCTTGGAAAATACTGACAATGATTCCGCATATTGCTTTTCCTCAAAAACTGCCGCAAACATTACTTTCAGATTCAGCAAGAATGGGGCAGAAGAGGATGTGAAGTTGCCACCATAAGTCTGAACATTGTTTGAGATACCTCCTGCAGTTTCTCGTTCCACATTCACCAATGAAACGATTACCTTATTAGGAATTTCTCCTGTTCTTTGACCTATATGTCCAACTTCTGCAAGCCCTTGTGGTCGATGGTAGTATCGACCAAGATAACTATTGAGCTGCTCTGCGCAATATGTCAGTATTTTCTTTATCATAACTATTCTATTTCTGCATCGAGAGTTCCATTGTCTACGCCAATACCCCAACCCGTTATGCTTGCATTTCCTATTACTATACTATTATTATGAACTCTGATAGTATAAGTATATTTTTTACCACCTTCGAATCCATTTGGTAGGGATATCTTTGTTGTATAATTGTTAATAGTATTTTCGTTATACAACACACTACAACTAATGGTCAATTCTTTGTTTTCGAACTGTTGCGGGAAGAGTATGAACTTGCAGACCCTGAGATCGGTCAAAAGACCTGTTACTGGTAAGGTTTTTAGGGAAGAAGTCCCTGTGACTTCTGTCGCACCTGTTTTTACATTTATCTTACCCTGTGTCTTTATCTTGTCCAATGTTATACTTTGAAGATTACTCTTGCTGCTCTCGATACCTTCTCCTGCACTGACCGTAAATTCTATCATACTCATCTTGTGCTTAAAGCGATGGTCTTTCTCTGGCAAGGATTCACCCACATTATTCAAGTCAATGAAATTAACCATTGGCGATGCTTTGCTGGCTGTTGCTCCCGAGGCAAAGAGAAAATCGTTTGCTAATAAGGTATTACTTGGATTGCTGTAATCAATAGTCCAATCATTCTTTAACCAACCATCCTCATCGAATTTGTCATTATTGGGGTCATCAATGTATGGATAATACGCACTGAATGTCTGTTCCTCGCTATCTCTAAAATAAATAGGATTTGCCGAAACGAAATCACCAGTTTCGGAGTATTCATACTTTACATTTGTTCCTGTGGTGTTTCCTGTAGAAGTAACGTACACACCAATAGCATCGCCTGCTGTCCAACTGTTGTTGTCTGCAGTTCCACGGGTTTTGATATTGTTGGAAATATCCGCCTTTACTGTGGCTGCAACAGGACCATTGTTGCCGATACCGTCTTCTTCGTTAGCGCAAGCTGCAAACAGCAATGCTGCGGCAGCAATGTATAAGAATCTAAATTTCTTCATATATCTTGTTATTTAAGAGTTGTTATTGTGCTATATGTTCATTATTGTCTCCTGCCTCTGTCCAAGACTTAATGGTTCCAGAAATATCTACGGCAGAACGACTCAATTTTACTACTGTATAGTGGTATCTTTTGCCACCCTCAAGTTTTACAGGCATTGTCCATACAAAAGGAGCGTCGTAACCATTCTTGAGGTCAAACTCTATCACTCGGCTTGCTTCTTCTGTAGGGAGCAGGATTGCCTCATACAGCTTGCCAGCTTCGGTAGTTTTCATCGTGATGTCCGCAGGAGTTTCTTCACCAGAGATAGTTCCATCCACAAGATTGAAAGTGGCTTTGGTATTCTGGCCTTTCACTGTCACAGTCATTTTCTTAAGGTCTTCTTGCGTGAGACCGTTACCTGGTTGAACATCCAAAATAAGATTGCTTAACTTATGGAAGAACTTCAAGTCAACCTGTGGCGTAGCTTTGTTGCAGCCTTCTGTCTTGGCATACATGAAGTCGATAGCTTCTTGTTTCGTTTGGTCTGTTACATCAAGTGCAACCTTGTAGTCATTGACAGTGGTCTGTGGATAGTAAGAATAGAAGTCCACATCTCCATCTATCGGGAAGAAAACAGTCTTACCACCAGAAACAGGTGAAAAGGCTATACTTCCATTTGACTGATAGCAAACATTGTCAACACCCTCTTTGATTACATCCGCAGAGAGTGTCTTGCCTGCTTCTGTCATGAAGATACCGATCCTGTCACCATCAGCCCAAGCTACACCAGCAGCACGGGTGTTTACGCTAATACCACCAGTAAACTGCACGGCTACCTTATCGTTCTGGGTAGAAGGTGCGATATCTTCTGTACTGCATGAAACCATTGCACCTGCCAAGAGTGCAAGGGCGAAAAACTTCGTCATCTTTTTCATCTTATAAACATTTTAAAAGTTATTATTATTTTATTTCTACTTCATTGTTGAGGTTCGTCCAACCGTTGATGGTAGCTTCCAGATTCATCTTTGGCTGCATTTGGTTGTAGTTGAGTCGCAACTCATACTTTCCTCCAACCTTCATCGCAGGGGCGGTGATGTCATACTCCTGCAAGGTCTCGTCAGGGAGCAAGAGGCGGAGATAAACATGAGAGGCAGAACTTCCCTGTATGGTCGGCATCAGCCGGATGACTTCCGATTTCAGGGTTGATTCCGTAGCCAGGATAGTAGGTATTTCCACTTCCGTTGGCTCTATGCTCGGCAAACCGTATTCTCCATCACTATTCTTCTGTGTAGGGAACAGACACCAGGCTGCATCTAATGCCTTGCCACTCATCTCTGTACCTTTAGGTACATTCTCTATGATGACGGTCAGTTCGGCAAGCACGCTCTTCATCGGGTTTTGCACCACATAGCTGCCTTCCTTGTTATCTATCTTCACATCGGCAACTCCAAAATAGGCATTGTTCCTTACATCTTTAGGATTGGTCAAGCCTATCTGGATATTGTTCCAATTAGTCAAAGCCCTGGTCTGGTCAGTGGTGAAGAATGGCTCTATAAGATTGGTAATAGCCAATATCTGATAATGCCCTTCAGGAAGAGCGAAGCGTTGGCTTGCCACCTCCTGCGCACTGCCATAATGTTTTTCCTCTACAAGCGAACCGTCATCGGCATTGAATATCCAGAGCTTCACATCCTTCACTTCTGTACCTTGGTCGGCTTCATCTGCCCAAGTGAGCGATACAGACAAGCCACTTTCTTCCTCATCAGAATGAACATCATGGTCGCAGCTTGCCAACAGGCATGGGACGCATAACAGCACCCATAACCCAATATTAAATATTCTTTTTGCTTTCATTTTCTATCTTGTTTTATGGGTTACTGATGATTGTCTGTTGTCTCTACTCGGCGAGCCTTATCCGCATCTTGGGTGTCATCGCTACCATTTCCTATTGCAGTAATGCGATTAGCCTCTATGCCATTCTTCACAAGCCAAGTCTTTACGGCTTCTGCACGCTGGCGAGATATACGTTTATTGACAGTCACGCTGCCTTTTGTGTCACACCAACCTGTTACCGTCACCTTCATGTTCGGATTCTCTTTCAATGTTTTGAGAATATCATTCAATTTAGTCTCTTCATTTTGTTGGATGTCGATACTATTGAAGGTGAAATATATGACAGGGAAAGTCACCTTTGCAGATTCTTTTATGTCTTGTTCAACAACTTTTGTTTCAGCCTTATCCACAGTTTCTTTCAGGTTGACCTCCTCCGAAGAAGAAGTTGGTTCCTGTTGTAGAACCTCCTGTTGTGGAACTGATGGAGTTTCTGCTACCTTGTTCTTCTTTTTAGAGAGGTTAATCCCTAATCTTACTCCACTTTCCCAAACAAAGTTGTTCTTATGCAGATGTTCTGGCATTCCGTCCATACGTTCGCCAGTAAGACGGGTCAAACCGGAATAGATGCCCAATTTCAGACATGAGGTCAGTTGATAACCAACCTGCAAGTCTGCACCATAACCCAAATGCCAGTTGGTAGAACCTTTCATTACCTTAGCATCATCGGCTATAGTCTGGATATCAGCCTTGGTCGTTACTGCATATATATGAGGTGAAACAGCCAAATCCCATCGGCTGTTAGCTGTCTTGTGGAACAGTCCAAGGAGATTAACGTTCACTCTTGCCCCATACCAACCCATCCTGACATGGCTTTTCAGATTGGCATATTCCCAACTGTCCATGCCCAGGACACCTGCGTTGTAAAGCATACCGTCGCTACCCAACCAATAGTTACGTTCTACGCAACAGTCTTGTGCAGACAAGTTCATTTCTCCATACTTGGCAGATAACTCAGCCGAGAATATGGAGTTGAAACGATAGCCACCATATAAGCCAGCAGCCCAACCGAGGTGCGTCTTGTCATGTCCGAAACTTGAGAAAGTAGAGAAACCGAAAGGCATTCCACCCTCAATACCGACGTACCAGCCTTGCGAAATAGTCTTTCCATCTTCTTTTACTTCTGCTTTCGCAAAAGAAAATGGAAGAATAAATGCAAGCATTGCGACCAGCAACCGATTTTTTGTTGTCAAATAATTTATCATATCATTCATTTTTTTTACCGTAAAAATAAAGATCTATCTCCAATTACAGGACAAGTATCCACCATAAAGCTAATTCATCCATTCTATCCGAAACTCACGCTAAGAAATACAAGAGGTTTGTTAGGAAGATAAATATGGATGCAAAGAACAAATATATATAAAAGCGTTCCCTCTTGATGAAGTCACGAAAGCTATAGCGAGCCTTATAGTGATCATCAAGATATATCCTGTACTCATGTATCATGGCATATCCCAAGATAATACCTAATATGAGTACAAACACCCCGATGATGATCAGGGCTAATTCTATCCTTGGTATAGATTCTAACATTTCTTTCATGGCACAAAGATAGTGTTTTTCATGTAAAAAAGGAGGCGCATTCCCCTGTCAATGTGTCTACTTCCTATGTTTTAGGTGTCTACTTCGTAGGAAGTAGACACCCATTTTAACGATTTATTCCCTTTTATTATGCGTTTTTCTGGTATTTATTGAAAAATGGTTAATCCTGTTTTTCATCATCTGGGGCTGCATTTGCAACTTGTTCTTCTCGCCATTCGGTAGGCGTACAACCTTCCTTTGACTTGAATATCCTGTACAGATAGGTACGGGCAGAGAAGCCACACTCGGCAGAAATAATGTCATTACTATAGTCTGGAAATTCAAACATCATCTTCTTTGCCGCATTGAAACGTATATCACCAAGCCATATTCTGAATGTAGTTTTCAGATACTGGTCGAAGAATACAGATAACTCATCCTTGGAGATACAAAGTGTGCGAGAAAGCGTCAACATGTTTACATTACAATCCTTATAGCCCAAATCCATACACCATTGGTCAAGACTGTTTTGGATAAAGTTTCTGCGCTCCTCAGACAATTGCTGTAAAGTTTTTTTCTCTCCGCTTCGTTGATTTTCCTCTTCTTTATCCAATAGCTCTTCTGTTGGAATATAACTGCTGCCGAGAGCGATAAACGTAAGGTTGAAGAACAGCAAGGCAAGCAATACGGCTGGACCTACTATATATAATAAGGTAGTAGAAAAGATGGCAACTGGCATAGCGAGAACTGCGAGCCATAGAATGATTACACTTGCACGCGAATATTTCACGTAAGGCAACAAATCAGTTGCCGCCATTGTCTCCAACATATTTTTACGCCTAATCATCTCCTGAATAATCATGTATATGCAATAGAAAACACTTACGCAAAACAGAGTCAGCATCAGATAAAGCCCTTCTCTGATATACAGGCTATGATGGAGATTGATACCCACGCAAAAGACCACAATGATGGCAGCATAAATACCACTGCACATCAGTATCATCTTTCTGAGGTTAGCACGGGTGGTTTCTATGTTGTAGATTCCTATGGAGATAAGCGAGAAGCAGGGGGTATAGAGGAGGATGTTGATGACCGCCCCCAGATTATCGTGCATAGCACGGAACCCGAAAGTCATCTGCAGCACATATTGT
>ERZ780046.527-NODE-527-length-16277-cov-13.425287_pt1 | contig 16277 bp, 14 predicted proteins | sample MGYA00511848_ERZ780046 | MGnify/ENA primary metagenome ERZ780046 (study PRJEB29588, sample SAMEA2147983) | human gut metagenome | biome: human gut; feature: human-associated habitat; material: faeces | place: Denmark | collected 2008/2010 ...
CTGACGAAAAATCCATTCGCCAGCCGACCACCTCATTTGTGCGGTGTTACCTTAAGCTTTATGCTGTTTTTTTCTGTTCAATACCTGGAAGGCAATCAAAAGCAGCTCCAGCACACCCAAGGTGCAGCCTGCGGCAATGTTAATTGTACGGAACAGCCGGTCCATGTTGCTGAGAGCGGGAGCAGCAGGTGTTTCAGTCACCGCAGGGACCTCTACCGTTTCAGTGACGGTGGGTTCCTCTGCGTTTTCCTCGGCAGCAGGAGATTTGCCTACGCCATAAACACCACTGTTGGCGATGGTGTAGAGGATATTGTGGCTGGCACGGCGCAGATCAACAGCCTGCGTAGCGCTCTTCTTGGTCAACTCGTTGGTGGCGTAGTTGCCATAACCCAGCATCAGATCACCGCCATTGCGAATCACTTCGCTGGTAATCATGTAGCCATAAGAGCCGTCATAGTCAGTCTCTACCATGCCTACAAAGCCCCATTCGCCGCGCAGCACCTGCTGGAGCAGATCAGGGTTGGCGCAGCTAGGCACGGTACCGATCCAGTTGTAGGAGGACATTATGGCAAGTGCTTTGCCATCAAAGCCCTTCACTGTCAGCTCAAAGGGTTTGAGGAAATTCTCACGGATGGTCTGCTCATCAGCCCAGGTCAGCAGAATAGCAGTACGGCCAAGCTCCTGATCGTTCAGAACAAAGTGCTTCAGGTACGGATATACACCCCATTGCGCGGCGCCATTGGCTTCCTGCACAGCGATCTTGCCGGACAGCACACCATCCTCGGAGAAATACTCAAAGTTGCGTCCGCCAAAGGCGCTGCGATGCAGATTCATGGCAGGAGCATACCAGCCGTAATTGCTTACTGCGGCAAACTCACGGCCCATGCTGGCGCCAATTTCATAAGCAACCGTTTTGCTCCAGGTCTGTGCCATCAGCACTTCGGCAGGATATGTAGTGCCGGAATTGCCGGTGATGTAGTTATTCAAACCTGCAGGACCGTCGCAGTCACTGGTAGCGATCTTGCCGACACTGTCCACCGCCACTGTCTGCCAGCCGCCCCCGTTAACCAGTGCGCTCATATCCTTGAAAGTCATCTGGTCCAGCAGACTTTCCCATTTGGGATCGTCATAGGACAGGCCTGTCATTTCCGCCAGTTTCAGGCTTCCCTTTTTACCCATTTGGGGTTTCACAGCATCCTTGTCCTCATAGTCCTTGTAATTGTAATAGCCCCATAGTTTGCTAGCCACAGCAGCTTTAGACGCATCGTCAAGCACCAGCTGATCGTCGGTCAGTGGCCGGGTTGCCTCGCTGTAATTGGCAAAGTGATCGGCGCGGGAAAGCTGCACGAAGTTACCGCGGGAATAGTCCTCAAAACGATTGATGGCCACATTCCTGTCGGATGCACGGCTGTTTTCGTTGTAAGTGATATCCGCGCCTACGATTAAGCTGCGGCTGTCACAGATTGTATGGGAATCGCTGCGCACAGACAGAATATATTCGCCGGCCTCAAGAATATAGCCGCCGCCTGCCAGCTTCACACCTGTGCTGTCATAGGAAGCCATGTCCTCCTTGCTAATGGTGAAAGTGACTGTCTCGTTCTCACCGGGCTTGAGGGCTGAGGTCTTTTCAAAATCGATCAGATTGGCTGCAGCTTTCTCAATGCCGCCGTTGGTATAGGGGGCTGTGAAATACAACTCCACAACATCCTTACCGGTCACCTTGCCCGTATTGGTCACGCTTACCTCAATGGTCACAGTATCGCCGTTGTCGGTGAAGGCAGAGATCTTCTTTTCAAAGGTAGTATAGCTCAAACCGTAGCCGAAGGGATACTGCACATTGGCGGCATAGTCGATGAGGCCTTCCTCGGCGGCAGTTTCATAGAACTTGTAGCCGGTATAGATGCCTTCTACATAATTGACGAAGCTCATGGAACCCTGATAGGTTGCATCGGCAGCCAGTACGGTGGCCTTTATATCATCTACATTGGTATAAGCGTTGATACCGATATTGTGGATGGTTGGCGTGTTCATCAGGTCATAAACCCAGATGTCTGCGGTGCGGCCGGAGGGATTGATGCTGCCGTTTATAATGTTGCCCAATGCGGCAAAGCCTTGTGCGCCAGCAGCGGGTGCCAGTACCACAGCGCCGATATTCTTGCTCTCAACAAAGCCCAGTTCCATGGGATTGCAGCTATTGACGACCAGGATGACCTTGCTGAAATTAGCACATACCAGGTCAATCAGATCTTCCTCGATTTTGGACAGCTCCAGATAACTCTCACCCACATCAAAATCGTCATAATCGCCATTGTTGGTATAGGTCACCTTGGTGTAGGGATACGTATCAGGATTGTTGGAGACCTGCGCAGCAATGTTATAGCTGCCGTGGATGACCGCATTCATATCCACAGGCAGGTCATAGTTTTCACCGCCGCCGCGGGCAATGACCACCACGGCAGTATCGGAAAAGGCCTTGGCCTCATCCATGATGGCAGCAGTATAGGCATCGGCGGTAGGCTCCGGCAGGGTCATGTTCTGGCCGAACATATCAGCTCCAGGGCGCTCGGAGGCATAGGCAGTATACAGCGCCGTCAATGTCTGGTTAGTTTCATAGCCTGCATTGTGAAGACTGCTCAGAATATCCACGGCGGCAACTGCGCCGGTGGCAGAGGATCCTGTTCCGCCCAGATAGGGCTGAGTGGAAGCCCAGGCAAATACGTTCAGCTTATGGGTGGAAGAAGCCAAAGGAAGCGTTTCATCTTCATTACGCAGCAGCACAAAGCCCTCAGCAGCGATACGTTCGGTGATAGCGAGATTCTCATTCACCAGCTGCTCATCCAACTCCACAGCAGATGCATTCAGGAAAGCCGACAGCGGTCCGTACATGGGACCATAGCAAATGGCATTCACCAGCATCAGAGCAACCAGCAGGAAGCAGATGACAGACTGGATGCGGGCAAATGCCTTCCAGCCCTTCCGAATCCATTTGGCACTGATCATCACGCCAATCACGACCAACAGTGCCGCGAACAGAATCAGAATGTACACTCCCAGCTGGTCTATATACACCAGCAGATCAGCTTTGCTGACACCCATAGGCACCAGCAGCGGAGAAACCAGGTTCGCAAGGAATTCAGTCATGTTCATGCTCCCTTTCATTGAATTTCAAAGAAAAGAATAACCGGGAGCCGGAAACTCCGGCGCCCGGCAGACGGGGTAGCAGGATTACTTCAGACCAACCTGAGCATCCACAGCGAAGCGCTCGGTGCGGGTGTCATTGATCACGCCGGTCCAATTCAGGCCGAAGGCGAAATCATAGGTATTGCCATTGGCATCCACATAGCATTCCATATCGCGGGGAGCACCGGACTGCTGAGCTTCCACAGCTTCCATGCTGGCAGGCATCTGCAGGGGCAGCAGAGCGGAGGGCTCGACCTGACCGGCCACCAAAGGCAGGTAGTTGGACTTGTCAACGCCAAAGCCGACCAGGATGGCGTCCACCTTGTCTTCGAACTCATCCACGCAGAAGGCGCCGGAAGCGTTCACACAAACCACAGTGGGAATACCCAGCTCAGCAGTGGTCAGAATCAGGTCAAGGTCAGCTTCGTTGGCAACGGTGTTCTCAGCGTCATAGTAGCCGCGGTTTTCTACAGTCTTGTTCTCAACAATGCCGTAGGGGCTCTCAGTCTTCTCGATCTTCACATCACCGGTGATGGAGTCCTCTTCAACACAGTCAGCATCGGCAGTGTAGGGACGATACTGCAGGGTGATGGGGCACCATTCTTCAGCATCGGTGTTGTAACCGGTATTGACGCACTTGGGAGAATCGACAAACACAATCGACACTTCAGCCTCGGAGGCATTATCGACGATTTCGAAATAGTCCTTCAGAACCTTCTTGCTCACGGGCAGCTCATCGCCATTGGAAACGATATAAGCCTTCAGTTTGGTATCACGCTGAGCAATGATGCCATTGTTCTTCAGCATGACGATGGAGGACTGAGCCAGTTCATTGGTGACATCAGGGGTTTTGGCCTCGAAGGTTGCGGTGGACTCGGCAGTCACCACATAGGGGCACTCGAAGTTGCCAACACGGAAGATGGGCAGTACGCAAGCCACAGCGGCATCGGCCCAGTTCTTGTCAGCCTCTTCCTGGCCGTTCTTTTCCACATAAGCGGTGTAAGCGGTAGCCAGGTCAGCAGGACGGGTGCCGCCCATGATCTGATCCACACCCAGTTCGAACATGGTCACGATCTTCTCATCCATGGTCAGATCATCCACATTGTAAGCAGTCTGCAGCATGACCATGAAGCCCAGATCCAAGGTATCCCAGGTCAGGGAGTCGGTGGAGACCATACCTTCAAACTTGTGCTCAGCCAGCTTGCCCATCACGAAATCATTGAAAGCACCGCCAACAGCCTTCTCACCGTAGGAGTCGCCTTCTTCATCCATGGGCACAGTGTAGGTCACCATAATAGCGGAAGCAGAGCCGGTGGCGCTGTCCAGCTGGAAGCCGCCTTCAACGAAAGGCACCAGCTGAGTGTCGATCTGCTCCTCGGTCATCACGGTATACTTGCCGGTGTAGTCATGATAGTTACGGCCGCCTTCGTTGGCCAGGTTGCCAAAGAAGTGCTTGAACTGTACAGCCAGGGAATCCTTGCCCCAGCCCAGATCAGAGCCGTCCTCGCCATAGGTGGACTGATATGCGCTGACCATAGCATTGGTCAGGGCAGCAGCCAGGGCAGGATCCTCGGTGAAGGTGTTCACGCTCTGGCTGCGGGGATCGCTTTCCAGATCGACCTGAGGGCTCAGGGTCATGGTAATGCCGGCGGCGCGATACAGCTTGGCAACATCCGCAGACAGCGCAGCAACCTTTTCAGGGGAGAAGGTCGCGCCCAGTGCCAGGTTGGTCACGGTACCAGTCATGGTGGTGGTGGGGTCACAGTTCAGCATCATGGGGATGCCCAGTTCGGTAGACTCGGCAGTAGCCTGCAGCGCATTGGCGCAGGCGGGCACAGTGTTCAGCGGAGCACCGAAGGCAACAGGATACATGATATAATAGCGAACACCGCCCTCAACAATCTGGGGATAGATGGGATTGCCATCCATATCGTTCATGGCGGGAATGTCGGTCTCCAGACCACCGATGGCGCCATTGATGCGCAGGCCGCTCATCTGCTCAATGGTCATCTTGGAAACCAGATCCATAGCGCGCTCCTCGTAGGAAAGACGCCAGTCTTCGTAAGGGTCCAGCTCACCGTTCTTGTTCATGTCCTTAAAGGCAAAGCCATCACTTTCGATGATGGTCACACCGGATTCGGGAGCATAGCCCAGGGTTGCACCACCTTCATTGACGACACGGATCCAGCCGTCAGCGGTGGTCTCGGTGGTATACTTGGCTTCAGCGGAAGCGAAGGACACCATGCTCAAAACCATAGTCAGAGCAACCAGCAGAGATACCAGCTTCTTCATACGTGTTTCCCCTTTCAATTCTGGCCGTATTTTGGCCAGTGCTGGGTTCATTGTAGCAAAAACAATGGCTTAGACAAGAGCTTTGTCGTAACTGTCCCATTTTTGGAATAATCGGCTGTAAAGTCTGGAATAACTCTTACTTGACCTGCTCACCCATCCAGTTCCAGCAGGAAACACCGCTGTCATCCACGGCTTCGTTATTGAAGAAGTACTGCCAGGAACCATGGCCAAACTGCTGCAAAGGCTGACCATCCTCGCCGAAGAAACGACCGGTGGTATCATGAACATCCTCGGCGGCAAAGACGTGCAGATTCTCAGCGCCGGCTGACGGTATACTCATAGGCGGAAGCATCATCAATGGGTTTGTCCAGCGAAAGGATCACGCGATCCGCCACGCAGCCCCAATCCTCCGCAAGGATATGGATACTGTAGGAAGCAGTGGCAGGCAATGTGTTTTCGGCTTCCGAAAACACAACGGTGAGCAGAAGTGCAAGTGTCATCATGAGCAGGCACAGTTTCTTCATGGTCAATTCCCCTTTCTGATTCAGGCTGATAACAGCCGATGTGCATCGTATATGAAGCGAAGAAGCACCGTGCAATATGTTTGTCCTAATTGGGCTAATATTGTCCTATCTATCCGATAACAGCATCTAAAAAAGCTCCCTTTCGGGAGCTTTGAGGATCATGGCAACATGAGGGTAACATTCAGGGAAAAAATCTGGTCTTTTAGCGAGACTACCGCCTGACCGCCATATTTTTCGGCGATCATACGGATGGACTTCATACCGAAGCCATGATAAGCCGTGTCTGTCTTTTGTGTAGGCGGTAAGCCATCCTGCAGAGTAAGAAGGCCCTGATATCGATTTTCCGCATGAATCACAGTCATTCCGGCTATACAGCGCACAGACAGGCTGATACCCTGGGCGTCTGTGTCATGCAATTGACTAACTGCTTCGATGGCGTTATCCAGGATGTTGCCAAACAGTGCATAAATATCCGGAGGAGAAACATGTTCCAGTCCGCTGCCATCTGCAATGCAGGTCAGGGTGATTCCCTTGGATTCACACAATAGTTTCTTTTCTGTAAGAATCACATCCAGCGCAGCATTGCCCGTTTGGGTGGAGGTATCATATATGTCAACTGCCTGCTCAATCTCTTTCAGGACGGACCGATCCACCTCTCCGGATTGATGACGCAGCGTGCGAAGCTGATGCTTGAGATCGTGGCATTTCTGATTGATAATCGCAATGTTATGCCGGGAGTTCTCATACTGCCGCTTCTCCTTCTGTAACATATTGGACACAATTTCAAGCTCTGTTTTCAGATTCCGGTTGGCGATCAGACTCATTTGCATATTCAGCACGAAAATACAAGCCAGCATATTCAGTAACTGGATCATCATTTCATAGCCAGGCGCATCATAGGTTTTCTGCAACTCCAGAAGATACAGACCGATCACGATATCGACCAGCAGTACCACGACAGACAGGAAAGGCAGCTTTTTGTTGTCAATGCGGATTTGGCCGCTTTTCCGAATCTCTTTTGACAGCGTCAGATAAGCCGGAATAAAAGTCAACACAATAGAGAGAAACCAGGCAATACCATCCGTTATCAGAAAACCTGTCATTTTACTGATTAAAGTCAACACGCCATTGAGGGCAGATGCTATCTGATGAATGGTGTAACCTGTGATTGTGCAGCATAGTACAGACAGAAACGTTTCCTGATAGCAGCAGGCAATGTTTCCGGCCGCCACAGCAAAGAATGAACCGTACATCAATAGCCCCCACCCCACATAATGATGGGCAGCAAATGGCGGAACCGGAAACAACCAGGCGAAGAGAATGCATACAGCAGAACTGATTGCGATCCGCAGGATGAAATGCTCTTTATGCGGCAAAAAGCGGGCCAGCATATGTATGGCAATCAGCACCTCTGCCATGATCCGCAGATTGATTAAATGAATGTCTGAAAACATCAGTGTTCACCATACCATTTCGTCAGTGCGGCAAAGAAGGACTGCTTTTTAAGCTTGCTGATCTTCAGCGTATCCTTGCCCACTATTACATCCATGTTCTGCACACGCGAGATATGCCGCGGATTGACCAGATAGCAGGCATTACAGCGAAGGAAACCCATGGGTGCCAGCTGGTTTTCAAGGTCTGTCATAGAGCCGTGTGCGGTAAGCGTATCGTCTGTCATATGATAGATTAGATTATGTCCTGAAACCTCTATGTACATCAGCCTGCTTGAATCAGTCATATAAAAACCATTAGGAATCCGGAGCCGAATATCGCAGCGGGCATTTGATGCCGCACGCTCTATGGCACGACGCATACGCATGGCAAACTCCTGATAAGTGACAGGCTTCACGATGAAATCCAGCGCATCCACCTCATAGCCTTTTGCAGCGTATTGCGATAAGGTGGTTACAAAAATCAGCACCACTGTTTTATCGCGTTCCCGCAAGCGATGTGCTGCTTCCAACCCGTCCATTCCCGGCATGGAAATATCCATGAAAACAATGTCATACCCTGGGGTATAGCTTGTCAAAAAACCAACGCCATCCTCAAACACGTCAGTACTTGCTTCCTCTCCAATGACATTGCAATATCGCGTGATGTAATCCAGAAGACGATTCGCAGCAGTCTTCTCGTCTTCGATAATGGCAAAGCGCAGCATGGCATATCTCTCCATCACTTATTTGCTATTGGTCGTCATAAAATGCGGAGCGAGCAAACAGCAGCAATTCTCATTATTCTTACTTGACAACCTAACTGATTCATTCCGATGAACCTTTTGAAATTATACCATAGCAGAACGGAAAAAGCAATAGGATCCATTGGTTGGTGCAGTGGCCTGCCAAAGAGCCTGGTCACAATAAAAAGCAAAAGAGAAAGCCATTGTAGTCGTTCTACCTCACGATCAAAGAGGGAGCTGCGCCGCCTCCGTCTCCGTGAGAAAGGGTTCATTCATCTTGACCTCCATGATTCAAAACAGAACTTGATTTCACTAAGCTTATCTGCTATACTGTGGCCATCCAAACGAAGGGAGATCTTCCAATGGCCACTGGTGAACGCATCCGCCGCTTCCGCAAGCGTCTGGGAATGACGCAGCGTTATCTCGGGCAGCTGCTGGGCTTCCCGGCCTCCTCCGCCGATGTGCGCATGGCGCAGTATGAGTCCGAGGACCGCAATCCGAAGGCCGATCTGACAGCACAGATGGCGTCCATTTTCGGCGTCTCCCCTCACGCCATCGCGGTGCCGGATATCGATTCCTACGTCGGCCTCATGCACACGCTTTTCACGCTGGAGGACCGCTACGGCTTCCATGTGGAGGAAGCTGACGGCGATGTGTGCCTCCGGGTGAACTTTCGGGACAATCCGAAGGCCGCAGAGATTCACCGGATGCTGTAACACGCTGCGGAAGGGCGAGATCACCCGGGAAGCCTATGACCAGTGGCGTTATCATTTCCCCGATGGCGATACCACCCGGCGGTGGGTGAAAGTTCCGTCCCAGGGCCTGATGGACGACCTGGCTGCCGAACTTCATGAACACGCCGACGATGATCACGAATGACACCTCCATCCTTCCGAAAAATCTGCATCAAAACAGGGCTAACTGACTTTCACAAAATCAGTTAGCCCTCATTTTCGGAATGATGGATTTTTGTTGCCAAATTGTTGCCACGCGGGGATCTGACCGCCCAGAAGCCCTTATTTCATGCGGGTGCCAGGATTCCAGACCTTATTCCCACTCGCTCCCTGAAACCGTGACCTAAACGATTTTGTATATGTGGTTTAGCTTCGATTATCGGGATTACTTAGATTATCCAAGAATTATGGTGTGTCATAATTCTTGTTGTCATTTTGTTGTCACGAGTGATAGATCGGTGCAAAAGCAATCCGTATGGAGATTACAGTGCAGCGTTCTTTAAATTGCAATACTGCTTTTCAAAATTTACACGCAATATTTTTAAAAAGCGTGCAAAACATATTGATTTTCGTAGGTTTTGGCATTATAATATCAACGTGCATATTGCAAATATTGCGTGCAGAAAGTAGGTGACAGTTTGGGCAAGTACGATATCCTCAACAAAGTCTTTGATACCGTTGGAGAAATTGCAAAGAAATCGGATTTTATTTCGGTCGGACTCAAAGGCCAAGATATATATGCGCTTTGTAAACAGGGATATCTCGAGCGCGTGAAAAGAGGATATTACAAGTTGGCTGTTGGGGACGAGCCCAAAGAAGAACTTATCCTTTCGAAACTGATGACACACGGAATCGTCTGTGTGGAATCGGCTCTGTTCTACTACAGCTATAGCGACTTTGCACCCCGAGAATGGTCGATTGCCGTTCCTCGCTCTTATTCCAGAACGGTAAAGGCGATTCAGGCTGAAGTTCCGGTAAAGGCGTATTATGTACAGAATCCGATGTACCATATCGGGGAAACAACTGGCGCCTTCAACGGTGTAAATCTTCCAGTCTATGACCGTGAACGTACCATCTGCGATTGCTTCAAGTACCGCACGAAGCTGGACAACGAGATATTCAACAAAGCCGTCAACGCTTATGTGACAGATGAAAAGAGAAACCTCGCTAACCTTTCCAAATACGCAAAGGAAATGGGCATTTATAAGAAAATGATGAGTGTGATGGAGGTGCTGCTGAATGGCTGATGTGGTTGCGTCCGTGCTTGCACGGCTCAAAAACAAAGCGGCAAAAAGCGGCAGAAGTTATCAGCTCTGCTTACAGCTTTTCTGCCAAGAAGAGTTCCTGCGCCGTCTGGAAAAGTCAAAGTATGCAGAAAATCTGGTTCTTAAAGGCGGACTGTTCCTCTATTCTCTCACGAATTTTGATAGCCGTGTTACGGCGGATGTTGATTTTCTACTCAGAAAGATGCCTAATACACCGGAACAGCTTAAAGCGATATTGGAGGAGATCATCGCAACCGAAACCAGCAACGATTTTGTCACATTTGAAATCAAAAACATAGCTCCCATTGCCGTAGCAAAGAAGTACGCCGGTATTGGAGTCTCCCTTGTGGCAAAGATAAAGAACACAAAAACACCCTTTGGCATTGATTTCGGCGTAGGAGATGTCATCGTGCCCAGGCAGGAAAAGAGGAAGATACCGACACAGCTTGATGGTTTTGAAGCGCCGACGGTCAACACATATTCGCTGGAAACGACTGTTGCTGAGAAGCTGGATGCGATCCTCAGCCTGATGGAGTTTTCCAGTCGGATGAAGGATTACTACGATCTCTATTACCTTGCGAACAACTTCGATTTCGACGGCGCAACGCTTGCGGAAGCGCTGAAAAAGACCTTTGAAAACCGTGGACACAAGTTCACGATAGAGCAATTTGAGCAGGTCATGTCTTTCGGCAGCGACGACGCAATGCAGAAAAAGTGGAAAGCATTCTGCCGAAAAATTGACACAAAGACCGATGATTTCAGCACAGTTCTGAGAACGATACAAGTTTTTTTGACAGAACCGTGCAAAGCATCGGTAAAAAACACCGGTTTTCATTTAAAGTGGTTAGTGGAAAAGCAAATCTGGGCGTAGAATTTCTACGACGAATCCATAACGGGGGATATAATATTATGGCAAAAGTATCATACAAAACCGAGGATCAAGTCCGGGATGGAGCAAAGATTGCCTTGGGCTTTGATAAAACGGAAGCGAAGGTTCAACAAGGCACCGGGCAAATCACAACATTTAATCAGCTCGGATTCAAGGGAGTTATTGATAAGCCGGATGGTTGGTATCTTCCTGATGACTTAAACGCTCCTGCAATTATCTTGGAGACCAAATCAGAGGCAGAAGATATATCCCTGCAAAAATGGGAAGATGAGCTTGCGAAGAACTGCAATATTGTTCTCACAAAATACACGCAGGTAATCGGCATTCTGTACAATGGCACTGATGTGCGAGTTTTCCTAAATAACAGCGAATTATCTGATGCTGCACCTACACTGCAGGATAAAACGTATTACTTGTCCTTGTGCACAAAAAACGCAATAGACAAGCAGCGTATTTACAATCTGACTAAGAAAATCAATGATTGTTTACACATTGACTTCGGTATTAAGAATTTGTACCATCGAATGATTTTTACCGCTTGCGCCCTTGTTGGCAAGAGATATGGCGCTCTCCTTATACAGGGAATGGACTTTACCCTGATGAAAAATTCCATTCTCAGCACATTGTCAAAGTCATTGGAGGACGACCGAAAGCAAAACCTTAAACTCGATATTTTGATTGAAGTATATTCTGAAATCAAAATGAACAATACGACAAACCAAGAGGCCATCAATAACTTTATTGAGTGGGTTTCTGAAATATCTGATTGCGTCAATTCGGACTATTGGAACGGAGAAGACGTAATGGGTATTTTCTTTAATGAATTCAACCGATACAAGAAAAAGTCGGAAAGTGGACAGGTTTTTACACCAGATCATATTACATCCTTTATGTATCGGCTCATAAACGTAAATCAGAATGACCGAATTCTCGATGCAGCGTGTGGGTCGGGCGCGTTTCTCGTCAAGGCTATGTGCAATATGATTAAAGAATCTGGCGGCGTGAACACAAAAAAGGCGTCCGACATCAAGAAGACTCAGCTGTTTGGTATCGAATTTGATCGAGAAATATTTGCACTCGCTTGTGCCAATATGCTGATCCATAAGGAGGGCAAGACAAATCTGGAACAACTTGACAGCCGAACCCAGCAAGCGTGTGATTGGATAAAGTCAAAGCAGATAACGAAAGTCCTTATGAACCCGCCGTTTGAATCGAAATATGGGTGCCTTACCATTGTCGGAAATGTTCTGAAAAATGTTCCAGAACATACAAAGTGTGCTTTCATTCTTCCGGACAAAAAGCTCGAAAAGGATAGGAAAGGCTCTAAGCTACTGAAACACAGTACCCTTGAAAAAATTATTAAACTACCTGAAAAAGTGTTTTCTGAGGGTGTCACAACTTCAATATTCATTTTTGAGGCTGGAGTACCCCAAAGCGGGAAAGAAATTTTCGCCTGCTACATAGAGAATGATGGCCTTGAAACAGTAAAAAATCAGGGGCTTCAAGACATCAAAGACCGTTGGCAGGCAATCGAGGATGAATGGGTTGAAATTATCAGAAAGCAATCTGGAAGCGACACGATTCAATGGATCAAGCCGTCTGAACATTTGAGCTACCAAATGCCCGAAAAGGCATTCGAAATCAGCGATGAGGACTTCTCAAAAACGATGATGGATTATCTGATGTTCAAAGAGGGCATTGATGTTAAGGAATTTGGCGAAAAACTGCTGACTAAGGTGCTGTATAGCAGTTCTGTGGAATCGACAGATGATTATGTTTCAATTGTGCTGAAAAACGGAGGTGATTGCAGTGGGCAAAATTGATACTTCCAAATGGGAGGCCTTTCCGATAAGTATGCTTTTTTCTGTCGTCAAAGGAACCCGGTTAACGAAAGCAAATATGAGGGATGGTAACATAAACTTCATCGGGGCAAGCGCTATAAATAATGGAATAACAGCGCATATAGCGAACGACGAACATATTCATCCAGAAAATACAATTACTATTACGTATAACGGTTCGGTCGGGGAAGCGTTTTATCAAGACAAGATTTTCTGGGCATCTGATGATGTGAATGTTTTATATCCGAAGTTTGCCTTAAACAAGTACATTGCACTTTTCATAATACCAGTACTAAAACAAGCAGGAGAAAAATACGCATTTATTGACAAGTGGAAAAAAGAAGATATGGAGAAAGACTGCATTTTGCTTCCTGTTGATGATAATCATCAACCTGATTTTTCATATATGGAATCATATATGAAAAATCGTGAAATTACAATCAGCGAGGCGCTGACTAAATTGCAGTCAGCAAAGCGCTTTTTAAAATCGAGAAATGCTGAATTTGAAAGCTGGAAAACGTATAGGATCAAGGATATTTTTCCAAATATTGTGAAACCAGTGGTCTATCACACCCGCGAGGTCAAGGAAAATCCCGCAGGAATCCCCTATGTCGTCAGAAGCAAATTTAACAACGGCGTTAAATACTATGTTGAGCGTCCGAACAGTAATGTTAACCCTGCAAAAGTAATTTCATTCGGCGCTGAAAATGCAACATTCTTTTACCAGCAATCCGAATGGATATCCGGAAGAGATATGTATTATATCGACACCAGAGGCATCGATGAGTACGCCTGCCTGTTCATTACATCGTGTTTGCAGCCAATAGCAGAAAAGTATTCGTATAATTACGGTATGTTTCCTGATTTGCTCAAGGAGGACAGGATAACGCTGCCTGCGAACGAGAATGGTGATCCTGACTATGCGTTTATGAAGCAGTATATGAAAGTTGTCGAGAGCAAGGTAAATAATACCGTAAAACTTTTATCGATAGTATAACTTTTATAAAAAGTAGACTATTTCCCTCTTTAATTTACATTATAAAGCAATTACTATGTGAAGATAGCATATGAGGTGAATATATGCCTAAAAATGTTGTTCAATATGATCTTCTCATTTCGTGTCCTGGAGATATCGCAAGTGAGATTTCTATTATCGAGGATGCTGTATCGCAGTTTAATACTCAGTTTTCTAATACTTTGGGAATAAGCATTCAGACAAAATACTGGCGTAAAAACTCCTATGCGCAGTCAGGTGGAAAACCGCAAGCGCTGCTAAATGAGCAATTCGTAAATAATTGTGATGCTGCAGTTGCCATTTTGTGGACACGTTTTGGAACCCCCACCGATGGATACGGCTCTGGCACAGAGGAAGAAGTAGAAATTATGCTTTCTTCCGGCAAACAGGTATTTATGTATTTTTCGGACAAGCCTCTTTCTCCGTCGCAAATGAATGGGGAAAGCTACAAGAAAGTTCAAGCATTTCGTGATAAATACAAAGACCGAGGAATCTACTTCACATATTCATCGGACGATGAATTCAGAACAATATTTTTTGCACATTTATCCCAATACTTTTTAAGTGAAAAGAGAGTTGCGGAAGTTAAGAGTGAGCGTCATTCTGAATTAAAGATTGTAGGTATAGATCAAAGCCAGCATATCAGTGATAACGCACCCTTTATAAGATTTATTCCAAATGCCAAAATGACAAAGAGTCGGTATTTGGAGAAAATTCGTGCTCTTTTCGACGATATTTCAGCACGGAAATTAAAAAAGCGCGTTGAAATGCCAAAGGATATAGCAGAATATACATTATCATTTAAGGAGCCTGTGGAAATTAGCGAAAATGAGCAGAAAATTATATGCTCCTTAGCCAAACAATTAGGCATCAATATTGCCGAAGACTTTTTTGACCTTGGTAATCTATCGCGGAGTACTATAGCATCAAATATAATGGGCAGAGCTTCAATTACAGGAACAAGGGCAGAAGAGGAAAAGTATGATGCTATTCAGGAACTATTGGGAACAAGGGCAGAAGTATTAAAATGGGCGCCTATAGAAAACGCTTTTACCGATAAGAAGTGTCTAAAACTTGCTCTCCAGAATTGCGGGACTGCTGTTGACGAGGATATAGAAATATCTCTCGTAATACCCAAAAACGGCTTTCTATCAATAAGCGAATTTCCAAAGTTCAACAACGATGAAATGGATTATCTGCTGAATGATTGTAATATGCACGAGATTTTTGGCATATGCAGTACATCCATGTATTCGAGTTATGACTCCTCTATCTCGACAAACAGGAGATTTTCTCCTCGTGTTTCTATGCCTTCTATTTTTCCTGGACATACTCCAGATTACAGTAATGATTTTGAGAGTGAACTTGCTGATGTATTTTGCTATTCATGCTTTGATGAGGGCGAAAAGTGTATTGTAAAATTGAAATACGGCTACATCAAGCATAATACAACAATCGCATTTCCTTCGGTGATTTTTGTCAAAGAACTTTTCGAAACTATACCATACACGATTACATCCAAAAATTCGCCAACGATAGTATCCGGAGAAATCAAAGTTACAGATAATGTAAAAAGCAATAAAAATGGTGGCAGTGATTCTCCTTGCCACCGTTGAGCTTATAGCCCATAAATCAGTTCGCTATTCACAACCTCCCTCGCCCGGTTCTGAATGTTATTCATCCTGCCGACCCACTCCATCGGATCGGCCGCTTTCAGCGCCTCCGTGACACCTTCCATCGCTGCCATCTGCTTTACCAATCGAACGAACATTTCCTCCGCCTGACGGTCAATGTCGGCAAGGTAGCTGTTCAGTTTTCCGCCGGTGAACAAGGTCACATAGGTTGCACGGCGATGCTCCTTCAGGTAACGCCAGTGGCGCTGTCCCCACACGCCGATGGGCCGCTGTTCTTCTTCGGGCAGTTTCAGATCAGGGAGAGATAATCCCCAACCCGTGTATAAGTACCGCCCATTTCCTCAAAAATCATCTTAGCCATCGTTTGTTTCTACCTTTCAAAATCTATATTTTTTCGTCCTGTGCGCTGAGTTTGCTTTCGCTGCTGCTCCTTTTCCTGGGTCTGTGCAATCAGGTTGTCAATCTGCTGACTACCGAGGACTTTCTTCAGAAAGCGGAAATCTTTTAGTTCAGAGCGTAGAACAGTGTTCTCCTCTGCAAGGCGACCATTGCCCGCGGTCAGATGTTCATTCTCCCGGCATAGCCGATCGTTGGTGCTGTTCAGCCTATGGTAGCTGTCCAATGCCATGTAATAGTAATAGAATACCTCTCGAATAATCCCTTTCAGCTTTTTGCGTACACCGCTGAGCAAAATCACCTCGACCGGCGAAATTGAGCAGCGGTTCCG
>ERZ780046.548-NODE-548-length-15892-cov-4.125718_pt1 | contig 15892 bp, 20 predicted proteins | sample MGYA00511848_ERZ780046 | MGnify/ENA primary metagenome ERZ780046 (study PRJEB29588, sample SAMEA2147983) | human gut metagenome | biome: human gut; feature: human-associated habitat; material: faeces | place: Denmark | collected 2008/2010 ...
AGGGATTAAAAACAGCAGTATATATGCTTTTGATAACAACAAAAAACCGCCGATAGAGCCAATAAGACAAAGTACAGCAATTAACAAATTAATATTTGATGCTTTTGCAATGGATTTTCTTTCTTGCTCAAGAGGGATAATTTTAGGTTCTAATTTTTTAGTATATAATTCTTGAAACTTTTGATGTAATTGATTTTTGTCCATTTAAAAATTATATATATTTTTCAAATACAATACATCATATATTTAGACTAATAACCTACTTGCAAAGATAAATGTTTTATGACAGAATTGCATAAAAGTGTACTAATGGAGGTCTTATATGTCAACTTATATTGAAGATGTTTATGCAAGACAAATTTTGGATTCGCGCGGCAATCCGACGGTCGAAGTGGATGTAAAATTAACTAACGGAGTAAAAGGACGCGCGGCAGTTCCATCGGGAGCTTCAACGGGAATATTTGAAGCCCTCGAACTTCGCGACGGCGACAAGTCCAAATATATGGGTAAAAGCGTTCAAAAAGCTGTTGATAATGTAAACAATATTATAGCCCCCGAGCTTATCGGCGAAAAAGCTTCTCACCAGAAAGAAATTGACACGTTCATGATTGATATGGACGGAACTGAAAATAAATCAAAACTCGGAGCCAATGCAATTTTAGGAGTTTCCCTTGCTGTTGCAAAAGCAGCTTCAAAAGCTTACGGAATGGCATTATACAGATATTTGGGCGGAATTAACGCTTTAACTCTGCCGGTACCTATGATGAATATTATTAACGGCGGTGCTCATGCTGATAACAACATTGATTTTCAGGAATTTATGATTGCGCCTGTAGGTGCAGAAAGTTTTTCACACGCTATTGAAATGGGCTGCAATGTTTTCCATACATTAAAAAATGTATTGAAAAGCAAAGGTATGGCAACATCAGTTGGTGATGAAGGCGGTTTTGCTCCGAATTTAGGGTCAAATGCAGAAGGGATTGAAGTAATTCTGGAAGCAATTGATAAAGCAGGATACAACACAGACCAGATTAAAATATGTCTTGACGTTGCTTCATCAGAGTTTTTCGAAAACGGAAAATATAACCTTAAAGGTGAGGGAAAATCTTTTGACAACAAAGAAATGACAGATTTTCTGGAAGATTGGGTGAAGAAATATCCGATAATTTCAATAGAAGACGGCATGGCAGAACAGGATTGGGAAGGCTGGGAAATGCTGACCCGACGGATCGGAAACCATTGCCAGCTTGTCGGAGATGATCTTTTTGTAACCAACACAAGACGTCTTGCAGACGGTATTAAACGCAATGTTGCAAATTCAATTTTGATTAAGGTTAACCAGATAGGAACATTATCTGAAACACTTGATGCAATATCAATGGCTCATGCGGCAGGTTATACAACAATAATTTCACACAGATCAGGTGAAACTGAAGATACGTTTATTGCAGATCTGGCAGTTGCCGTAAACAGCGGTCAAATCAAAACGGGTTCGGCATCACGCTCTGACAGAATGGCAAAATACAATCAGCTTTTAAGAATTGAACAAAAACTCGGCTCAGCCGCAAAATATTTAGGATTGCAGGCATTCAACGGTCAAAAATAAAATAAAAAAAGCTCCGAATTATCGGAGCTTTTTTTAATTAGTCACTTTCACCTACATTGTATTTTGTATACTCTAATTTATCAATACCGGTCAAAATATTTTTAAAACTTTTGCCTCCCGGCAGGTTTGAAAGATTAGGAACAATTTTATCAACATTGACAGAAAGTTCATAAACGTCTTGACCAAACTGGTTAGGAGGTTTCGGACCATTTACATCAAAATCAATGAAAGCACAATTATAGGAGGTTTTTATAACATCGGTTGTATTTCCGTTTTCATCTTTTATGCAGTTATAATCCTCATCTCTTTTACAATCCGTTGACGTTCTCTCACAGGAAGATATCTGATTAACAGCTATTACTGCACCGTCATTTGTAATTATACGTGCTGTAGGCAGGTTTGTAGCAATTGTAGTACCGCTTGTATCATCTTTCCTTCTGGTTGCAAATTTAACACTGTAATAGTAATTTGAACAGTCTTTACTGTTAGAAACACAGACCTTTGCGCCGTTAAAATATTTTGCGAAATTTGAAGCAACTTCGGCGCTTGTCTTACTTGTATCAAACAAAAAAGTATTATCACCAATAGTATCGTTTTCCTTCTGAGCCATAAGAACTGCATTTTGTATTACAGAATAAACTCGCTTTGTACGGGTAATAAGTTCTTTTTCTTTATGTTTCTGAATTAATGAAGGCATCGTCAAAGATGCTGCAACGCCGATTATTCCTAAAGTTATAAGCACCTCGGCAAGAGTAAACGCCAAGCGTGCCGCTTGACCCGATACAAAGGGATTGCACAAAAATTTAAAAAATTTAGCAGGAGCGCCTAAATCTGCCCCCCCCCCGACATTACGGATTTAATACATTTGTTTATTTTCATTTTCTGCTCCTTAATTATAAATACTACTCTATTAATATTAACATATATTCATGCAGTTTTCAATGTTAAAAAATAAACAGCTCTCATTTAATGCGAGCTGTTGTTTCCTTTCCAAATATCGTTACTAAGTTTAGTGTGTGTGTAAATTAGTTAGTCTTTGTTTGATTTGTACTTGTAGCTCAGCAAGCTGTACGTGTCGGAAGATGCCGAACTGTCACCGTAAAATACTGACATATCCGTTGCACGGCGGTTATTAAAATTATCTTCAACTTCCATTTTTGCGCAGTTTACATCATAAGCTGAAATTTCAGCACTGGTAATTCTTCCGTCATGGTTTGTGTCCATTTCATCAAAGTGTTCTAAAATTTTTGACATTGTGCTTTCCGACAGTCCGCTTGCACCTGAAGCGTAAAGCTGTGTCAGTTCTGCTTTTGTCAGTCCCTGCATTGATATGCGGTTAGAAAGCGTATTCATCTCATCTGCAGTAATAATTCCGTCGCCGTCTTTATCAATAGTGCCGAAATTATTTTGAAGATATGACGCAAATGTCTGATTCAAAACACCTGCATTAGTTGTTTTTGTTCTTGCTTCGGTCAGATTTTCAAGCGTAAGTCCGTTAGGATACTGCGACGCAAGATATGAATATGTATTTGTCAAACCGGCATATACACCGGAAAGTATTCCGTTATTATTAGCCATACTACAACCTCGGTTACTAACTTCTCAAACACATGTTAATGATATTTATGCAAAAGTCAAACCTCTAAACAGATGATATTGTAAAAATATGTAACAATCTTATTCAAAACTTTAAAGTTTTACAGCCCCATATCCGATAAAGATTTTGTTGATAGATTTTATAAGGAGTGTGTGCTCATGAATGAAGAAAAAAAAGTTATGGATATGGAAGATTTAATGCTTGATTACGGTGAAATGACAAGTTTTGATTTTGATTCACTGGATTATAAGCAGGTTAGAGAGCTTCAAAAAGTAACAGACAGCGAATATTCAAATCAGCCTTATCCGTTTAAATACGGCAACTTTGATTTAGTGGATATGATTCACGCATTTATCACGCAGTATCAAAAGAAAGAAACTACATAAAAGTTTTACGGGGTGTGGTGTTATGAACAACAAAGAACTTTTTGAAAACAATTGTTTTCCGCTTTTCTGGCTGGAAGACGAAGAACATTTCGAACAGACGGTTCCGCAGAGAAAGGATTTGCAAACCCTGCTCGCTGAACTTGAAGATATTAAAAACAAAATAGATGACATAAGTGCAAGAGAATGGCATCTTGCCAAACTTGTGAAATTTCACAAAGAGGGCTTCGCCCGCTGAAAACAGCCCCGCCGCTGTTAAGAACAGCTGCCGAGATTTGGGATAGCAAAATTTAACAATACATAAATTATCGTTGAACATAATTCAACGATTTTTTTTGTGCGCGTAAATTATAAATCATCAAGCGCATTTTCATCAAGCAGAATATCATGCCCCATATTATGCATCAAATCAAGATATGCATTATAATAAACCTGCATTGCGCTTATGTATTCGTTTAAAGTTTCCTGATAGGCGTTTTCTATGATAAACATATTTAATAAAGAAGTTTTGTTATCCGCATAACTTTTTTCGGACATCTTAACAATATTTTCAGACTCTTTCAAAATATCCTTATAGTAAGCCATATTCTCTTTTGCATATTTAAAGCGGTTGTAATCTTCTTTTAATGCAAACTTTAACTTATTTTCAAATGATACGGCATCAATTTTAGCTCTTTCAAGCACAACTTTTGCTCTCGTAACTTCTGGTCTGTAAGTATAAAAAACCGGCAAATCAAGATACCCGCCCGCATAACCGCCATGAGCCTGACCATCGCCCGAAAAAGCATAACCGCCGATTACTGTTAAATCGGGGATTACTTTATGTTTTGCAACGGCAAGTTCCCGTTCTGATTTATCAATATAATCGTATGCAATTCTGATTGAATAACTGTATTTCATTGCAACTTCTTCAATCGTGTTATACTCGGGAAGCTGAATATCCAATAAAGAAATATGTTCCTGAAACAATGAATTTTCACGGGTATCATACATTGTGTCGGTATCTTTCAGGTTAAGAATTTTATTGAAATGAAATTGAGCATACAGAAGATCTGCTTTTGCTTTATTTAATAATATAATCTGTTTTTTATGCTTAATATCAGATTGAAGCTTTTCAATTTCATAATTTTGAGAATTTTTTGGTTTGCTTTCCGCAAGAAGTTTCATATTTTTAAATAATTCTTCTCTTTCCTGCAAAATCGCAACAACCGATTTCATGTAAACAACATCAAAATAAGCGCTCATAACTTCGAGCTTTAAATTTAATTCTTCCTGTCTTATTTGATTTTCAAGAAGTTTCATATTAGCGATTGCGGCTTTTTTCCGAACCCCTCTTTTGGCAATTTCAACAGGAACGGCAAGCCCTGCCTGACTTGCATTAGATTTTCCGATAGGTCCCATCAGAATACTCGATTGAATTTGAGGATTTTTAAGCGCATTTGCCATTTTGACTTCCTGACGCAGAACCTCAATTTCTTTGCGTTTAGCCTGCAGAGCAAGGTTATGCTGAAGCGCAAGACGAACGGCACCGTCTGCGGAAATCTTTTCTATTTCTGCATTTGAGGGTAAAACTGTAATTATTAAAGTAATTAAAAGAACTAAAATCTTTTTCATCACTGATATTATACTATAAAAATTATCAAATTGTCTGCGGACGCCCTGCAACGTTAATTAATATATCAATAACTTTCGGCATCTGGCACTTAAACGAGTAATTGCCGTTTTTCAAAGAACACTTTGAACAGTCACAATTAATCGAATAACACTCTAACGCCTGCTCCGTCCAACTCTGCGTAATTGAACCTGAAATTTCCCCGTTATTCTGGGGATAAAAAACTTCCTCCATAAAGCCGCTCCTAAAGATATTACTTAACCCGTTTATATTTTAACCCGTATGTATATCTATTTAATCCTTTATATAATGTATTTTTTGACTAATATTGAAAGTTAATATATTATTAAGGTAAATAATCTGGAGTTAAGTATGAAAAATTTTATAGCGGGTATTCTATGTTTGTTTATGTTAACATCTGCGGCTTTTGCTGTTTCAGACGAACAAATTATAAAAGAACAAAGTATCCAAAACAGGATTAATGAAACCGGTACACAGATATTGAATGCTAATAAAATCGGCGGAAGAATTATATTTGTTTACGACAAAGACGCAAAAGACACTCTCTTAAAAATGGATACGACAGTTACAAGCAGACAGATTGTAATGTTCCGTGAATATTACAAATTTATATCTGATGATAACGAGCTTGCGGCATACCTTGCAAGAGAAATCTCAAATGCACAGAGAACTTTTGACGGCATAGGAAACGGATGGCTTACAGCAGTTCAAATTAAAGCTGCACCGAAAAAATTCGAAATGGTAGCAGATAAAAGGGCCGTCGACTATATGGTAAAAGCAGGTTACAATCCTCTTGCGCTTATCACATTCATTAACAAAGCTTTCCCGCAGCATTATCAGGATTTAATCTCCAATAAAAATCTTACATCCAAACGGCTTGCACATATTTATGAATATATTTATACAAAATATCCGTATTTTATTACAAATAACGAGTATTTACAAAATCCGTACTATCAAAACTTTCTTCTGAATTCCGTTGAAAACAGAAGATTACTGGAAGAAAAAATTAAAAGCGGATCAAAGGAAAAACTAAAGTATGAATAAAATTATTGCTGCTTTTATTGTTCTATTTTTAATCTCAGCTCCATGTTTTGCGGACATTCCTGCCGAAAAACCCGAAGCTCACTTAAATTACAACTACGAAAGCACGACAAAAATCCCTATAAAAATGCAGATTACGGAAAATATAAAGGACGAAAACCATGTCTATGAAGGTCAGCCAGTAAATTTTCGTGTAGTACGCGATGTTTTTTATAACGGAGAAATAATAATTAAACAGGGCACAATTGTCCCCGCTAAGATTGAAACCGTAATTTCCAGCGGTATGAACGGAATTCCAGCGAGCATAATTTTCGGCAGCTTTGAATTTGAAAATATTGACGCAAATAAAATTGATTATACATACGAGCGTTTCGGTCAGGACAGAAGCCTGTGGGTATTTCCTCTGAAATGGGCGCTTACAATTCTGCCCCCTACAGGGTCTTTGACTAATTTTATAAAAGGCGGTCATGCCAGATTAAAAACAAACAAAATTATAGAGATTAATTATTATCCTGAATGGATTTAAATTAATCAAAATCAAATAAATCTTTCATCGAAACGCCAAGATTATCAGCAATATTTTTTAATTTTGAAACTGTAATATCAGTCCTAACAGTTTCCAACAAGCTTATCATTCCGCGTGATACAGATTCTGAAGCTAAATCGTCCTGTGTCAAGCCCTTTTGAGAACGAAGTTCTTTTATACGATTTGCTAATTTTTGTAAATAAGCCTTGTTCATTTAATTATTAAAACTCAAAATATGCTCGAAAATCTTCTCGTTATATCTGTTATCAACAGCACTAAAAGGCAGGACAACTCCGCCAAATTGTTTTTCAACATTTTTTATAACATTCAAAGCCTTTGATTTCGGCACGTAATCCATTTTAGTCACAACCGTAAAAATCGGAAGGTTGTAAGCCTCAACCCACTCTCTCATCTGAAAATCATTTTTTTGAATATCATGCCTGCCGTCAACAAGCTGTACAAGCGACGTAATCTGTTCACGTTTAAGCAGATATTCTTCCAGATACTTCTGCCATCTGTTTTGCGCCTCTTTTGAAACTTTTGCATACCCGTAACCCGGCAAATCAGCTATCATAAATTTATCGGCAAATTGAAAAAAGTTTATTAATCTTGTTTTTCCCGGAGTATTGGAAGTTTTTGCAAGTTTTTTCTGGTTTGCAAGCCCGTTTATAAACGAGGATTTCCCGACATTTGAACGTCCGAGAAGCGGGAATTCGGGCAGTGTATAAGGCGGACACTGCGGCAATTTTTCGGCGCTTATTAAAAACTTTGCCTGCATATATTTTATCATTTAGACAATACCTTTTCTTTCTGTTCTTTGAGCTTCTGTTTAAAAAGAACTTTTTGGAAAAGATTATACATCTTGTCGCTGTTTACGACGGTAATCTGCGTTTTTTTATTCACAAAGTCAACATTAACGTAAGGTTTCTGGCTGAAAATGTTATTTTCAATATTCACAAGTTGAAACAGCCCCTCAGTTAATACACTGATGGGCTCTCTCAAAAATATTTCAAATGACTTTCGAATATCGAATTTCTTTTTCATGTCCGGTTTTTACTATTTAGCTTTGTTTTTAAATTTTTCTATTTTTTTGGTAATTTGTTGTTTATCGGCTGCGTTAGGGTTCATTGCCAGATATTGCTGGTAATATTTTATTGCGCCTCTGTAATTCAATTCTTTTTCATAAGACATTGCTTTTAATTTTGCAATTTGAGGACTGTTATGATAGAAGTCGATTGCACGGTTGCAATATTCAATTGCTGTAGCATAATTTTCTTCTTCATATTCTCTTTGAGCAATATCAAAGAATTCATTTGATTTTGTTTCGCAAAGATTAATGTATTCAATACCGTTTTTAGCGATTACATTATCGGGATCTTTTGTTAAAGCTTTTTGCAAAGCAAGTCTTGCAGTTCTGAACTGTTTATTATGAACAAGAATTTCTGCAAGATACAGGTCATCATCAACAGAGTTTGAGAAGTTTACGGCATTTTCGAAAGTGTAAACCGCATCTTTTTCTCTGCCGAGAGCAAGAAAAGCTTCACCCTTTATAACAGTATCCATAAGATTGTTTCCTGCGGCCTGAACAATGTAATTCAAACTGTCCTGTGATAACGGTTCCTGATGAACAAGTCTTGCAAGTTTTAATTTTGCAAGGTGAAGTTCCAAATCTTCGGGACATTTTTCAATTGCTTTATTTATGTAGTCATAAGCAAGGTAAACTTCTTTATTTGTAGTTATACCTTCTTTGCCGCCGCGGTCTTTTGCCATTTCATAGTATGTATTTGCAAGCCCGATTATAGCATCTTCATTATAATTTTCATCCCCGATAAGTTTTGAGTAATAATCAAGTGCCTGATCATATTTTCTTGTATGCAAAGCCATATTTGCAATTCTCAGCTTGCCTTCCTGATAGTTAGGGTTAGCAAGAGCGGTTTTCAACTGTTCCATTGCAAACTCTTCATCTGCACGGTTTTCGTATATTGCAGCAAGATTTAAGTAAGCTCTTGAGTTTTCGGGTTTAACCACCTGTGCTTTTTTGAAAGAATTAATTGCTGCTGCCTGATTGCCCTGTTTCAAGTATAACTCACCCTGCAAAGTCAATGCGGGAGCTGAATTCGGATTTACGTGAACGGAGTGATTAACCCATGTTAAAGCTTTTGAGTAATTTCCTCTTCGTGTTTCCACCTGTGCCATGTGATACCATGCCGTAGGGTTATGAGTATTATACTTCATAGCTTTCATAAAATAGCTTTCCGCAGAATCAAGGTTTCCGTTCATCATTTGAACAACGCCGATGTTATCGTACGAAGTTGCAAATGAAGGATTAACTTTAATTGCGGTATTAAATAAATCCAATGCATCGTTTCTGTTGCCGAGTTTTAAAGTTGCAACACCCATTGCATTATAAGCTTCATAATATTTTGTGTTCAATGTAACAGCGGTTACAAATTCTTTAATGGCACTGTTAATCAACCCTCTTGTATTTTTAATGTAATCAACATCCGATGATGTTGTTCTCTGAAGAAATACAAGACCTTGTGCATAATGCAGTGTAGGATTTTTCGGATATTGTTTTAACAGTTTATCCAATTCTTTTTGTGCAGGGTCTAATTTAAACTGTTTTGCAAGAGAAACAGCCCTTAAAGCCAAAAGATTAATATCATTAGGTTTCATATTAAGCAGCTGTCTGATTTTAACATCAGCTTCCGCACAGTGGTTATATTCAATAAGTTTTGATATTTCAGGATAAGCCTGAGTAGCGGAAGGAGCCTGAACAGGTGAAGTTTTAACGGCTTTATTTGCATTAGCCGTATTTTTCTGAACCTGTGCCTGTAATTCTTTTGCATAAACCTGGGTTGACAGTGCAGCCATAACGACAAGAGATGATATTAATAATTTTTTTAAATTCATTTTATCTCCTGCAGGTATTTAAATTCTTCTAAAAATATTGTATAATAGTCTGTAGAAAAAAGCAATAATATAAACGAATTAGAAAGATGAGCATAAATAAGGATTCAAAACAGGATTTAGAAGATTTTAAATCTTACATAATTGCGGAAAAGAATTTTTCTTCACATACTGCAAAGGCTTATTGTTCGGACATTTTAAGTTTTCTTGTATGGATGGACGAGCAGTCCTGTGAAGATGTAAATTTTTCAAGGGTTCGTGAATATCTGCATTTCATACAAAAGTTTAACTATAAAAAGACAACAGTGGCACGTAAAATTGCATCTTTAAGAACTTTTTACAAATATCTTTACAGGGAGCGTAAAGTTGATTCAAACCCTGCGATGAACCTTACAAATCCCAAACGTCCGAAATCCTTGCCGAAATTTTTAACCCCTGATGAGGTCGAACAGATTTTAAACAACACAAAAATCGAAACTCCTGCGGGATACAGAAACAGAACTATTCTGGAACTTCTCTGGGCTACGGGGATGAGAATTTCCGAGCTTTCGGGCTTAAACTTCGGAGATTTAAATCTTGAGCATAACGAAATCAGAGTTTTCGGAAAAGGTTCAAAAGAAAGAATTATTCTTGTGACAGACAGGGCAAAAAATTTTCTCGAACGCTACATTGAAAGCGCAAGAGCATTGATACCTAAAGGTTTTCCGGCACCTGATACAAGCGAAAACTCGCCTGTTTTCATAAATAACACAGGTTACAGGCTTCAGACAAGAACTGTAAGAAATGTCATAAATGAAGTTGTTGAAAAAATTAATCTGCCCAAACATGTTACACCCCACGTATTCCGCCACAGCTTTGCAACACATTTGATTGAAAACGGAGCGGATTTAAGAGTTGTTCAGGAACTTTTGGGACACGCCAGCATATCAAATACACAAATTTATACTCACGTATCAACACAACACTTAAAAGATGTTTACAACGAGGCACACCCGAGAGCATAAATTTATTGCCCTTGTTTAAAAATTTTGCTAAACTCAATTTATGGACGAAATTGTTGAAAAATTAAAAGAAATCGGGTTAAACGAATACCAGTCAAAGGTTTACATTGCGCTTTTGAAAAAGTTTCCCGCAACGGGCTACGAAATAAGCAAACTTGCAAACATCCCGCAATCAAGGGCTTATGATACTTTGAAAACTCTTGAAACATTGCATATAGCAATTCCGTCGAACACAAAACCCGTTACCTACACCCCGATAAAACCCAGGGAACTCACTAAACGATATAAAAGAAAAATTGATTCTACAATTAATTTTCTTGAAAAAAAATTACCTGATATAAAAGAAGATAATTATACCGAACCTGTACTTTCGGTTTCAGGAAGAACCAAAATTGTTGACAAAATAACTGAAATTATAAAAAATGCACAAAAAACAATATTTATTGCACTTTTTTCACAAGATTACAAATATCTTGAAACCCATCTTCTTGACGCATATAACAGAGGGCTTGATGTAAAAATAGTTAAATATGACAATTTTATCTGCAATTTCGGAAAATCCTTCCAGCATTCGGGAATTCCAATGCTTGAACACTATTTCAACGGAAAATTTGTATTCCTTGCTGCAGATAACAATGAAGGCTTATTCGGGATTACACAGCCCGCAAAAAACGGAACTCCCGAGGTTATTTGGACAAAAAATACCGAAATAGTTTTCCTTATAAAAGCATTTACAGTCCATGATATGTATATGATTGATATTGAAGATAATTTCCCCGAACAGCTTCGCTACTTCTACGGTGCAGGTTTGAAAAAACTGCGCGACAAAATTTTACATTAATTTACTTTTCAAACGGTTTTTCGGGATGTATAATTTAACATGTTAAAAGAGATTTTGGGAAAAGAAATGTACGGGTATAGTTTTGAATTAATTACAGGTCCGATGAGCTGCGGCAAAACGGAAGAATTGTTAAGACGTGTAAGACGTTCTATTATTGCAAAAAGAAAAGTTAAAGTTATTTCCCCCGATATAGACACACGCGCAAAAGGGGATTACATAGAATCAAGAAACGGTTTATGGCTTGATGCAATCAAAGTTAAGCATGCAGTACAGATTATGAGCGTTGTCAAGCCTGAAGATGAAGTCGTGGCAATTGATGAACTTCAATTTTTTGACAGCAATATTGTTAAAGTTATTTCTAAACTTATGGATGAAGGTAAAAAAGTTATCGGAACAGGTTTAGAACTGGATTTTAAGGCTGAACCTTTCGGCAGCATGCCCGAATTAATGTGTATTGCAACAGAAGTCCATAAGCTCCATGCAGTATGCATGAAATGCGGCTGTGAAAACGCAACACGCACGCAAAGACTTATTGACGGCAAACCTGCGGATAAAAATTCCCCGCTGATTATGATAGGCGGCGACGAAACTTATGAAGCACGATGCATAAAATGTTACGAGCTTCCGGATGTCGAACTCGAAAAGAAAAAACGAGGATTTAAAGTTTTAAATTTTGTAGGAAAATAAAAATAAAAGACCGATATTTAATCGGTCTTTAAATTTGTGTGAGTAAATGTGTATATTTATAAGTTAAACAGTTAATTTATCAGCAAGCTCGCAGACTCCTGCCGCTGTTTCGGCACTCAAAGGCTTAGACATATACTTTGCAAGCTTTTCGCGGTCAACGCCTTTAATATTAGCCATAGCATAAGCCGTAAAATCTTCTTCTATACCCTGGAGGTCATTTAGTGAAGCCATAAAAGACGAACTTACAAAAGCCTGTTCCAATCTTTTAGCCGTAGCAGCTTCTGATTTATCAACACCTTTTGTTAATTGAATGCCCCAAATTTGAGCTGCTGCCGCATCAAGTGCACTTGCCTGAACTTTTTGAGGAGCTTTAGCACCTGCTGATTTTGTTTCGGCTGCTTTTGTTTCTTTATCTGCTTTCTTCGTATTTAAAGCTTCATAATAAGCTTTTAAGGCTTCTAAATTTTGATTATTGCCGCCATTTCCGTTAACTTTTGTCATTTCCGTTTCTCCTTATAACCGAAAATCGGTTCATTTACTCACAGAATGTATGACGGCATATTATTTAATAATCTTTGATAAAAAATCATTATTTGTAACAAATTTTAACATAAAAAAAGAACCGATTTAAACATCGGTTCTCCATACTTTGTGAGTAAAAAATCAAACTTATATAAATTTTAACCTATTTCAACATCAGCCAGTAAATCATCAGCCATATATTCGGTAAAACTGCCTAATCCGTCCAAATTTGCAAGCGCATTCATAGTGCTGTTATTGATATTGCCGTACATATATGCTTTTACCAAAGGATCCTGTACTGCATTAAATGCTTCTTTTTTATCAGCTCTGCTTACATTTGAAAGATTTAAATTTTGTACTGTTGCAGTTAAATCGTCCAAATCTGCCTTTTGTGCAGTATGTTTGGTTTTACTCAGGCTTACACCAGGATAAAAAGTATTTGCGGTTAATAATTCGTCACCGAGTTCTTTATGCTCCGTAACTTGAGGTTTAGCAACAGGTACATCAGTTTTTACATCCTTTGTTTTTTTAGTATTTACTCCTATGCCATTGTTGCCAAATAATCCGAAATTTTTACCGATACTTGTCATAATTCCATTCTCCGTTTTCTTTACTCACATTCTCTTAATAGATTGCTTAATCCTTTTTAATTGATTTCCATATTTATATAAAGTAATTTGGTATTTAAAAATTGCGCACATGGTATATATTAAATACATAAGTTTTAACAAAACTTAATATTTAAAAATTTAACCGATATCGTGGATTTCTGCAGTATGACTGAAATATATACTTTTGGCTAATAGTAATAATATTTAGTTTTGTTAATATTGTAATTATGTTGGGAAGCTCAAATAAAAAAAGAGTAGTATAGAACAATGAAAAAGAAAAAAGATGAATTAACCGGAAGAGAGATTGAGGTATTAACCTTAGTTGTACATGGAGATAGTAATCAGGAAATTGCAGAAAAATTATGCATCACTGACCACACAGTAAAAGCACATCTTACACATACTTACAAAAAACTCGGAGTTACAAATCGGACAGCAGCAGCAATTAAAGCCAAAGATGATAATATTATTCCTCCTCAAGACTTAGAACAGCCATAAAGGCTTCTTGCGGAACTTCAACACGACCGACGGACTTCATACGTTTTTTGCCCTTCTTTTGTTTTTCCAAAAGCTTTCGCTTACGTGAAATATCACCGCCGTAACACTTATCCAGCACGTTTTTGCGCATTGCCTTAATATTTGTTCTTGCGATAACACGTCCGCCGACTGCCGCCTGAATAGGAACTTCAAAGAGCTGGCGGGGAATAATATCTTTTAATTTAGCGGTTAACTTCTGACCGATATAAAACGCACTGTCCTCGTGGCATATAACAGAAAGTGCATCTACAACTTCGCCTGCAAGCATAATATCCAGTTTTACAAGTTTTGAACGCTTGTAATCTTTAAATTCGTAATCCATGCTTGCGTAACCCTTGGTACGTGATTTTAGCTGGTCATAAAAATCCGTAATAACTTCACTCAAAGGAATTTCATATTCAAGGCTTGCACGGACTTTGTCAATATGAGACATATTTTTGAAAATACCGCGTTTTGTCTGCGCCAGATCCATTAATGTTCCTACATAATCATTCGGAGCGATAATCTGGACTTTTACGTAAGGTTCTTCAATATAATCTCTGAGCTGTGCGGGCGGAAGATTTGCAGGGTTGTCAATCTCGACCATTTCTCCGTTGGTTTTATAGACATGATAAACAACGGAAGGTGCGGTAGTTACGATTGAAAGCCCGTATTCACGCTCCAATCGTTCCTGCGCAATTTCCATATGAAGCATTCCCAAAAATCCGCATCTGAAACCGAAACCTAAAGCAGTAGATGTTTCAGGTTCAAACGTAATACTGCTGTCATTGAGTTTAAGTTTTTCCAGAGCCTCTTTTAAATCAGCATAATCATCATTATCAACAGGGTACATACCTGAAAACACCATAGGTAAAGCTTCTTTATACCCCGGCAAAGGTTCTTTTGCAGGATTTTCAACATTCGTTACAGTGTCACCTACAAATCTTGTTAACTCCTTAATAGAACCGGCAAAATACCCTACATCACCGCAAACAAGCTCATCAACCTGAACTCTTGCGGGAGTTTGATATCCTAATTCCACAACATCATATTCTTTACCTGATGCCATAAATTTAACTTTATCACCGAGTTTAATTTTTCCGTCCATTATTTTGAAGAAACACAATGTGCCTAAATACTGGTCATAAGCACTATCAAATACCATTGCCCTTAACGGTTTATCAGAGTTATCAACGGGAGGCGGAATTAAGCCGACGACGGCTTCCAAAACTTCTTCAATTCCAATGCCTGCTTTTGCACTTACGGGAATTGCAAGAGAGGCGTCAATCCCCAAAACTTCTTCAATTTCTTCCTTAACCCGTTCCACATCTGCAGAAGGCAAATCAATCTTATTAATTACGGGGATAATTTCAAGATTTTGTTCAATTGCCAGATACACATTTGCAAGCGTTTGTGCTTCGACACCCTGAGTTGCATCAACAATAAGCAAAGCACCTTCGCAGGCTGCAAGAGAACGTGAAACTTCATAAGAAAAATCAACGTGCCCGGGGGTATCAATAAGATTAAGAATATAATCTTTTCCGTCTTTGGCTTTGTAATTCATTCTTGCAGAATTAAGCTTAATGGTAATACCGCGTTCCCTTTCGATATCCATTGAATCCATAATTTGGTTTTGCATATCACGCTGGGCAACAGTGCCTGTTTTTTCAAGCAGGCGGTCAGCAAGGGTTGATTTTCCATGGTCAATGTGGGCAATTATACAAAAATTTCTTACATTATCTTTATACTTCATAATTATTATTATATGAGAAAAAAGGATAACATCAAGTTTATGCTTTTACGGGCAAATTAAATGTAACAGTTGTTTTATCATTCAAGGCACTTTTAAAGTGTATGCCGCCTCCGTGAGCGGAAACTATTTCCTTTGCAATATACAATCCCAAACCGGTACTTATACTTTTATATTTTTCACAGTAAGAAGTAAATTTATCAAAAACATCATCAGGATTTTCAAGATCTATGCCCGTACCGTAATTCTTAATCGATACTATAAT
>ERZ780046.552-NODE-552-length-15843-cov-3.758487_pt1 | contig 15843 bp, 10 predicted proteins | sample MGYA00511848_ERZ780046 | MGnify/ENA primary metagenome ERZ780046 (study PRJEB29588, sample SAMEA2147983) | human gut metagenome | biome: human gut; feature: human-associated habitat; material: faeces | place: Denmark | collected 2008/2010 ...
CACCCCCACACGGATTTCATCTGTGCGGGGCTGTGTATATTGGGATTTTATCCTTGCCTACTGCGTTAAGGAACCGATACGAGTGTAGCTCGGTCGTTTACTTTGACTATATAGATTCCTGCGGTGGGGACAGTGAACGATTGGGCTTGTTTGTCGAATAGGTGTTTCCCGGTCATTGTGTAGACTGATATCGATTCGTTCTGGTAGCCTTCAATTATGATTTCCCGCCCTATGGCATATACTTTGTTTCCCTGCTTAGGCATGGAAATTCCCGATGCCCAACCTTCGCTTTGCAGGGTGACGGGAATCGAAGGTAGAATGTCGTTACCTGTGAGGTAGTCGTATTGGACGTAAGAGGCCCCGAAATGGAGAGAGTTGTCCTTGACAGAGGCATTTTGAAGATTGCTCATGCGGTCGATCCGAAAGCCTTGACCGATCCAATCCGTGAGGTCGAAACAATTCTTGTCGTTGACGGTCACGGTACAGTCTCTCCCGTTTCTGAAAGTGGCAGACGAGAGAGCCGTATTACTTGACAAATCGAGCATAAAGAGGGGGCTTCCGCTACACTCAAAATCGGAAAGTGAAGTGCAAGATGACACGTCGAGGTATGAAAGTCCGGAATTTTCATAAAGAGAGACGGAGGTTAACTTTTCGTTTGTGAGCGATAGGTTCGCAAGTCTCGGACAATTTTGCAAATGAAATGTGGATAATTCTGTGCAGCCCGACACGTTCAGCTCTTCGAGCATTGTGTTCCCGCCGATAACCAGTGTCCTGATGGAATCGTTTGTCGGGCGGAAAGTCGTAGCGTTACTGCCCGACAGTCGAAACATTTTGAGGGAAGGAAGACGGGTAAAATCGAACTGGTCGATGTCGTCGAGTGGGTTATTGTCGGCCATGAGGTCTTGGAGAGCCGGGAGAATCCCGAAAGAAAAGTTTCGCAATCGGTTGTCTTCACAAGATAAGTAAGTCAATTTGGGTGAGTTGGATATACGCAATTCTTCTATGCGGTTGTCTCCGCAAGCCAGCCATGCGAGATCGGGGTGATTTTCAAATATGAGGGTGTCTATATTGTTGTGCTGGCAATTTACTTCGGATAGATGCGTGTTTCCCGAGAGGTCGACCGCTTGGAGTTTGTTGTTCAAGCAGTCCAACCTTGTGAGGTTTTTGAAGAATTCGAGTCCTTTTAGTGTTGTTATATTGCGTTCGTTTACATTGATATAAGTTGTTTCGTTAAATTCATAGTCGGACATATAACCGTCGTTCAACCAGTCTATGGTGTGTAAATATTTCTGAAAAGCCGTGTCGGGGAAAACGGTAACATCGTCAATAGCGAGATAGTGCTCAGGGGCTATCATGAACGGAACCGAGTTGTACTCGGTCGGGCCGATAATCTCACCGATGCCGTCATTGTCCAAATCGGTGAAGATATCGACTGTGGCGATAGTTCCCTGTTCGGCTGTCAATAAGGAATTGTAGACGTATGTCTGTTCCTCGCCTTCTTTCAGTACGAGGAAATCGCTTTCAAAAGGTTGGGCTATACCGTTCCCGGAGGCTTTGTCGTAACAAAAAGCGTTGATGCAGCCGATAAAGCAGCCCGAGGTACAACGTACCGTGAAAGAGGCTTCGAATTTATCCGGAGACACGCAGCCTTGATTTTTGACCGCAATGGGCGAGACGAGTTCCAATACGCTTGTTTCGGGTGCGGGCAACACGGTTATGTCTTGTTCGCATATTGGCTGGTATTTGACTCGTAACTGCAATTTGTATTCTCCTGCCGGAACGGGTCTGTCCATGGCGCCTATTAGGATTTCGCTCCAAGAAAAATCGATTGTATCTCCGGGAGTCAAGTCTACCGGCCTTTGTTTGCTCCAAGAGTATGAATTGTCGGTTCGGGTGAGAAGAAGTTGTATATCTCCGGAATACTCATAACCTGTTACGGAGAGTTTTATATCGAAGTCGGCTCGTTTCCCGCTATACAGCTCGTGCTTGGGGGTAATTTGACTTGTAAATATGGGTTCTATCGCCGGAAGCGAGAAGTTTTTGCCCTCATTGGATACTGTTAGCGACAGGTATTGTATTTTATTGGAAGGGAACGGAACTACTTTTGTTTGATTCTTGCCCGTTATTCGGTAAATAGGGTAAAGATTGTATTCGCCGATTGGCAGCTCCGGTAAATTATCGAGGGGGATATCAAAGAAATACCGCTCATTGTATTGGGCCGGAAAAGATTCTGTGGTTATGAAGTGGAATTGGGAGTCTCCTCCATTCGATGGCTTGATTTCGATGCCGGTCTCGATGCTTATAGTTTCCTCACCGGCGTTTATCACATCGGCATTATAGCCAAAACTTCCATTTTGGGAATCTGTTAAAAACAAACTCCCGTATCCGATAATGGAGAGGGGAACGTGTCGGTTCGCATCGGGGCGCTCTATACCGTAAACGATACATTGTCCCGAACTGTAATCGCCCGCTCCTCCGCCGATACCGACATCGCTCAAACGAATGGCATAGAGACGGAAATAGCCGTTGGCATGACCACCCCACCCGAAATTGAAATGGAAATAGCCGTTCCCGTCGTATCCGTCACAGACGAACGCATGCACACCTCCGGCATAATATAGAGGTCTATTTTCTGATAATTCGTTATAAATAAGGTCTTCCCATGTTTTAATGCCATATTGGTCTTTTTCGGCGTAAAGTACTCCGTTGTATCCGAAATAGTCGTTCAGGGCAGGAGCGATATTTGTTGAAAAAGCGGCACTTTCGGTGGCTCCGTATTTCATTTTTACCGCCACACCGCAATGGTACATCAGTTCGGCCACTTCCGTGCAGGCTGTTTCTTCGCTTCCCGTTCCGTATGTAGGGGTCATTTGTTCCCAATTGTATCGGGCTTTGCTGAAATCGACATCTCCGTAGGAGCCCGATCCTTGTTCCGGCCAACGGTGGTGATACATGAGGATAGACATGGCGGTAGCCACACACCCCGTGGGAGCATGTTTCCCGTTTATAATCGGAGTTAGACGATTGTAAGGATCGTCTTGATTCCACATAGCCTCGCATAGCGGGGCGATAGCCGGTTTGTCGGGGGTAGAACCTTTGGGAGAGGCCGATATCGACTGTGTTTGATTTGCGGCCCATTCCAGTTCATCGGCGTAGCTATTCAATAATTCCCTTAATCCATCTGGAATATTGTGAGGGTCGAAGCTACCTTCGTCTGCGTAACCCAAGACTATCGGTTCGTTTTGTGCTCCGACGACAACGAAGCCGTCTGTTTCGCCTCGGTTAAAGATATAATAAGCCGTTTCGTTGTTACTCAGCATTCTTTTTTCGGCTAATTTTAGTCGTGGGCTTTGTCGGGAAATGTCTCGTTTGGAGGGAATTTTTGTAATCCGTTCGTTGAAAAATCGACAAGCCTCTGCGCGGGCTGTTTCTTCATCGATCGATTGGGCTTGGAGTAGCAAGGTACAAGCACTCAGCATGCCAATCATAAAAGTAAGTTTTATTTTCATATCATGTTGGTTATTGGGATTTTCATTCTCGGCTTATTGCTTAAATATCTTTGTTACAAATATAATAATATAAAAATTTTTTATCCCGATTTTATAAAGAAAATATAATTGTCTATATTATTTTATAATAAGAGACTCTTTGATTTTGAAAATACACGAATGGGGCGCGAGGGGGATATTGCGTCCGAAGGCGATGGAGTTTGAGGGCAGGACTGTTACCCGGTAATTTGATTTGCGCTTGTGGCTTGGTAGGAATTTGAAAGGGCTCATTGATACTTCAAATCCCTTCGTTCTTGCGGCCACCTCCCCTATATTTTGCTGGGCAAAAACACCCCGCAATGCTGCGGGACACGGCAAGGGAGAAGGTTAGAATGTTTTGTCTTGTTGCGTAGAAAACTACAAAAGCTAAGAAATGTGTTGTACTCCTCCTCTGCGCACGAATGTGCGATAGGGGAGGTGTCCGTAAGGACGGAGGGGTTGAAAACAACATCATATCAGTCTGTTTATACCGGACATATCCCTTTCTCCCCTGCCATGTCCCGTAGCATTACGGAGAACGGTGTTAGCTATATATGGGAGAGAATATACAAGAACAATCCCCACTAAATTTTTACTGACCTATTTTTTTGCCTAATATGCAAATGGTAGGCTGCATCTTCTGTATTATGTATGGTAAAGAGTAGGCTTTGCCATAAAACAAAAAACACCTGCAAGACTGATTCTTACAAGTGCGGACATATATAGTTGTTTTTGGGGATAGTGGGCGTTGACGGATTCGAACCGCCGACCCTCTGCTTGTAAGGCAGATGCTCTGAACCAGCTGAGCTAAACGCCCTTTTGATGAACGAAAGTGCTTGGATTTTGTGTGGGCGTTGACGGATTCGAACCGCCGACCCTCTGCTTGTAAGGCAGATGCTCTAAACCAGCTGAGCTAAACGCCCCTGTTTTCGTGGGCTTTCGCCCCACAGGGTTTTATCCGGGATTTTGTGGGCGTTGACGGATTCGAACCGCCGACCCTCTGCTTGTAAGGCAGATGCTCTAAACCAGCTGAGCTAAACGCCCGGATAGTTTGCCGAAAAGCGTTGCAAAGGTAATACTATTTTTTTATCTGCAAAACAAAAAATGAAATTATTGTGTAAAAATTGCCGGGGAAATCGTATTTTTGTACTCTATTTCAAATAAAAGACTATGGAATTATCATCACTCACGGCTATATCTCCTGTCGATGGCCGCTATCGCAATAAGGTGAAAAATTTGTCGCTTTATTTTTCGGAATGGGCACTTATCCGGTATAGGGTACGGGTCGAAATCGAGTATTTCATTGCATTGTGCGAATTGCCGCTTCCTCAGCTCTCGGGGGTAAATCCTGATTTGTTTCCGGCGTTGCGCAAGATATATACCGATTTTACGGAGGCCGATGCCGAAAAAGTGAAGTCGATAGAGTCTGTTACTAATCATGATGTGAAGGCTGTCGAGTATTTTATTAAAGAGAAATTCGACGAATTGCATTTGGAGGCTTATAAAGAGTTTATCCATTTCGGGTTGACTTCACAGGATATTAATAATACGTCGGTTCCTCTTTTGTTGAAAGAGGCTTTGCACGATTGTTATTTCCCAGTGTTGAAAGATATGCTGGCTATTATCAACCGGTATGCCGAGGAATGGAAAGATATTCCCATGCTTGCCAAAACTCACGGGCAGCCGGCATCGCCCACCCGTCTGGGGAAAGAGATACGGGTATTTGGCTATCGGTTGGAACGGCAGATGGCTTTGCTCGAATCGGTTCCGGTGAGCGGTAAGTTCGGAGGAGCTACCGGTAATTTCAATGCTCATCGTTTTGCTTATCCCGATATCGATTGGCCGGCATTCGGGAATAGATTTTTGAAGGAGCGGTTGGGGATAGACCGGGAGGAGTGGACCACTCAAATTTCGAATTATGACAATCTCGCCGCTCTGTTCGATGCTTTGCGTCGTATCAACACGATTGTGATAGATCTCGACCGGGACTTCTGGCAATACATTTCTATGGAGTATTTCAAGCAGAAAATCAAAGCGGGAGAAGTGGGTTCGTCGGCAATGCCTCACAAGGTGAACCCCATCGATTATGAAAATTCGGAGGGGAATCTCGGAATAGCCAATGCCATACTGGACCACTTGTCTTCGAAGTTGCCGGTTTCGCGCTTGCAACGCGACTTGACCGATTCGACCGTGTTGCGGAATGTGGGTGTTCCTTTGGCTCACACGCTGATTGCCTTCCATAGTACAATCAAGGGCTTGAATAAACTGTTACTGAACGAACCGGCTATATATCGCGATCTCGATCAGATGTGGAATGTGGTAGCCGAAGGTATCCAGACGATTTTGCGGAGGGAGGGTTATCCTCACCCGTACGAGACTTTGAAGGCTTTGACACGGACGAATACGGTAATTAATGCCGACTCCATACGGGAATTTATCGATACGCTCGATGTTTCGGAATCGGTAAAAGAGGAATTACGAAAGATAACTCCTCACTCATATACCGGGTTTTGATGAGGTGGGGAAGCCTCGCAAGATTAGATGAAAAATAGAAATGAGACTTGTAACCGAAGGAGAATAAGAGAACCTCTTATTCTCCTTCGACGTTTATCGCATGCCGGTTCTGTATTGGGTTCAGTAGAAAATCAGAAGGAATAGACATGAATTTTAGCGATGAAATTCTTGACAATAGCAACAGTTCGATCTCTTCGATGAAGGATTGAGAAAGATAATGTATTATGTTTTTGAAGGCTTAATCCCCTAGCCTTTCGGGCACTCCCCCTATCTCATCTGCGATGAACAGAGGTAGGGTGTTGATACTTTGATATGTTTCCTCTGTTGCGGATAATTTTATTTAACCCCTCTGTCCTTCGGACACCGCCTCTATATTTTGCTGTCGCAAAACACCCCATAATACTACGGGACACGGCAGGGAAGAGGTTTTAATAATCTCACTCCAATCCCTCACTGTTCTAAAAAAAAGGGCTGAAATGTCCGGCAATGCCACATAGATACAATAGGAAGAAAAGATTAAAATGGTAATTCTCATTTCGGCACAGGGATAGATTTTACCCTTCTCCTCTGTGTCGTATAGCGATAGGGGAGAGGCCGAAGAAACAGTCGTTTCTGAGGAGGGGGGGTAAATATGCAAGGATAACCCCACTGATTCCCGTATTGAGTATGTATTTGTTGCTTTGAACGGTTGTAAGGCAGATTCTTTGCAAGCCGGACGAACAAAAGGCCCGAGCTTTTGTTTTTTTAAGCAGAAAATAACAACTTATTCGATTGTAATAGAAGCAAAATGAAAAATCCTTCGTATCTTTGCAACGTGTTTACAAACATAGGCTGCGGCTCGATAGTAAATTTGTTTTTACTTTCGGTTTGCACTAATTTTTGTTTATGAGAAAAAATAACTATCATTTATAACAGATGTTTTTTAATAGGCCGAGAGGCTTGTATTTTTAATTACAAACAATTTCTATGGAAAGCGAAAAAAGAGCTAAGCGTCCGCGCATCGGAATGTCGAACCGCGAAGGTGCGACCGAGCGATATGAAAAAGTAGAGTACAGAAGAAATGGAGGAGAAGAGGGACACTCCTCGTACAGTGCAAATGCGGAAAGACCATACTATCCCCGCAATAACTATGGAGATGGAGGAAATCGTTCTTACGGCAACGAACGTCCAAACAACTATGGTAATCGTCAGGGAGGGTATAGCAATAACCGTCAGGGCAATTACGGAAACAACCGTCGGAACAATAATTACAACAATACTCCGAGGTATAATCAGGATTATAATCGTAATAACGAAGTGGGAGAGGGCTTCCAGCAGCCTTACGGGGAAAGTGAGAGACCTCGTTATCCGAAGCAAAACAATCGCCCGGGCGGATATAATAACCGGGGGTATAATAATCGCGGAGGATATAATCAGAATCGCCAGCAACCGCGTCGGAATAATAAGGTGTTCAGCCGCCCGCAGCGCATCGAATATGAGTTGCCGGAGGTGGATCCGAATGAACCGATTCGTCTGAATAAATTTATGGCTAATGCAGGGATCTGTTCCCGTCGTGAGGCCGACGAATTTATTCAAGCCGGAGAAGTGTTGGTCAACGGGGTTGCCGTGACCGAACTGGGAACGAAGATTACCCGTAATGATACGGTGACATTCCGTGGCAAGGTGGTGACTTTGGAACGTAAGATTTACGTATTGTTGAATAAACCTAAGGATTGTGTGACTACATCGGACGATCCACAAGGACGACTCACGGTGATGGATATCGTGCGTAACGCTTGTACCGAACGTATTTATCCGGTGGGACGTCTTGACCGCAACACGACCGGTGTGTTACTGCTGACGAACGATGGCGACCTTGCATCGAAACTGACGCACCCGAAGTTTATCAAGAAAAAGATATACCATGTGTGGCTCGACCGAGATGTGAGCGAGGAGGATATGCAACGAATCGCCGATGGTATAGAATTGGAAGACGGCCCTATACAGCCCGATGCCGTAAGTTATGCCAACGAGACGGATATGAACCAAGTGGGTATCGAGATTCATTCGGGGCGGAATCGTATCGTGCGTCGTATTTTCGAAGCCTTAGGGTATCGTGTGGTTAAACTCGACCGGGTTTATTTCGCCGGGCTTACCAAGAAGAACCTGCAACGGGGACGTTGGCGTTACCTCACTCAGCAAGAGGTGAACATGTTGCAGATGGGTTCATTCGAATAAGAAATGTTTATCACGTCCCGAACGGTTCTCCGTACGGGACGATGCTTAAAAAAGTGTACAATTATATAGAAAAGTATGGAAACAATGAAAAGAACCAAAGTCGTCGATGCATTTGATGCATCTCTTTACGGGACAAAAGTAAATGTAAAGGGTTGGGTGCGTACGCGCCGTGGCAATAAGAATGTGAATTTTATTGCCGTGAACGACGGTTCTACCATTAAAAATATACAGGTCGTGGTGGACCTCTCCAAATTTTCGGAAGCGGAGATGAAACCGATAACGACCGGTGCTTGTATTAGTGTCATCGGTACATTGGTGGAGTCGCAAGGTAAAGGTCAGCAGGCCGAGATACAGGCCGATAGCATAGAGCTTTACGGCGGCGCCGACCCCGATGTATATCCGTTGCAGAAGAAAGGGCATACGCTGGAATTTTTACGGGAAATCGCACATTTGCGTCCTCGCACGAACACATTTGGAGCAGTGTTGCGTATCCGTCACAATATGGCTTATGCCATTCACAAATATTTCAACGATCGGGGATTTTTCTATTTGAATACTCCGTTAATTACGGGTAGCGACTGCGAAGGCGCAGGAGCTATGTTTCAAGTAACGACTCTTGACTTGAACCAAGTACCTAAGACCGAGGACGGAGCGGTGGATTATAGCGAGGATTTCTTCGGCAAACCTACCAGCCTCACTGTATCGGGACAGCTCGAAGGTGAATTGGGTGCGATGTCTTTGGGCGCGATTTATACGTTCGGCCCTACGTTCCGCGCCGAGAATTCGAATACGCCGCGACATTTGGCCGAGTTTTGGATGGTAGAGCCGGAAGTCGCTTTCAATGAAATCGGAGAGAACATGGATTTGGCGGAGGATTTCCTCAAATACCTGATTCGTTATGCGCTCGATCACTGTCAGGACGACCTCGAATTTTTATGCCAAATGTACGACAAGGAATTGATCGACCGGTTGAAGTTCGTCGTGGATAACGATTTTGTGCGGTTGCCGTACACCGAGGGTGTAAAAATATTAGAGGAGTCGGGTCATAAATTCGAATATCCAGTCTATTGGGGCGCCGATTTGCAGAGCGAACATGAGCGTTTCTTGGTAGAGGAACATTTCAAGAAACCGGTTATCCTTACCGATTATCCGAAAGAGATAAAGGCTTTTTATATGAAAATGAACGACGATGGCAAGACGGTTCGGGCGATGGACGTGCTGTTCCCCCGTATCGGCGAGATTATCGGAGGTTCGCAGCGTGAGGAAAATTATGATAAGTTACTTGCCCGTATCGAAGAGTTGCATATCCCGATGAAGGATATGTGGTGGTATCTCGATACCCGCCGTGTCGGGACGGCTCCCCACTCGGGTTTCGGGCTCGGATTCGAACGGTTGCTGTTGTTCGTTACGGGTATGACTAATATCCGCGACGTGATACCGTTCCCTCGTACACCGAAAAACGCAGAGTTTTAAAGAGGTTTTTTTGTATAATTAAACGGGGTTACCTGTAAAGGTAACCCCGTTTTGTGATTTAGTAGAAAATTTGTGAGGATAGACTTGGATTTTAGAGATGAATCTCTGTCGACAACCTCATTCCGGATATCTTCGGAGAAGAATTGAGAAAGACAATATATTGCTTTTTGAAAGTTTAATCCCCTCGCCCTGCGGGTACTCTCCTTGTATCCCTTTATGGGAACACCCCGTAAAGCTACGGGACACGGCAGGGGGAGAGGGGGATGCCCTAATCCGTTCCCTCTTGCTGCGGGTATTTTTTAACCCCTCCGTCACTACGTGCCACCTCCCCTATCGTACGTGTGTGCGCAGGGCAGGAGGTTAATACCTTTCTGTTTTCCGATTCTTCCGTCACTATGTGTCTCCTCTCCCTATATTTTGTTTGGCGACATATACTCCATAGGGTTGCGAGAAACGGTAAGGGAAGAGTTTCCCCTCTGCCGCATTATTTTGGAGAATGAGATGGAGATTGTATTTACCCTTCTCCCCTGTGTGGCGTTAGCCGTATAGGGGAGACATCGAAGAAACAACGGTTTCTGAGGAGAGGGGTTGGAATATACAAGGTCAATCCCTACTAATTATCGACTGAGCCCGTTTGGTCTCTGATGATATAAGATGATTATCGCTGCGATTGAATCTGATTCTGTTCAGGAAAGTGAGGTTGTTTTATTTGAATCTTTTTCCGTTCCAATGCAACACGATTGAATCTTGCAGATAGGGTTCGATACGATCGAATGATTCTTTGTCTAGATAGTTTGCCCATGACTGCCGGGCACATAGAGAACCGTCGGTAGCGAAGTTGTACTCCACAAGGAAAATGTCTACCGGACGTAACAAGTCTTCTTTTTTTGCCTTTGTCAAGCTATCGGGGAATTGGAAAAACTCTTCCCGTCGTATCTGGCGAATGCGTTCCGAAACGGGGAGTTCCTTCCATGCAGTGTCGAAAAACCGTATGCGACTGTCTCCCGCCGGGGCATATACCGTATTGACAAGAGCGATAATCGTATCGTTGCCGGTTGTATCATACCACCGTATTTCCATTTTACTGCGTTTCGACAGGTCGATCGAGAGCAGGCTGTCTTGTAGCAGTGTCATCTCGGCTTTACTGCCGAGTTTCGTGACAATCTCGGCTTTCTGTCCGGCGTGCATCAAATCGATCAGGTCCTTCCTTCGGTTCACTTCGATAGAAGGGACGAGCGAGTCGGGCATGGCAATGAATAATTGCGCTACTGGTTCTATTGCCGATGATGTCAAGGTGACTATCGAGCATAAACAGAATAACAGATTCTTTAGTTTCATAACGATCGTTTGACACAAAAGTAATCATATTTGCTTCTGTGAGCCAAAAAAACAGCCGTAAATATTGTTACCGTCTTTTATTTTGTGCCGAGATAAAGGAAGAACATACCCAATAGGACGAGTATCAAATCGAACGATTTGCTACGGATATTTTTTTCTCGGAACAGGAATGCGCCGGCTATGAAGCTGACGACGACACTGCTGCGACGTACCATAGAGACGATAGAAATCATGGAGTCGGGGTAGCTGAGGGCGTAGAAATATACGAAGTCGGCACAAACGAGAAACAGGGAGATGAAAAAGATAGAGGGTTTCCAAACAAAAGGTGTGGTATGCTTACGTTTGGGATACCATAATACAAAGAGAATAACGGTCATCATCGCCATTTGATAGTAGGAGTACCATACTTGTACGGTCATTCGGTCGAAGCCGTGCGACATGAGATATTTGTCGTACAACCCGCTGGCCGCACCGGTGATTGTGGCGAGGACTATAAAGAGAATCCAGATATTGTGTTTGAAATTGATGCCTTCCTTTCTTCCGGAGAAGGATAGCATAATGAACGAGACGATCGCCAGAATGACTCCGATCCATTGATAGAGATTCAGTTGCTCGCCGAAGATGAGTAATGCTCCTACGAGTGTGAGAATGGGTTGGGAAGCCTTGATTGGCCCGGCTATGGTGATGGGCAAATGTTTGGTGGCGAAATAGGCACAAGTCCATGATGTGAGGACGAGCGCCGCTTTGCCTATGATATAAATATGCTCGTGACCGGTGGAAGGGGGCACATAGAAGAGTGAATTTCGCATAAATTCGGGAAACCCGTAGGAAAGGACAATACACGGGAGGAACAACAGACTGCAAAAACAGGTATTGAGAAAGAGTACAGGAATGACAGCATTGTTGTCGAGCGATTTCTTTTTACAGACTTCGTAACAGCCTAATAGGAAAGCCGAGAGAAAAGCGAGTGATAACCACATCTTTTGTATCTTTTAGTTATATCTGTAAATCGCCTGCAAAGTTAGAAACTGTTTTAATTTTTACAAATAGATGTTTGGTGCAAGTGGAACGGGTGTCTGACTGAATGGGTCTCTTCACCTTATATTATGCGGTAACAGGCGGGTTTCGAACTATCCATCGTCATGTGGTATTTGCTTTATTGTATGTGAAGCCGACAGTGTTTTCAAGTTCTTTCTCTCGTTGATGTGTTTCATTTCGTTCTTCCTAAAATAGTAGGAGGGGGGATTGGAAAAAGGAATAAAATGTATTTAACCTGAGCTTTGCCTTTGTGTAACGAATTCATTTGGTATTTTAATTCACCCTTGCTTATTTCGGTGAGATAGGGGGAGTACTCGTAGGGTGAGAGGTGTTCAGACATAAGCCGTTTTTTAGGAGACGCAATCGTTTCACTATGTGCAGGAGCCCTAAGATACCCATTAGTAGACCGGCCTTGTAGTGTAATTTCCCAAACGGCGAATTTGCTCCTTCGACAAAACACAACAACCATATACCGGTAATAATGACCCATATAAAGATGAATGTGAGCAGTAGGACGATTTTTTGTTTCCTTCGTGTTTTGCGTTCCCGCTTTTTGTTTTTCAAGCCTTTGTACCAAAACCAATGACTTTTGATGTGTATGATCCCGAATGTAGTAAAGAGCAGACTGTCGATGGTATGAAATACCGCCCAGTTGTGCCAAATGTCGTGTTCGGTTCCGTGGCCTGCGATGTGCAGTTGTATACCTGAGTATAATGATAAGACGAAAAGGGGAATTAATATTGCGTCTGTCAAGTAAATAAGCCGTCTTTTGTTCATCGTTTTTTCTTGTTCGATAGGTTCTTTTGGAGACAGTACAAAGTAACGGCTTATAGGGAAACTGGGAAATAGACTATATGGGGTAATGATTGGATTATTCGAGGTATTTTTTTCTGTATGTAGTGGGGGATAAACCGGCTGTTTGAGTGAATAGACGGGTGAAATAGGTATGGTCGTCGAACCCTAGATTGAAAGCTATCTCTTTTATGCTCAAGGTGGTATAGATTAGCATACGTTTGGCTCTCAATATGATTTCGTCTTGAATGTATTTGCTTGCGGTGGTCCCGGTTATGTTTTTGACGACTTCATTCAGATAGACCGGGGAGATATGTAGCAGTTGTGCGTAATAAGAAGGTCTTCTGTTGATATGAGAATCTTCGGAGAGTAGTTTTTTGAGAGCTAAGGTGATTTCGATTTGTCTTCTGCTTTTCAATTGACGGCAGATGATGTTTTGTATGTTATCGATTATTATACCCGTGGCAGCACGGGATAAGTCTTGTACGATTCGTTTGGTACGGCTGCTTTCCGGTATATTTATATTTCGGGAGATAATGGAGAAAATTTGTTCCAATTCGTTGAATTGCAGGTCGTTTATTCGGAACGGTGCGACAGATAATGCGTATTCGGATAAGATTTGTTTATCCGGTGCGTCGATAAATACACTATCTATGAAAAGTATCGTTGCTTGCGCATTTCCTGTGTCGACAACCCGGTGAACTTGACCCGGTTGAACACATAATATTTCATGGTCCGATACTGTGTAATTTTTAAAGTCGATACTGATACAGCAATGCCCGTTTTCTACTATGCCGAATATGTAGTAATCGTCTCGGTGGGCATATTGGACGGGTTCTTGGAAAGAGCCGGGAGAAATTGTTTTTAGCAATATTCCGCAGTCCGATTGTTGGGTGGCCTTGTGTGTAGGGATCGTTACGGGCATATATTTGTTTTTTTACAAAACTAATAAAAAGTTGATTTTTCTACTCTCACCTGCAACTTTTATTATATTATAGAAAGGAAGAACAGTCCGGTTTATTTTTAGCTCTCTCGTTCTGAGGACTTGTATTGCTTGATATAGAGGCAGAAGATGGTAGATTAGGACTTTGTTTGTGTTGTTTTTTGAAAAGTCTATTGCAGATAGGTAGTGATTCGAAATAAAAAATGGACAAGTCCGTTTTGCCCTTTTCGTGCCTTGCGTTATCTTTGCATTTTACGAAAATAGACTGTGCCTCGGTGTAACCAAGTGAGTTTGTTTCCACTCTCGGCTTGTACTATTTCTTTAACATACATCGTTGTAAATTATGGAGTTGCTATATATCCATTGGAATCCCGATCCCATATTGTTTTCGATTGCCGGCATTGCGATACGTTGGTACAGTATTTTTTGGTTTATCGCCATTTTGGCGGGCAGTCAGGTGGTTTATAAATTGTATCAATCGAAGGGTTTACCTGTCGATACGTTTCAGAATTTGTTTTTATACAGTTTCTTAGGTATTTTTATCGGGGCACGGTTAGGACATTGTTTGTTTTATGAGCCTGACTATTACCTGAGTCACCCGTTGGAAATTGTTTTGCCGGTGCACTTTTATCCCGATGGCGATTGGAAGTTTACGGGATATGCGGGATTGGCAAGTCATGGTGGAACGTTGGGGTTGATTATAGCCCTTGCTATATTTTGTCGCAAGACCAAGATTCATTATCTCGATATTCTCGATATGATGGGTATCGCCGCACCATTGGCGGCGGGTTTCATACGGCTTGCCAACTTGATGAATTCCGAAATTATAGGTTTGCCCGCCGATGTGCCGTGGGCTTTTGTATTCGAGCGTGAGGATATGCTCCCTCGTCACCCGGCTCAGTTGTACGAGGCTATCGCTTATTTTCTGTTTTTCTTGATTATGGTCGGGGTCGCTCGATATAAAAAGGATAATTACGGGCGAGGTTTTTACTTCGGGTTGTGTATTACTTTGATATTTTTGTTCCGCTTCTTTATCGAATTTTTGAAAGAGCGGCAGGTGGATTTCGAGAATGTATTGCCTATCGATATGGGGCAGATATTGAGTATCCCGTTTGTCTTGTTGGGGCTATATTTCGTAATCACGAAACGGAAGAAAGCGGTTCGATAGGTGGTCGCGCAAGAGTCGTTGTCCGGGAAATTTCGAAAGAAATTCTCAGAGTTCTTTTTTCAAATAGATCATATCGACGAGCTGTTTCCCTCCTTCGAAGATAGGGTGCGGATAATTGTCGGTAAAGAAACGAGGAATACGATGGGAGTAGCGGAACCCACAATGCTCGTAAAAGGGTATCGTGAGAGGCGAGTCACCTGTGCCGACTTGTAGTATCGTGCCGGGTGCGTTATAGCGATTTTCTATGTATTCGATTAGCCGACGGGCATATCCTTGTCGTTGGAATGGCGGATAGGTGGCCAGATTTTTAATTTCGTGAAGATTTTTCCCTTCTTGTGTGACAATACAGATACTTTTCAAATCGTCATCATACAAGGCGAACATTTCGCCGCGGTCGAGATAACGGGCTATCATAGTTTCGCTTTCGTCGGCCAATAAAAGCAGGTCAAGAAAGTCGGCCTTGTTTTGTGTGATGTGTTTGATTTTCACAGGTCGTGTAAGGATTAACGAGGCAGGAAAAGGTGGTCGGGATAAACGATGTCGTGAAGAAAGAGCGCTTTGCCGGGGACCGAAGTTCCAGCGGCGCAACGGTTTTTTTGCTCGATGATATGGCCGAAGTCCTCCACCGATAGTTTTCCCTGTCCTACATCGAGCAGCGTTCCTACGATGGCCCGCACCATGTTACGGAGGAAACGGTCGGCAGTGATGGTAAATACATGTCGTTCGCCTTCGGGTTCCCAGCGGGCGAATGTCACTCGGCAATTATTGGTTTTAACATCGGTATGCAGTTTGCTAAAACTGGTGAAGTCGGTATATCGGTAGAGCTGTTCGGC
>ERZ780046.572-NODE-572-length-15530-cov-4.202908_pt1 | contig 15530 bp, 10 predicted proteins | sample MGYA00511848_ERZ780046 | MGnify/ENA primary metagenome ERZ780046 (study PRJEB29588, sample SAMEA2147983) | human gut metagenome | biome: human gut; feature: human-associated habitat; material: faeces | place: Denmark | collected 2008/2010 ...
GGATAATGCTGTCGTTTCGCTCGTAGGGGCGAGGTTCGCTCGCCCGAAAACAGTTTACTTTGTGTCTTCGGGCAGGCAAACCATGCCCTTCTATAAGTTTGTCATTCTGCGCACCACAAGAATCTCAGAATGATAAACTTACCATATTAATACAGCCCGACTACTGTTTCTTTTTCAACAATCCTTCAAAATCCGGTTGTTCCAACAGTTCCAAAGCCTTCCTGATGCTTTCGTTAGCATCATTAATAACGTGATAATATTCATTCATATCCCATAAATCACGAGCTATCAACGCCTTCATCTGCAATTTCAGCAAAGGCAGGGCTTTTTGATATTCTTCCTCATTATATTCCACGCCCATCTCTTTTCCTGTCGCTACCAATTGCCGAAGCATATCCGGAGAAACTTCGAACTTCTTATGGAAATCATCAAACTTCTTATACTTAGACAACCATTCGTCACGATGTGCATCTATCTGCCGGAAGTGCACTTTCATCAATACCCCCTTATCACGCAACTGACGATGATATTTAGTATAGAGCGTCGTATCAATCGGCACAAAATAATCCGGCATAATGCCACCTCCACCATATACCGTACGTTCTAATTTATGAGTCTTAAACTTAAGAGAATCAGGAAAATGAATACTATCGGCACTCAGCATTTCCCCTCGGTTATAGCGGTCTATCAAATCTTCATTATATTTTTCAATACTTTCGTAAGGCTTCTGAATACAACGCCCTGCCGGAGTATAATAACGAGCCACCGTCAAGCGAATCATAGAGCCATCGGGCAAGTCGATGGGACGCTGCACCAGCCCCTTACCGAAAGTACGGCGACCAACCACTACTCCTCTGTCCCAGTCCTGGATGGCTCCGGTCACGATTTCACTGGCAGAAGCGGAGTACTCGTCCACCAATATGATGAGACGGCCGTTCTTGAAGTTGCCCGTACCTTTGGCAAAGAAATCACTGCGGCGTGCGGCCCTTCCTTCGGTGTAGACGATGAGTTCTTTTTGCTTCAGAAATTCGTTGGCAAGGTCGATGGCGGCATTCAGATACCCTCCTCCATTTCCTTGCAGGTCGAGGATGAGGTCTTTCATTCCTTTCTTTTGCAGGCTTTTCAGGGCTTCTGCAAACTCTTCGGCGGTGGTTGCCCCGAAGCGGTTGATACGGATATAGCCGGTTTTGGGTTGTATCATGTAAGATGCGTCCAGGCTGAGGATGGGAATTTTGTCACGCTTCACGGTGAAGTACAGCTGGTCGTCCACGCCACGGCGCACGATGGTGAGTTTCACTTCCGAGTCTTTCGGTCCGCGCAGGCGGCTCATAATATCTTCCGTGCTCATTTTTACTCCGGCAATGGCGCTGTCATTGACGGCTACGATACGGTCGCCGGCAAGGATGCCCACCTTCTCGGAAGGTCCGTTGCTCACGGGTTGTATCACAAGCAGGGTATCTTCTATCATCTGAAACTGTACGCCGATGCCCTCGAAATTGCCTTGCAACGGCTCGTTCATCTTCTTCACTTCTTCGGCGTTGTTGTAGGTGGAGTGCGGGTCGAGTTGTGCCAGCATCTTGATGATGGCTTCTTCCACCAGCTTGTCTTCATCCACCTTGTCCACATAAAGGTTGGTGATGGCAAACTCTGCCATTTGCAGTTTGCGCAGGGCTTCATTGTTCGGCTTTTGCGCTTGTGCCGTCACCGCGCATATACATATTATAATAGTAAATAGTTTTTTCATCATTTCCATTTTAATCCCTAATCCTTTATCCTTAATCCCTAATCTCCATTCCCTCCGGTATGAACATGCTTATGTCCTTGCCGTATTGCAGCAGTTCGCGCACGGTGGTGGAACTGACGCAGGTAAGTTCCGGCTCGGTGAAGAGCAGGATGGTTTCTATGCCGGTCAGTTTGCGGTTGATGTCGGCAATGGTTTCCTCGTATTCGAAATCCTTCACGGTGCGTATGCCGCGTATTATCAGACTGGCATCTACCTGCCGGGCAAAGTCGATAGTCAGGCAGTCATAGGACTGCACAATGATGCGCGGCTCGTTCCGGTAGTAGTCTCGTATCATTTGTTCGCGCTTTTCCAAGGGGAAATACGTATTCTTATTTTCATTGATGCCGATGCCTATGACGATTTCGTCTATAAAAGTCAGTGCACGGCTCACTACCGAAGAGTGTCCGATAGTAAACGGGTCGAATGTTCCCGGAAAGATAGCTCTTCTCATGATGCCAAATCTTCTTCTATAACCAAGTTGTTGATAATAAAGTTTTGTCGTTCCATGGTATTCTTACCCATGTAGAATTCCAGCAGCTCTTTTACGAGGTCTGTCTTGCGCAGGGACACTTGTTCCAGACGCATATCCTTGCCGATAAAATGCTTGAACTCGTCGGGCGAGATTTCTCCCAGACCTTTGAATCGGGTGATTTCGGGGTTGGGACCCAGTTCTTCAATGGCTTTCACACGTTCCTCCTCTGTATAGCAATAACTTGTCTTCTTTTTGTTGCGCACGCGAAAGAGAGGGGTTTGCAGGATATATACATGCCCTTTCTTTATCAGGTCGGGGAAGAACTGCAGGAAGAAGGTGATGATGAGCAGGCGGATGTGCATGCCGTCCACATCGGCATCGGTTGCTACGATTACTTTGTTGTAGCGCAGTGTCTCTATGCCGTCTTCTATATTCAAGGCTGCTTGAAGCAAGTTGAATTCTTCGTTTTCATAAACTACTTTCTTGGTGAGTCCGTAGGAATTTAGCGGTTTACCACGCAGGCTGAATACTGCTTGGGTATTCACGTCGCGGCTCTTGGTGATGGAACCGCTGGCAGAGTCTCCCTCGGTAATGAAGATGCAGGATTCGGTTTCCTGGTCTTTGCCTTTACCGTCACTCAAGTGGTAGCGGCAGTCGCGCAGCTTGCGGTTGTGCAGGTTGGCTTTCTTGGCGCGTTCGCGTGCCAGCTTGGTGACGCCGGCAATGGCTTTGCGCTCTTTCTCGGAGTCTTGTATCTTTTGCAGCATCACTTCGGCCACAAGCGGGTTCTTGTGGAGGTAGTTGTCCACTTCCGTCTTGATGAAGTCTCCTACGTATTTGTTCACCGTGGGGCCGGCGGGCTTGTGTTCCTGCGGCGCGGCAGGCCACATGTTGTTGCTGCCCAGTTTCGTTTTGGTCTGGCTCTCGAACATGGGTTCCTCCACGTCGATGGCAATGGCGTCTACCAGTCCGTTGCGGATGTCGGCATATTCCTGGTTCTTGTTGTAGAACTCCTTGATGGTACGGGCAATGTGTTCCTTCAAGGCAGTCTGGTGTGTGCCGCCTTGGGTGGTGTGTTGCCCGTTGACAAAGGAGTAGTACTCTTCGCCGTATTGGTTGGTGTGTGTGAAGGCAATCTCGATGTCCTCTCCTTTCAGGTGGATGATGTCGTAAAGGCCTTCGCTGGTCATGTTGTCTTTCAGCAAGTCCTCCAGCCCGTGGCGGGAAACGATGCGCTGGCCGTTGTAAATGAAGGTGAGGCCCGTATTCAGGTAGGTGTAGTTGCGCAGCAGGGTTTCTACGAACTGGTTCTGGAAGGAATAGTTCAGGAAGAGTGTGGCGTCCGGTTCGAAGAAGATATAGGTTCCGCTTTCTTCTGTCGAGTCTTCGGTCACATCACTCAACAGCGTTCCTTTCTCGAAGATGGCGGTACGTACTTTGCCGTCGCGGTAACTGCGTACCTCGAAACGGCTACTCAGCGCATTGACCGCCTTGATGCCCACGCCGTTCAGTCCGACACTTTTCTTGAAAGCCTTCGAGTCATATTTACCCCCGGTATTCAGTTTGCTGACCGCCTCTACCAGTTTGCCTTGCGGAATGCCTCGTCCATAGTCGCGTACGCTGACACGCAGACTGTCTTCTATAGTCACTTCTATACGCTTTCCGGCACCCATCTTGAACTCGTCGATGCTGTTGTCCATCACTTCTTTCAGCAACACATAGATGCCGTCATCGTTCTGTGAGCCGTCGCCCAGACGGCCTATGTACATACCGGAACGGACACGGATATGCTCCATGTCGTCCAGGTGGCGGATGTTGTCGTCGGTATATTCCACGCTGGAAACGGGGCTCTCTGTGATATTGTTGTCTGCTTCTTCCAGTGGCAGGGTCATATTGTTGTTATCTTCCATAAGTACGTTATTCCTTCATATTGCGCATTGCGACAAAGGTAATGAGAAATTCGGGGGTTCGCAAAAAAATAATGTCTTTTATGGACTTCTGACAAGCTTATATTCTGGATTTAGAACTTATTTTATTCCTTTCACAAAGCATCTTCTCCGTTTATGCTGTTCCGTCTTGAAGTACTCCCACTGCGCTTGCACCTTGCCGTTCAGCTCCAGCTCCGGATTACTCTCGGCATACTCGAAACCAAGTTGCTGATAGACGGGGATAAGGTCGGAGAACAACAATGCATTTACCCCCTTGTTCTGATACTCCGGTTTCACGGCAACCAGCAGCAAATCGAGCATCTTGGGATATTTCTTCAAGAAGATGGTCTTGGCCAGGTGATACCAACCCATAGGAAGCAGGCGCCCGTGGGCTTTTTGCAACGCTTCGGCGAGTGACGGCATGGAAATGCCTACGGCAAGCAGCTGGTCATCGGCATCGGTAATCAATGTCACCATGCGTAGGTCGAGGATGGGCAGGTACATCTTGACGTATTGGTCAATCTGCCGTTGGCTCAGTGCAGAATAGCCATAGAGTGGCTGATAGGCTTCGTTCATCAGTTCGAAGATGGCCTGACCGTAGTCTTGGGCAATCTTCTTGGCAGATGTGTATTTCTTTACCTTGAGGTTATACTTGCGCTGGATGAGGTCGGAGATGCGCTTGTGCTTGTCGGGTATGGCGTCGGGAATGTAGATTTTGTATTCCACCCAATCGGCATCCTTCTCAAAGCCCATGCGTTCCAGATGTTGCGGATAGTAGGGATAGTTATAAATGGTGGCCATGGTGCTGAGCTGGTCGAATCCTTCGATGAGCATACCTTCGGCATCGAAATCTGTGAATCCCAGCGGGCCTTGTATATGTGTCATTCCCCGTTCTTTTCCCCATTCTTCCACGGTGCGAATCAGGGCATCGGAGACTTCCGCATCATCGATGAAGTCTATCCAGCCGAAGCGGACTTCCTTTTTGTTCCAGGTTTGGTTTGCCTTGTGGTTGATGATGGCAGCTACACGTCCTACGATTTTACCTTCCCGATAAGCCAGGAAATAGTCGGCTTCACAAAATTCGAATGCAGCGTTTTTCTTCTTGTTGAAGGTGTTGAGCATGTCATCGAAAAGGTCGGGGACGGAATAAGGGTTGTTTTTGTATAGCAGGTAGTTGAAACGGATAAAGCGCTCCAGTTCCCGTCTTGTGGTTACTTTCTTGATTGTAATTGCCATAGTTGTTCAATATTGAGACCACAAAGGTAATGCAAACTGAGAGCAGAACAAAATAAGCTTGCTTATTTTTTATGCCGAGGTACAGCTTGCCTTATTTAAAAATACGTGATAATCTTTAAAATACCGCGTAGGGTGTTTGTAAATTTGCTGTTAGAGGTTGTATATCAGTACCGCTGTGTAGGCAATGTAGCAGAGAATCAGAATGCTTCCTTCCACCCGGGTGATGATGCGTTTCCCGAAAAAGATACCGAACAGCCAAAGCAGGATGCTGGACCCTACGAGTACCCACAAATCGAAATTGGTGATGCCCGTCAGACGCAGTGGAGTGATGGAGGCCGAACAACCCAGTACGAAGAATATATTGAAGAGATTACTTCCGATGACGTTTCCGATGGCTATTTCGGGGTTTTTCTTCAAGGCGGCTACGATGGAGGTGGCGAGTTCGGGCAGTGAAGTGCCGCCTGCTACGAGCGTCAGCCCGATGATGGATTCGCTGACACCCAATCCGCGGGCTATGCCGCTGGCACCGTCTACAAAGAAATTACCTCCGATGATGAGGCCGGCAAGTCCGCCGAGAATGTATAGGGCGGACTTCCACGCGGGTAACAGCCTGATTTCGTCTTCTTCCTGTAAGTGCTCCTTTTCCGGTTCCTTCATACTTCCATCCCTTTTTGCAATGGCAAAAGTATAACTCAGGAAAATGGTAAAGAAGCATAGCAGCAATAGGCCGTCGGTGATGCTGAGTATGTTCTCCCCACTGCTGTCCAGTAAGACGTCGTTGGCACAAATCAGCAGGGCGAAGGATGAAAGGATGCAAAGGGGGATTTCGCGTTTCAGTGTGTTACGGGTAATGGCTATCGGGGCAAAAAGGGCCGTACAACCCACAATCATCAGGGTATTGAACGTATTGCTTCCCACCACATTGCCAATGGCAATGTCTGCACTGCCTTTGAGAGCAGAGGATATGCTGACGGTGAGTTCCGGTGCGGAAGTGCCGAAGGCAACAATGGTAAGCCCGATGACGATGGACGGTATATGGAAACGTTTGGCAACGGATGCGGCACCGTCTGTCAAGCCATTGGCACCCAGAAGAATGAGGAGCAGTCCTCCGACAAGAAACAATATATCCATAGGTATGTCAATTTTGAGTACAAAGATAGTGCAAACCGGATACAGAACTTTCATGTTTGCATGAAAAAGTTATGTCGATTAGAGTAGGAAGTTAAAAACATTCCGTATGTTTGAAGCATTTATTGGGTATATTTGCATAATTAAAGAATCAAATCAAGAAGTTTATATATGAAGGTTATCCGTGCTTTCTGTCTTTGTTGGCTGTTGATGCTGGCAGACGGAGTGTCAGCTCAGTTGGTAGATAAAGTGCTCAGTGTTTTAGGTGAGGATAGTGTGGGGAGTGTCACAGTGGCAAGGACTGACTCCGATTCGATTCAGTTGTCGCTTGTCCGGCAGGAGTTGGAAACAGCCCGGCTGAATGAGGCGAACCTGCGGATGGAAATGGAGCAGATGAAGTTGGCGGGCTATGCGGCCGATTCGGTGAAGCTGGCATTGCAGAAACAACGCATTGATTCGTTGCGGACGGTGACACCGGGTATTCCGGTGGTGGTGGAGAAGGACACTTTGTTCTATCTGTATGCCAAGCGTGGAGGGCATACGCCCCAACAGCGAGCCAAAGATGTAAGCAACGTCATCGAAGCATTGGGCACGCGTTTCAATCTGCGTCCGGACTCTGTTTATTTAGAGAGTACGGATATTGTTACAGACTTGATGTATGGCGAAAAGGTCATCATTTCCTTTACCGATCAGGATGCTTTGTGGGAAAACTGTACCCGCGACCAGCTGGCCGCCAACAAGAGGCATGTCGTGGTGGACAAACTGAAAGCCATGCAGAAGGAGCATAGCTTGTGGCAGTTGGGTAAGCGTATCTTGTACTTTATCCTGGTGCTTGTGGGACAGTTCTTCTTGTTCAAGTTTACCAACTGGCTGTTCAGAAAACTCAAACTACGCATTCAGAAGCTGAAGGATACCAAGCTGAAACCGATCTCTATTCAGGATTATGAATTGCTGGATACGCAGAAGCAGGTCAACCTGCTGGTGTTTGTTGCCAACCTGGTGCGTTATGTAGTCATGCTGTTGCAGTTGCTGCTGACGGTTCCGTTATTATTCTCCATTTTCCCTCAGACCAAGAGCTTGGCTTATACATTATTCTCCTACATCTGGAATCCTATAAAGGTCATCTTGAATGGAATAGCCGACTATATACCCAATCTGTTCACTATCTTTGTGATATGCTATGCGGTGAAGTATCTGGTCAGACTGGTGCGTTATCTTGCCAATGAGGTGCAGGCTGAACGGCTGAAGATAAACGGCTTCTATCCGGATTGGGCCATTCCTACCTATCATATTGTGCGCTTCTTGCTTTATGCGTTTATGATTGCCATGATTTACCCTTATCTGCCGGGTTCCAAGTCGGGAGTCTTCCAGGGAATCTCCGTGTTTGTCGGCTTGATTGTTTCGCTCGGTTCCAGTACGGTTATCGGCAATATCATTGCAGGACTGGTCATAACCTACATGCGGCCTTTCAAGCTGGGTGACCGCATCAAGCTGAACGATACTACGGGCAACATCATTGAGAAAACACCGCTCGTCACCCGCATCCGTACTCCGAAGAATGAGGTGGTGACCATTCCGAACTCTTTCATCATGTCTTCCCATACGGTCAATTACAGCCAGTCTGCCCGTGAGTATGGATTGATTATCCATTCGGAGGTCAGTATTGGTTACGATGTTCCGTGGCGGAAGACACATCAGCTGTTGATAGAGGCTGCATTGAATACTCCTGGAGTGATAGATGACCCCCGTCCGTTTGTATTGGAGACTTCCCTTCAGGATTATTATCCGGTTTATCAAGTGAATGCCTATATCAGGGATGCCAACAGCCTTAGCCAGATTTATTCTGATTTGCATCAGAATATCCAGGATGTCTTTAACGAGGCAGGCATCGAAATCATGTCTCCTCACTATATAGCTACGCGTGACGGCAGTGAGACGACCATACCCAAGGATGACTTGCGGGAGAAAAAGCAGTAAGGGAGCCGGTTATCGTGCCAGTAAAATCTCTGCAAACGGTACGTAGAACATAAACATCCTCCATTCCTTTGTCTGGAAATCATAAGTTTCGATGAAGTCGCCTTCACGATAGCCTGCAAACTGCACGTAGAGTTTCCTTGTCTGCCCGTCCTTGGAGTAGTACATGGCAGCGGAGCGTACGGCGTTGGGGTAGGTGGCGAAAGGCTCTTTCAAGTTTCCGGCAGTAGTATCCCATAAGCAGAATTGCGTATCTCCACCATTGGCACGGGAAACGATATAGCCTCCTTTGCATTGCAGGCTGTTTGGGTTTTCGGGGGATGGTTCCATAATCCGGAAAGGTATCAAGGCTTCGGCTTTGATGGGGTCGTAGCAGTGCATCTTTTCTTTGGCGATGTCTATCACGACGGGCGAGAAGGTGCCGTCGCCGTTGTTGGCCGAGAGCAGCATGTGGGCGTCGGCTATCACGCCCGGATAGCGTGAGAGGGATTCGGGCTTCAGTCCATCCGGTAATGGTATTTCGGGAGTATGTATCGGTGGCATATTCAACCGGGTATATACCGGATAAGAGATGCTACAGTAGGTGAGGAGCTTATCTCCGGCCATTTCCAGGGAAACAGTGTTGTTGAAGTCCGAGCAGATGGTAATTGCGTTACGTTCTACCGGGTTACACCAATAGTGCATGCAGAGGTCGTATCCGTCGATGAAACTACTGCCGTCTTTCTCCCGTATCCCGCAGAGGATGTTGGTGCCGGGGATGTTGGCGGCAAGGCAGAAATCTTCGCCGTCATGGAACTGGATTACTTCCGATATTTCTTGTGTTACCAGGTCGATACGGGTGATGCCGCGGGGAACGGTCGGTGTGTAAATGGCGTGGGAGTTGGTGATACCGTAGAGATATGGTTCTTCGGGGGATTGTCCGTCGGCTACCGAAATCTGGCCGAGAGGCTGAAGCTGTCCTGCCCGTTCCAGGAACATTTCTACCCGTGAGGCGGGCCAGTGTCCGGGGGCAAGGAAAGTAATGCTGTTGGTGGTTTGCTCCGTGGTAACGGCGCGTGTGTAGCGTGAATACCCTTCGGGAAAGAGAGGATTGTCGGCTATCGGCCAGTAGATGTCCAATATGATTTGGTCGCCGCTCTGCAAGCCGTCGGCTTTGACGGTCACGGCATCACCGGGATTGAAGGTCTTTCCGGCATCGGATATGGTGATATTGGTCACAAAAGCGGGTTGTTTCTCTTTGTCGTCATCACTGCAAGCGGCAAGTAGCAGGCTGATTAGTAGCAGGAAGTGTATCTTCTTCATCATAGTTATGTATTGACAAATGCAAATATAGGGCTTTTTCTTGTATTCCTGCGGATAGGCTTTGTTTTTGTCGTATGAGATGGAAAAATCCTCCTACGAAACATGGTCTTTTGCTTCGTGGGAGGAAAGTGGTTGTTCGGCAGGGCTTCGGGGGAATGCGCCTGCTTGCGTGCCGGCTTGGATTATTTGCTGCGCGTCACCGTGTGCAATACATTCCCTTTCTTGTCAATCATGCGCAGTTCCAGTGTCTTTTTGCTGGCCGATACAATGGAGAAACCCGGTTCGGGGCTGCAGAATACGGTCCCTTCGATGGGCTTCACCTTGCGGGCGAGCGAACCGGTAGAATTGGTGATATAGTCGATGTCGCTGCCTGCCACGCGTACGTGCTGGAAGTTGTGGATGTGCCCGCAGATGTACATATCCACCTTGTGCTTGCGCAGGATGGGATCGAGACGTGCCTGCATATCCGCGCGTTCGCTCTCGTCCTTCGGGGTTTCGGCATAGATGGGATGGTGTCCGGCAACGATAACCCAGTCCTCTTTGGCGGCAGTCAGTACGGAATCTATCCAGGAAAGTTGTTGCTGGTAATCCTGCTTGCAGGCATCGGGATAGGTCTCGCTTTCGTTGCGGTATTTGTCAATCATCGGGGCGGTGTCTACCCAAAGGATGCGGATGGTAGCGCCGTTGTCCTCGAACGTCTTGGTATAATAACGGGCGGGCATGGTCCAGCGGCGGCTGATATTACTGTAGTCGAGCACAGCCTGCGTATTGCCGCGGTATTCGTGGTTGCCCAGCAGGGGGAACCAGTCTATCATCAGCTCCGGGTGGCTGTAAATAAGTTCGTAGTTGGTCATCCAAAGCGGGTCGTTCACGCTACGTACGCCTTCAAAGTGGTGTACATCGCCGGTGGCAAGAACGAATTCGGGGCCTACTTCTTCTGCCATTTGTCCCATCAGTTCGGCGATGGGCTTTTGGTCGTAGTAGCCGTTACGGCCGAGGTCGTTGGCTACGTAGAAGTTGAACTTCTTGTCGAAGATGGAGTAATCGGTGATTTGGGCAATGGCTGCGTTGCCGAGTAGGGCAATAAACAGTAAAAGGAATATTTTCTTCATTGTCATTATTAAATTGTTGAGTAGTTAATGTTGATAACTTGTTGAGATAGAATTCGCTGTTTAAAAATTAATCTTCACTCCCGCATTCACTTTCACGCCGTAGTATTCTGCCTGCATGGTACGGTCTTTTGTGCCCTGGTAGTAGCGTAGCGGCTGGGTCAGCAGGTTGTTGGCTTCGGCGTAGAAGGTAGTCTTGAACTTCTTTCCGAAGGTATAGCTGGCGTTTACGTCCATATAGTTCACCTTGTCGTAGTAGCGGTCGTAGAAGGTGCTTTCTCCCATTTCGTCGATGAAATCGGAAGCGAAGTTATAGCTCAGGCGCAGATTCAGACCGCCTTTCTCAAAGTATAGGGAAGCATTTGCGGTATGCTCCGGAGAGCCTGGCATGCTCAAGTCTTTCTCATTCTCGCGACCTTCGAAGTTGAAGTCTTCCACACGGGAGTGGGTGTAGGTGTACGTTCCGTAGAAACCTACACATTTCAGAGCGGGAGCAATGAAGCTGAAGTCGCGCTGGTAGGATAACTCTACCCCTACCAGGTTGGCGTTGCCCGCATTCTTGGGTTGGGTGAAGCGGGTGTAGGTGTTACCCTGGTATTCGTAGTTGGTGCTCACCTGGTCTACGATGAAGTCGTCTATCTTCTTGTAGAAGATGCCGGCGCTTATCAGACCGATGCTGCGGAAGTAGTAGTCGGCACTCAAGTCGAAGTTGTAGGAGACGGTAGGTTTCAGCTCCGGGTTTCCGATGGTGATTTCGTTGTCGGAACGCTTGATGTTCACACTGGGCACGAGGGCCGAGTATTTGGGGCGTGACAAGGTTTGGGTAAACGAACCGCGCACTTTGAAGTCATCGTTTACATTCCACTTTACGAGCAGCGACGGCAGGAAGTTGATGTAGCTGTTGCGCTGACGGTCGGTCTTGCTGGTGAGGTCTTCGTCGGCATCGTAGGTGCGTCCCGTATAGGCAAGGTTGGTGTTCTCTATGCGAAGTCCGGTCATCAGTTCCACGTCTTTTGTCAGTTTTTGGTCGAAGCGGAGGTAGCCGGAAGTCACGGTTTCGCGGGCGTTGAAGTTTCCGGCAAGTTCTTCCTGTACCTGCTCTTTCTCAAAGAGGGAAGCGTTGTTCAAGTCTAAAGAGCCGGTGTATTCCTTGCTGGCGTAGATGCCTGCCTGGTATTTGTTGTTGGGCATGAAGTTCTTGTTGGTCTGGTCCACTGTATTTGCTAGGCTGTTCGTCATGAAGGCATCCTCGTCCAGAGGAGAGTATTCGTAGAAGTCCACTTCTTTATCCTTGGTCTTGCGCACTACCTTTGCGCCGAACTTCAGCTTGTTGCCGTTCTTGAAGGGAAGTTTGAAGTTGGCGGAGAACTTCAGGTCCTGCTCCTTGATGTCTTCCTGCTGTTCCGTCAGCTCTTTCAGGCTGAATTCATCGTTCAATGTCATGGTAGAGCCTGTTTTGGGGCTGGCAAAGGGTTGGCGTTCGTCGCTCAGGTCCATGTCGAACTTCTGTTTCTTCAGTTGGAAGTCGATGTAGCGTTCGTTGGGACGTTCTTCGCTGGCTTTGGCATAGCTGGCGTGCCAGTCCATGGAGAGGGCGCCGAAGAGGTGTTCGCCGCCGAGGGCAAAGTCCATGGTGCGCTGGCGTTCCAGGCGGGCGTTACGGTTGTCCGGCGTACCGGCTTTGGTCTGTATGCGTACGGTGGCGTTGCCGTCGGGGTCAAGGTCTTTCAGCGTGGTACGGTAGCGGTTCTCCCAGTCGTTGCGGTTGTTGAAGATGCCTTTGAAGGTGAGTTTGTGGTTGGCATTGATGTCCCAGTCCAGTGCGGCGGAGTAGCTTTGGCGTTCGCGGGTGACGTAGTATTGGCGGATTTGGTAGTCGTTGACGTACGTCTTGCCGTTGTCATCCTGCTCCCATACAAATTCGGTGTCGTAGGAACCAGAAGGTGAGTTCTGATAGGAGGCCGATACAATCAAGCCGAGTTTGTCGTTGAAGAAGCGGTCGCCGTAGGTGAAGCCAAGGTTCAGTTGCGCCTTTTCGCTCACCCAGTTGTAGCCGGTTCCGGCGGTGGCGGCAATGGTACGCTTGTAGGGGGAGTTCTTGGTGACGAGGTTGATGCTGCCGCCGATGGCGTCGCCGTCCATATCGGCGGTTACTACCTTGTTCACTTCGATGGTCTGAATCATGTCTGCCGGAATGAGGTCGAGCTGTACGTTGCGCGTATCGCCTTCGGCAGAGGGAACGCGGTTGCCGTTGATGGTGACGGAGCTGAGGTCAGCACTCGTGCCCCGCACTTGCCCGAAGCGTGCCTCGCCTTGGTCGTACTGCACGTTGATGCCGGAGATGCGTTTAAGGGCGTCACCGATGTTGGAGTCGGGGAACTTGCCTACCTGGTCGGCAGAGACTACATTCGTAATCCCCATGTTGTTTTTCTGTGAGTTGATGGCACGGCGCTGTCCCTGGAAGGCGCCGCCTACCACCACTTCCTGCAACTCCACGCCTTCGTTCAGTACGACGTCTTTTTCCAGTGTACGGCCTGCGGGGATGGTGATTTTCAGTTCTACGGGAGAGTAGCCCACGTAGCTCACCTTTACTGTATAGGTTCCCGGGTCAAGGTTAGAGAAAGTGTAGAAGCCGTTGACGTCGCTCGTCACGCCAGTGTGTAGTTTCTCGATGTAGATGGATGCGCCCGGGAGAGTTTGTTTAGTGGCGTCGATGATGCGTCCACGTACAGTTCCTTGTTTCGTGACATTTGCTTTTTCGTCGGCAATGGCCGTATTGACGGTGGCGGTGAATAGGAGTAAGAATAAGAATGCTCTCAAAATCTGTTTCATACTTGTTATTATCTGTTAATAATCTGCCGCAAAAGTAGAGGGTTGCCGTTACGTGGAGGTTGCGGAGCGTTGAAGAACAGATAACGATTCAGTTACAATGAGGTTACATAAATTCTTGAAGGTAGTACCCTTTCGGCGGTATCTCCCTTTGCCGTCATCTGGCAGACTGATGCTAAAGATGCACGAGATGTGCATCTCGGACTGTATGAGATGTACATATCGAGCAACATGAGATGTACATCTCGTGCAGGGGAAGGTATAGGGGTTGGTGTCTTATCCCGTAGCCTGGCAGCGGATAAGTACCTTCTTCTCGTCTGCCAGAGTAGTGGCAAAGAGATAAGTGCCTCCCCCTTCGGCCAATTTCAGTCGTTTGCGCAGTTCGGCCACGGTGGCGGGGAAGTTGCGCACGGTGAGGTTCGCCTTTTTCTCGGCAGCCAGCATCTCTTTCACTTCTTTCTTGCCGAAGCCGCAGGAGGAGGTAATCCGGAACTTGCGGCCGGGGAAGTCCGGCAGGAAGTGGTCCGAGGTGTAGAGGTGGCTGTTGGGATGCAGTTTTTCCACCTTATACAATGAGGAGAGGCTGCGGAATGCACTGGCTTTCAGCACGGAGGCATTCGGTTCGTAGAGGTATGATTTCAGTTGAGGGGTGTAGGGGCATGCACGCTCCTTCTCCTGCCGGCGGGTGAAGACGAGGGCTTGGGGAGCCGGTACACCGGTGAAGTTGACGCAATGGATGGGGATGTCGTCTGCCGGCACTCCTTCGCCTTGTCCCAGCAAGAGCAGCAGTTCCTTGCATTCGTTGCCCACGGAGACGATGTGTGCCTGGTGGACATGCTTCAAATCGTTCAGGGCAAGGGTGAGGTCGAGCATGGGGGAGAGTTTTACCAGTACGTGTCTTGCCTTGCGCAGCAGCAGTTCTTCGAGGGCGGCTATATCGGGTTCGCAGTCGCCGATGGCTACGGTCTTTCCACCGTGTCCGTCGCGGCGGGCAGGGTCTATGAATATACAGTCCACGGGCTCCATCTCTTGCAGATGGCAGACGCTGTCTGCGTGGCAGACGGAGATGTGGTTCAGGCCGAGGACAGGGAAGTTGTGCGCGGCTATCTGGCAGAGGGTTTCCTGGCGCTCGACGTAAGTGGCATGCCCGAAGCGGGAGGAGAGATAGGCGCAGTCGATGCCGAAACCTCCGGTGAGGTCGGTAAAGGTGCCGGCTGATGCGGGGGTACTGTCCTGCGCGGGATGTTCTTGTTCTGTATGTAGCAGGTTAGTTATAATCTCCGCTTTATACTGTGCCGTTGCTTGGGAGGAGCATTGTTCCAGAGAAAGGTGGGCGGGGTAGAGTATATGCTCGTTCTCGGCCCATGCGGGTATCTTCTCTTTGGCAATCTGCCAGCCGGAAATCTGTGTGATGGCGGCGGGCATGTCTACCGAAGGGTAGCGGCGTGCCTGCAAGGCAAGGCTGCGCACGTCGTCGCAGCGATGCTCGCGGATGAAGCGGAGGGTGTCTTGGGATAAAGGCATGGCTTGGCTTATTTATTCTGATGCAAAGTTATCTCAAAAAGGACAAAGTGGGGCATAAATTCGCAGCTTTCTGTCTGATTATTTTTCAGACACAGATGACGCTGATAATACAGATTAAGAATATTAAAAATCCGCGTCATCTGCGTCATCCGCGTCAAAGCGATAGCAAATTTAAGTTTCCGGACAAGCTGGGGGTGAGAGTTAAGGGATGACCCGGTATCGCTCCTTTGCCGTCTGCCTGCTGA
>ERZ780046.578-NODE-578-length-15460-cov-2.714508_pt1 | contig 15460 bp, 9 predicted proteins | sample MGYA00511848_ERZ780046 | MGnify/ENA primary metagenome ERZ780046 (study PRJEB29588, sample SAMEA2147983) | human gut metagenome | biome: human gut; feature: human-associated habitat; material: faeces | place: Denmark | collected 2008/2010 ...
CAGTTATCTTTAAACATATCAAGGCAAGAGTGATAAACATTAAATCTAAAAGAATTAGAGCTGTCCCCCCTCATAGCAAAAATTGAGAATACTCTTGCTCTAAGAGCAGAAATAGAAACAACTACAAAGGCCATAAATGCACAAATAGCAGCAGAAACCGTTGTAAAAAGTTTTTTATATGACGGCTCAAGTCTTTTATAAATAATTGCTCCTAATACGAGAAGTTCAAAAAATAAACCAATATATGCTCCCCTGCATCCGGTTAAAATTATTGCAGATGCACTCAATATAAACCCCGGAATACCGAATCTTTTAGGCAGAGTAATAAAAGATGGCAATATAGCAAGCATATAACCCCCAAATAGATTCGGATTGTAAGGTTTTAATGTACCATAAACCCTTGTCATAACTTCCTCTGGATTTAATCTTGAAGTATCCTGCCAGCCGGAAATTTCACCAACAGATGAAAAATTTTGCAAAAAAGCAACTATTGTTTCAATTGACGCACAAACTGCAAGTGCAAGTAGAAAATATTTTATTTTATCCTTGTTATCTTTTAAATAGTGTATCAAAGTAACATAAAACCCAACATAAGTCAGCGTTTTGAAAAACCCCTTTAAACTTAAATAAAATAAAGAAGAGCCTGCTACACTAATTATTACAATTATAAAATACAGAAGCAAAAATTTATCAGCAGCAGTTAAGGAAAAATTTTCTCCTGATTTTGTTAAAAGCTTTACCGCTGTTAAAATCATTGCAAACAAAGCAAAGTACCCTATAAAATCTGATGAAGCTGCTGTAGAAGTAAAAATTACCAGAAGAATATTTACTCCAATTAACCAATCAATTTTTTGCAGGAAGAAACTTTTATCATATATTGGTTTGAATATACTTTGAAATTTGTACAAAATGCTGTTCAAAAACACCTTTAGCACCCCCAGTACTAACCAACAGTATTATTGGCACCGGCATCTTCGATATCTGCATCTGTTTTTACTCTCACGTCAGATATAGTACCGTTAAATTTATAATTATTGCCTTCTAATGTTACAGGAAGCCCCATTTTAATTTTATTTCCGCCGACAACTGCACCATCTTTTGTAATTTTTGCAGTATCAGTTATTGTTACTACTGCATCAAAAATAGCCGGTTGTGCCGGATCAGGAACTAAAAATATAGCATCTTTCCCTCTGGAAGCTGGTGAAAAGGTTTTGCGCGGTTCTGATTTGACATCAACAACAGAAAGTTCTGTGTATGGAACATTTCTAATTGTTATAAAAGTGTTATCTCCGGACTTTACAGGAAATTCCTGTCCTGTTACAGTTACACCGCGCAAAAATACCTGAAATGTAATCGGAGAAGTTGCTTCAATTTGTTTATCAGCAGTCTGTCTGAAATGTTTTGTTGTTGCAATACCTATGATAAGTGCTATTATCACCCCTAAAACGATTATTATATCAACAATATTAAACTTCCCGAATATATTCTTCATATTTATTCTCCTTCATCAATATTAATCTTTTCTGGAATAGAATTCAAAATTTCCTCTATAGATGTAGTAGCACATCCATATTGTTTGACCACTAATCCAGCTGCAATATTACCAATTATAGCTGCATAGACTGGTTCTGCCCCGGCTGCTAAAGCCAGAGTATAAAGGGCTGTAACGGTATCACCTGCACCGGTCACATCAAAAACTTCTGCCTTATTAAACACCGGAATATGTGCATATTTACCATTATTGTCAATAACAACCATTCCTTCTGCCCCGCAGGTTATTAAAACGGCTTCTGCACCAGATTGCTCTAAAAGTATATTTCCGGCCTTAATATAATCTTCTTTATTCTTAAGATAAAATCCGACATGTTTTTGAGTATCAGGTAAATTCGGAGTCATTGAAGTAACACCGTAATATCGGTCTAGATTTCTTTGAGCATCAACAATGACCTTTTTACGATGCTTCTTTGCCGAATTTATTACAGCACTTATCACATTGTCTGAAAGAGTGCCAATATGATAATCAGACAAGATTACAGCATCATATTCTGGAACAAGTTTTTCTATTGCATCAATAAGCTTCGTTTCAGTTTCTTTTGATATTGGTTCGTTTGTCTGCCTGTCAATTCTTACAATCTGTTGAGTAATAGAATGTGAGCAAGAGCCTGAAATTCTTGTCTTGGTAATTGTTTTTCGTGTTTTGTCTGTTATTAAAGAACTACAGTTTATATTTGCCTCTTCAAAAGCTCTTTTTAAATCTAGAGCCTGATAATCTTCTCCTATAACTCCAATAACAGAAACTTTTCCATCATTTATATCTGCAACGTTATGCGCAGCATTAGAAGCTCCACCCAATATAAATTTTGTATGAGTATGCTGAAGTATAATAACCGGAGCTTCTCTAGAAATACGTTCGGTATCTCCATAAACCATCTCGTCTAACGCTAAATCTCCGACGACAAGAATGCTCTGACTTCCCAGCTTTCTTACTAGATTCTTTAACTTTTCGTTATCTATAAACATCTCAATATCTCTTACGATTGCCTAATGACTAAATATCATATATAATATATTTATATCATACTACAAACATGAAAAGAGAGTCATACATGGCTGAGAAGAATGCATTTAATTCAATCAATAAAGATTCAATGGATATCAATGAACTGGCATCCTTAAATGACGATATCTCACCAGAATTAATTGACCAGCTCCAGCAAAAATTAACTCAAGATGCACAGAGTATGGGGGAAGAAAAAGCTTCTAAAATAAGCCCCAATTTTGATGTTAACGATGATACAACACTCTTTGAGGAACCTCAAGTTAATGAAACCAACACTCAGGAGCCCCAAAAGCCTGAACATACGTCCGAGAAAAAAGGTTTTAATTTAGATAAAAACTTTGATGATAATTTTATAAAAAAATATAAAGCCAAGCTAAATAAGCAACAAGAAACTGGAGGAAAAGATAAAAAAGAAGAGCCTGAAGATACAATCAGCAGTGCAGCCTTTTCTTCCACAATTGATAATAGTGAAAATATTGAACAAATTACTAAAGGAAATATTTCTGAAAGAGCTATCACACAGGAACAAAAAAACTATAATGACAGCTTAGATTTTCTGGATGGAAATATTAAATATTCAAAATATGTTATCTATATTGACCCGCAAAATGTTGATTTTATTGATAGTTTAACGGTTAAGGAACGTAAAAATTTAATCAATAAAATACTAAGAGAACAGGATGATATTGCTATAACAAAACAACGTTTTAAAATTATTAACACAATTATCAAACATGCTATAGTTGCAATACTTACAATAACGCTTTCTATACCTGTAATCTATTGGACAATTAATGCATCTTTAGAAGCTACAATAAATAATTATAGACGTTCACAGACGATCTTCCAAACTCTTTATAAAGAAAATGGAAAGATTAATATGAGCAAATAATTAATCCTCTTTTTTACCAATGATTTGATCTGCAACAGCCATTCCGAGTTTATATCCGGCAATAGAAGCGCAAACAAAACCTAAACCTTTTAACATACCCGGTACAAATTTTAAAGACTTATTACATAGTTTTGTTGTTTCGCAGTAATCATTTAAGGCACTAACCTGCTTGTCAATAAACGGATTATTTTTATATAATCCATCTTTTGTTATTACAACTTTATTATTGTCTATAATTTTATACTTGCCATCTTTTGCAACAAGATGTTTTTCTCCATTAAGCAATTCATACAAACCGTCATTTTCTACTTTCATTGTATCAGGATTAAATTTGCTTGTTTTAGGCATACCAATTAATTTCTTAGCAGCTGCTTCTGATGCAAACATAGTAGAAAGAGCTAAGCCTTCACGTATAGCACTATCTGTCTTATCATCAGAAGTTAAAACTTTTACAGCTCCAGTAGCACATATCAATGGGTTTATATGGTCTGCGGTAAAACTCATAACTTTCCCAATACCTGACAGAACTTTATCTCCCTTTGATAATGCTTTAATAGACTCTTCTGCACTAGTTATACTTGATGCTAATGTATTTTTGGATTCTTTTGCAATACTGGTAACTCCTTCTGCAGCTTTTAATATCTGGCCTCCAGCAATGTTCATATTCATTGCACCAACATAAGGATTACCTGCTGTAAGAGCATCTGCACCTGATTGAGTTCTTCTTGTACAGAATGTTCCATTTGAAAATACTAGTGGCATTATTGCTAAACCTGATGTCATTCACTAATCCTTTACAACACTAATGTAAACACACTACATTTATATAAAGTATTTTGTATAAAAAAAATTTCACAGAAAACAAAAATCTTTACATATTTTAATAAAATATATTATGCTTCTTCAGATTCGTTAGTTTCAATCACAGGTTCTCTATATACTTGAAGTTTTGTAATTCTGGCTCCATCAACCTCTTTTACGGTAAATGTTAAACCATTAAAAGATACTGAATCTCCAACTTCTGCTATTCTGCCTAATAGTTTAACAACAAGTCCTGCTATTGTATCTACGTCATCTTCTTCAAATTGCGATTCCTTCAAGCCAAAAAATTCAACAAACTCATCAATTCTCATCATTGCATTTGCAAGATAAGTATTTTCTCCGATTTCTTTTATATCAGCCTCAGCGTCTTCATCAAATTCATCTTGAACATCGCCAATAATTTCTTCAAGAACATCTTCAAGAGTAATTAATCCTGATGTACCGCCAAATTCATCTATTACAACTGCAATCTGGCAATGTCTTTTTTTAAATTCAATAATAAGATTATCAAGAGTCATTGTTTCAGGAATAAGAATAAGAGGTCTTATTAATTTATTTATAGAAAATGTATCTTTTGTCATAGCAAGAGTATACAAATCTTTAACGTGAATAAAACCTAAGATTTTATCAATATTATCCTCGTAAACAGGATAGCGTGTATATTGATTTCCAAGAGTTTCTTTTGTCAATTCTTCATATGAGATATCATTAGGAATACATACCATATCAGTTCTAGGAATCATGACCTGTTTAGCCATTAAATCCGAAAATTTAAACATATTATGAAGCATTTCAGCCTCTGTTTCGTTTAAAACTCCTTCATTGTAGCTGGCATCTACAAGCATATCCAATTCTTCTGTTGAATGCACCAGTGATGCATCTTCTGAATTAGCATGACAGGCTGCTAAAATTTTATTGCCAGATACTTCCAGAAGCCATACAAACGGCTTGAACAAAGTTATAAACATATCCATTGGAGTTGCAATCAATAAAGAAAGCGTTTCCGGGTGTCTTAAAGAAATACACTTTGGAAGCTGTTCTCCAAGTAATACATGGAAATATGTAACCAATATAAATGAAATTGGTACTGCTATTATATGAGCAGACATTTTACCTGCTGAATGAGTAAAAATATTAATGAATGGTTCTATAATTTGAACAATAGTTGATTCTGCAACCCAACCTAGAGCGATACTTGCAATTGTTACCCCGAGTTGAGCTGCGGCAAGCATTCTATTAACATCATTTACTAATTTTAAAGCTTTTTTTGCATTTGAATTTCCTTCATTACATAGCTGTTCTAAGCGAGTTTTTCTAACTTTAACAAGCGAGAACTCCGCTGCTACGAAAAAGGCATTTACAAAAAGCAAAAATAAAATGATAAAAATATTAATAAAAAAGTCTGTCAGGTCCATTTACTCTCTTATACCTTTAAAGTTATACTTATAATTTTACAATAGAGTATAATATTTTGCAATCTTTTAGTATCCATACTATAATAATATGTATGAAAACAGGCGCATTTATAGTTCCTACTGGAGTAGGAGCCTCTATTGGAGGGTTTGCAGGAGATGCAAGTATATGGGCAAGAAAATTTGCAGAAAAATGCAGATTAATTGTAAATCCAAATGTTGTTAACGCTGCATGTTTTTCCGGTATTACTGAGAACATGTTATATGTTGAAGGATATTCTCTGGATGAATTTTTTAAGGGAAATTTATGCTTAACACCTTCTTATCACAATAAAATCGGAATTATTTTTGATAAATCTATAAGCCAGCCTGTATTAAATGTTCATATCAATACAATAAATGCCGTTGAAACGGTTTATGGCCTTGATATTTGCGGATATGAAATTACAGATGAAGAAGTTGGGGTTGACTTTTTTATAGATAAATCTGGGGCTTCAATGGGAAATGTAAAAAATCTTCAGACACTTAAATATGCTGCTCAAAATTTGTTAAGAAAAGGTGCAGAAGCAATTGCAGTCGTATGCCATTTCCCAGATGAACAGGGTGATGATTATGCAAACGGTGTAGGAGTAGACCCAGTAGGAGGAGTGGAAGCAATAATTTCTCACTATATATCAAAAGAATTTATTATCCCTTGTGCACACGCTCCTGCTTTTGATGATATTAATATTTCTACTGAAATTGTTGACAAACGTTGTGCTGCAGAATATATAACACCGACCTTTCTTCCCTGCATATTGCTAGGACTTAATCAAGCGCCTTTGCTTAGCTATTCTGGAGCTATATCCATTTCGGATTTAGATTTCCTAATTGTTCCATATAATTCAATAGGAAATATACCAGTTCTCGAAATGACAAAACGAGGGAAAAAAGTTTATGCTGTTAAAGAAAATAAAAGTGTCTTAAATGTGACTCCTGAAAACTTTAATAAATGTTCAATAGTAAGTACTTATCAAGAACTGTATAATAAGCTATTTAACTAAAAAGACCGGATATAAATCCGGCCTTTTTAAATTTATTCAGTAAGCACTATTTAAATTTTACTGTATTATTTTCTGCAAGGAATTGTGTTACCTTTTCATTTAAAGCTTGCTGAGAAATAGCATTAAATACTCCAGGAGTTTGTGATAATTGTTTTATCATTGTAGGAGTATCCATCTGATACATACGTCCAATTTCTGATAATTTAGCGCCAAATTCAGCCTGAGAAACAACGAGATTTTCTTCTTTAGCAATTTTATCAATTACAAGAGAATTTTTTACTCTCATAGCAGCATCTTCCTTTAAGCTGTTCATAATATTGTCATACCCTTGTGCTTCAACCGCCTGATCCCAAGAGAATCCTTGCATAGAAAGTTTTTGCTTATATTCTTCTGCAAGCTGATCAGCTTCTCTATCTATCATTGATTGTTGAATTTCAACTTTAGCATCACCGGTAACTTTTTCAAAAATAGCTTTTTCTGAATTTGTTCTATCAATATCAGCTTTTTGAGTATCTAAATATTTTTGAATATCAGCCTTCAAATCATCAACAGTTTTGAACGGACCAACTTTTTGAGCAAATTCATCTGTTAATTCAGGAAGCACTTTTGCTCTAATTTCATTGACTTTACATTTAAATACAGCTGGCTGCCCTGCAAGTTTCTTTTCATGATATTCTTCAGGGAAAGTAACATTTATTTCAAATTCTTCTCCAAGAGTTCTATCTGCAAGTTGTTCTGCAAAACCAGGAATAAAGCTTGAATGAGCTAAATCCAATGTATAATTTTTTGCATCGCCATGTTCAATTTTTTCACCATTAGAAAAACCTTCAAAATCAAATACAATAGTATCTGTATTTAATGTCTTTCTATCCGTTACAACAACTGTTGTTGCGTGTTGTTCCAACAAGCTGTCAATTGATTTTTGAAGAGCATCTTCCGGAGTTTTGTATTCTTCAACTTCAATGGTTAAACCTTTATATTCCCCTAAAGTAACTTCTGGTCTTAATTCTAATTTAGCAACGATTCTTAAGTCTTCTCCTATTTTGTAGTCATAAGACTCAACATATGGCTGAGCTACTACGTCAAAGTCATTTTCTTTTATAACTTCAGAAAAAATCTTTGGCAAAGCTCCTTCTAAAGCTTCATGTTTAATTCTTTCTTCTCCAATATTTTGTTCTACAATATTTCTAGGAGCCTTTCCTTTTCTAAAACCTGGTATATTTACATACTGAGCCAATCTCTTAGCTGCGTTGTTATAATAGTTAACTGCATCTTTAGCTGGAACTTCAATATCTACTTTTACAATATTTTCCGGCTGTTTCTCAATAGTTGTTTTCATTTATTAGTCCTCTTTTCCATTAGTTTATACATTATAAAACTACTACAAACAGAGGATATTGTAAAGCTTGCAATAAAAACGGCGCAAGTAAAAATTGCGCCGAAATTTTATACCTCTCTTAATTATTCATTATCAGAAGCATTATCTGATGCAGGCAATTCAGGAGCACCAAACATACCTTCAATTTCTTCCAAAATTGCAGCAGGTTTTCTAGCCTGGTTTCTCTGAGCTGCACGTTTCTGAGCTTCTTTATCACGTTCTTCACTAGCGTAAGTCAAGTGATGGAAGCCTGTACCAGCAGGGATAAGACGACCAATGATAACGTTTTCTTTCAAACCTCTCAATAAATCCTTCTTACCATCTACAGCTGCTTCTGTTAAGATTCTGGTTGTTTCCTGGAATGAAGCTGCTGAAATGAAACTTTCAGTATTCAAAGATGCCTTTGTTATACCTAAAAGCATATATTCACATGTAGCTTCCTGACCATCATGTTCTCTTACTGCTTTGTTTTCATTTTCAAAAGTTTGAACTTCAACCAATTCACCCGGTAATAAGTTTGTATCTCCAGAGTCAACAACTCTTACTTTCTTTGTCATCTGACGAACAATAATTTCAATGTGTTTATCAGCGATTTCAACACCTTGAGAGCGGTATACACGCTGAACTTCATCTACTAAATACTGTTGAGCTTCTTCAGGACCACAAAGTCTTATTACATCGTGAGGATTTAAAGGACCGCTTGTTAAAGGCTGACCTTTCTTAATTTTTTGTTTATTTTGAACAACGATACTTGCATCAATTGCAAACTTGATTTCAGTTCTGCTGCCGCCTTCTGTAGCAAGGAATAATCTAGGAACGTCATCTTCAATTTCAATTTCTGCAACACCGTCAGTTTCTGCTAATATAGCACAATCTTTAGGTTTTCTTGCTTCAAGAAGTTCTTCAACTCTCGGAAGACCTTGAACGATATCACCTGTTTTTTCTCTTTCAAATACAAGAGTTGCAAGCATATCACCTCTAAGAACCAGAGAACCTTCTTCTACCTGTAACATTGTACCCGGGCTAATCAAATACGGACGACCGTTTCTAATTGTAACTGATTTTGCAGAAACATCTACAATCTTACCGGAAACTGTTGCAGCTTCACCTGATTCAGCAAGCACTGTATCTAGTTTAATGAAGTCACCTTTTTTAACAGTTGGTTTTGATTTTGTATCAATAACTGTTTCAAAGTTTGCACAGTTTAAAAGCAATCTTCTGGATTCAGTTACATCACCCTTAATAGATGCTACTCCATCATTTAACGCCAATACTTCTGTTTTAGCAATAGGAGTTTTGGGCTCAATAACCTGTCCGTTTTCAACAAGAAGTTCTGTCTGTAATGAACTGTTCATCTTAGAGTTTCCTTCAAGTTCACGACGAACAATTAATGTTTCAAGAACAACAATCTTAAGTTCTCCCTTTTCATCAAGCTCTACCAAACCTTTAAGGTGTGATAAATAACCTTGCATTTGAAGAACAAGACTTGTTCTTGTAAGAGTTGCACCGTCAAGATTTCTAACTCTTGCACCATCTTTGTATTGTAACTGGGTTACTGGAACAATGTTAATCAATTCATCAGTTGTATTAAATCCGATTGTCACATCCTTAGGTTCAATGAACATAGGTTGTACAGGTCTTACAAGAATTTGTATAGGTTTGTCTTCTAATGATTCTTCTTCTAAAGATGTTGTGTCGATTTCTTCATCCAAATCATCAATATCTAAATCATCAAAATCCATTTCCATTATTGTAACAATAGAAGTTTCTTTTGCTTTGATACCTTTAGCAATAGTAGTTCCGGCTTCAACAACAGAACCTTCTTCAACCTTAAGTTCAGACACATTTGAAAGCGTATGTACTTCACCAGGTCTGATTGTTACTTCGTGGATAACTTCATTAAATTCTTTAAATTCAACAATACCATCGATATGACAATATACGTCTTTTACTACTTCTGTACCGGCAGTAACAAATGTTCCATTATCAACCATTTTTAAAGAAGCATCTTTATTAATCTGGTGAACTTCTTCAGGAACAAATACAATGTTACCAGGTTTTGTAACGATTTGATTATCATCAACTTCAATGTCTACATACTTGATTTCACCGGAGGATGAAACAGAGCATTCGTCATCAATAAGTTCGGCAATAATCATACCGTTTTCAACAGTTGTATCAATAGGAGCTTTTACGATGTATTTTTCACCAGTTTTCTTAACTGTCCACAACTGTTCTTTCTTAGTCTGCTCAAAAGTTGCATTTGCAGGCATCAATGATGCAATTACAATTGTAATTTCTTTACCTTGAACAATCTTATTAATTTTATTTTTGCCGGATTTAACAGCTTCAACCACTAAATCTTCTGAATAACGAACTTCACCGCCATGTTCAGAAATCATTATTGTTTCTGCTAATCTATCCCCGGCTTTTACTTTTTGTTCATCACTTACAAGCACTTTTGAACCGCCAGGCAAGTTATAAACATCACCGCCGATAATCCATACAATGCCGTTTTTATTAGCGGTTCTAGAAATGTTGCCCTGTCTGTCTTTCTTTTCATCAGCAACAAAGTCTTCAAATAATACCATACCTGACATATCAGCATTAATATCTTTTGTTGCTTTTTCTGTCAAACGGCCGGCATCATTTGATGATGGTTTATATTCAGCAAGTTTAAAGTTCTTGTCAATTTTCATACCATCTTCAAAGAATACTGTTGCACCTGCTGGAATATGGTATGAAGTTGATTTTTTAGCACCTTTAACTTCAATATCAGCTTCATAAATAGATACTCTAACAACATCACCGTGACGAGTTCTGAGTTCTCTTGTTTTCAACTTAGATTCTACAGTACCGGCTTCTGTTGCGTGAATTTCTTTTGTAGCTTCTTTTACGCCAACAGCACCACCTGTGTGGAAAGTTCTCATTGTTAACTGTGTACCAGGTTCACCGATTGACTGAGCAGCGATAATACCGATTGCTTCACCAACATCAACTAATTTCTGAGTTGTCATTGCCCAGCCGTAACATTTTTGGCAGACACCGTATTCAAGACCGCAAGTTAAACCAGAACGAACTTTAAGCTCCTGAAGATTTAAGTGAGCAAGCTTTTTGATGTCTTTTCTATCTAAAGTAGTATCTTTAGCAACAAGAAGTGTTGTTCCGTCTTCATCAAATACATCTTGAGCAACAGTTCTGCCTAATAATCTATCGATAAGAGGAACTATTATATTATCACCATCGCAGATTGGCTTCATATTAATATATTTATCACCGCCGCAATCTTCTGCTCTGATGATTACATCCTGAGCAACGTCAACAAGACGTCTTGTTAAATATCCTGAGTCAGCAGTTTTAAGAGCTGTATCTACAAGACCTTTTCTTGCACCGTATGAAGAAATAATATATTCAGTAACAGACAAGCCTTCTTTAAAGTTTGATGTAATAGGCAAGTCGATAATCTGACCTTGTGCGTCTGCCATCAAACCTCTCATACCAACCAGCTGTGATACCTGAGATAAGTTACCTCTTGCACCGGAGAATGCCATCATGTATACAGGGTTTAATTTATCAAAGTTTTCAACAACCTGTTCTGTTAACTTTGCAGTTGTTTCTGACCAGGTATCAATAACCTTTGTATATCTTTCAACTTCTGTAATTTCACCTTTTAAATATCTATTTGTAGACTTTTCAATTTCCTGTTCAGCTTCTTTTAAAAGTTCTTTCTTTGATTCTGGAACTGTAAGGTCAGCAATAGAAATTGTTACGCCTGATCTTGTTGCATATTTATACCCTAAATTTTTAAGAGTATCTGCAAGTTCTGCAGTTTTGGCTCCGCCAAATTCAAGATAAATCTGAGCAAGCAATTTGTTCAAGCCCTTTTTATCCATCTGTTTGTTGATGAAATCAAGGGAATGAGTTTTTGCATGTGTATAAGTATTTTCCATAGTTATATATTCCTCAATTTTTCTTTTTCTCGAAGGGAAATTTCCCTGCTATTATGCTAATGCCTTTCTAACAGCTTCGTTGAATATAATTCTACCAACAGTAGTTTCTATTCTCTTGCCTTTTTCATCACGAACTACAATCTTATCGTGAAGCGTAATTACCTTAGCTTCCAATGCAGCAATTGCATCTTCAAAGCTGTAGAAGTAACCTTTCACTTCTTGTTCAGGATCTTTTAATATTGTTAAGTAGTAAAGACCTAGAACCATATCTTGTGAGTGAGTGATGATTGGCTTACCATTAGCAGGAGCCAAAATATTATTTGTAGCTAACATAAGCATTCTTGCTTCTGTCTGAGCTTCAATTGAAAGTGGAACGTGAACAGCCATTTGGTCACCGTCAAAGTCAGCGTTGAACGCTGTACATACAAGCGGGTGAAGCTGAATTGCACGACCTTCAACCAATTTAGGTTCAAAAGCCTGAATACCAAGTCTGTGAAGGGTTGGAGCACGGTTAAGCATTACCGGATGTCCGTCAATTATCTCTTCTAAGATATCCCAGACTTTAGCATCTGAACGTTCAATCATTTTCTTTGCAGATTTAATGTTTTGAACATATCCTCTTTCAATTAATTTATTAACAACAAACGGTTTAAATAATTCAATTGCCATTTCTTTTGGTAAACCGCACTGGTTAAGCTTCAATGAAGGCCCAACTACGATTACAGAACGGCCTGAATAGTCAACACGTTTACCTAACAAATTCTGACGGAAACGTCCCTGTTTACCTTCAATAATATTAGATAAAGATTTCAGTGCTCTGTTGTTAGGACCAACAACAGTTCTTCCGCGTCTTCCGTTATCGATTAAAGCATCAACAGCTTCCTGCAACATACGTTTTTCGTTTCTTACAATAATTTCAGGAGCCCCCATTTCCAATAATCTTTGTAAACGGTTATTTCTATTAATAACTCTTCTGTATAAGTCATTCAAATCAGATGTTGCAAATCTGCCGCCATCCAACTGTACCATTGGTCGTAAATCAGGAGGTGTAACAGGAAGAACATCCATAATCATCCAAGTCGGGTCAGTTTCAGAAGAAATTAAAGAATCTAATAATCTTAATCTCTTGATTAACTTACCTTTTCTCTGTACAGAAGTTACATGCCCAGCCAATTCTGTTCTAATTTCATCAGCAAGCTCATGAACATTGATTTCACCAAGTAATTGCTTGATTGCTTCTGCACCTATTCCTACTTCAAGCTTAGATTCTTCATTTTCCATAATGAAATCTTCATATTCTTCTTCGCTTAAAAGCTGGAATTTTTTGAATGGACTATCAGCAGGGTCAATTACAACATAGTTATTGAAGTAAATAACCTGTTCCAAATCCTTCAATGTCATATCAAGAAGCAAGCCAAGATATGAAGGTATTCCTTTTAAGAACCAGATATGGGAAACCGGAGCTGCAAGCTTAATGTGCCCCATTCTGTGGCGTCTTACTTTTGAATCGGTAACTTCAACACCGCATCTTTCGCAGATAATACCTTTATGGCGAACTCTTTTATATTTTCCGCAATAGCATTCCCAGTCCTTTGTTGGTCCAAAAATTCTTTCGCAGAATAAACCATCTCTTTCAGGTTTTAAAGTTCTATAGTTAATTGTTTCAGGTTTTGTAACCTCGCCGTAAGACCACTTCAAAATTCTTTCAGGTGAAGCGATGCTTATGCGTATATAATCAAAATAATCAATACTTGTAGACAATTTTCTATCTCCTTATATTTCACCCAGTGTAGCAGAAGTATCAAAGAAGTTGATATTTAACAACTCTGAATCAATGTCTGACAAAGTTCTCTTTGGAGCAGCTTTGCGCAAATCGTCCATATCTGACATTAAATCTACTTCTACACCGTTTTTCTTAGCAACTGTAATATCTAAACCGATACTTTGCAATTCTCTTACAAGTACCTTAAATGATTCAGGGATACCAGGTCTAGGAATATTATCGCCCTTAACGATTGCTTCATAAGCTCTGTTACGTCCGTTAACGTCATCTGATTTAATTGTTAACATTTCTTGCAGAGTATATGCAGCACCGTAAGCTTCCAATGCCCAAACTTCCATTTCACCGAATCTTTGTCCGCCGAACTGAGCCTTACCGCCTAATGGCTGTTGTGTTACTAATGAGTAAGGACCTGTTGAACGAGCGTGGATTTTATCATCAACAAGGTGAACAAGTTTCAGAATATAAGATAAACCAACTGCGATAGGCTCATCAAACGGTTCACCGGTTCTACCGTCAATAAGGTAAACCTTACCATCTTCTCTAACCCAGTCACATCCGGATTCTTTAATACCTCTTACAAGTTCTGCCTTTGTAGCGATTTCAGATTGGTTATCACCGTATCTTTCGTCGAATGAAGGTGCTTCGTAGTGTTCACCTGTAAGATATGCTGCCAAACCTAATAAGCATTCATATGTTTGACCAACATTCATACGGGAAGGAACACCAAGAGGGTTCAATACGATATCTACCGGAGTACCATCAGGTAAGAACGGCATATCTTCTTTTGGAAGTATTCTTGATACGATACCTTTGTTTCCGTGACGTCCTGAAAGTTTATCACCAACAGATACTTTACGTTTTTGAGCTATGTAAACTCTGATTACTGTATTTGCACCAGGCGGCAATTCGTCACCTTTTTCACGGTCAAATACCTTAACATCAAGAACTCTTCCGCCTTCACCATGAGGAACTCTTAATGAATTATCCTTAACATCTCTTGCCTTTTCTGCGAAGATTGCTCTTAACAGTTTTTCTTCAGGCGGATGCTCTGATTCACCCTTCGGAGTTACTTTACCTACTAGAATATCATCCGCATAAACTCTGGCACCGATACGAACAATACCGCGTTCATCAAGGTGTCTTAGAGCTTCTTCTGATACATTCGGAATTTCTCTTGTGATTTCTTCCGGTCCGAGTTTTGTTTGTCTTGCATCAATTTCTAATTTTTCAATGTGAACTGATGTAAATATATCATCATGTACGCATCTTTCAGAAAGCAGGATAGCATCTTCGAAGTTATATCCTTCCCAAGGCATGTATGCTACCAAAATGTTTTTACCGATTGAAAGTTCTCCGCAGCTTGTAGATGCACCATCTGCTATTACATCGCCTGCGTGAACCTTGTCACCTTCATGAACAATTGGTTTCTGGTTAATACATGTATCCTGGTTTGAACGTACATATTTCATTAATGTATGTAAGTGTTGTTTGCCGTTTACATCTCTAATGATGATTTCTTCACCCACAACTCTTTCAACAACACCGTCAACTTTAGCGCATACAACCATACCGGAGTCTTTTGCAACTCTTCTTTCCATACCTGTACCAACAACCGGTCTT
>ERZ780046.613-NODE-613-length-14836-cov-7.837020_pt1 | contig 14836 bp, 16 predicted proteins | sample MGYA00511848_ERZ780046 | MGnify/ENA primary metagenome ERZ780046 (study PRJEB29588, sample SAMEA2147983) | human gut metagenome | biome: human gut; feature: human-associated habitat; material: faeces | place: Denmark | collected 2008/2010 ...
GCCGCTCCTGCAAACGCAGCACCGCGTCGCCGCTCGTGCCTTGGCGGATGGTGACGACGTTGTCCTTCGTGATGGGCGCGGGGGTCGGAGTCGCTGTCGCCAGCGGGGTGGCGGTTGGCGCGGGGGTAACGATGTAATCCGCCGAAATCGCCAGATAGCTGAACAGCACCTGATAAGTGCTTGCGCCTGCAATGCCGTCAGCGCTCAGACCGTTCTTGGCTTGGAACTCCTTCAGCGCGTTCACGCTTGCCGTGCCGAAAATGCTGTCCGCGACGCCGGAAAGGTAGCCCAAATCAATCAGCCGCTGCTGCACAAGGCGCGCGTCATTGCCGGTCGAACCCTTGCGGACGGTTGCGGCAGGCGTGGTCAGCGGGGGCAGGTCGGTCGGCGCGGGGGTTGCGGTCACGGTCACTTCCATGGTCGGCAGCGTACCGGGGGCGGCGGCAGCGCTCATCAGCTTTTCCTGCGTCGCCGTGCCGCACGCGCCGTCGGCCTTTAAGCCGTTCGCTTTCTGGAATGCCTTGACCGCAGCTTGCGTCGCTACATCGTACACGCCGCTGATTTCGCCGTCATAGTAGCCCAGCTGGATCAGCCGCGTCTGCACGGTAGAGACGAGCACGCCCTGGTCATGCAGGCGGATGGTGATGCCGGAGAGGGCGGGAAGCGTCTTGATGGAAACTTTCGTGCCGGAGGAATTCTTGGGCTGACCGTGGAAAATCAGCGCTTGCAGATTCGCGTCCGCAATGCCGTTCATGGGCAGGCTGTTCATCTTCTGCAAGGCGATAACCGCCTGCGTGGTGGTGGTATTGTAAGTGCCGTCGGGCGTGCTGGTCAGGTAGCCCAGTTCCGCCAGCGCCTGCTGGAGCGCAAGCACCTGATTGCCCGTCGAGCCGTTTTGCAGCACTTTGTAGGTGCTATCTTCTAAAATAGGCGCGCTGGTCGGCACAGCCGTCGGGGCGGCGGTCGGTTCCACCACCGTCAGCAGCTTCAAATACGCCGTCATGCAGTAGCCCGTTTTCTCCTGATACGTCACCTGCGCCCAGTCGCCGCTGACGCCGTGGATGATGACGGTCGCGCCCTTGGGGATGGCGGTCATGCGCGCGCTGGCGGTGGAGCGGGTCGTGCGCAGATTGACGGAGGATTTCGTCGTCGTGTAGTACGGGAAGCCATACGCGACGCTGCCGGATTCGGACGTGTTTGTCGTCACCTGCTCGGCGTACTGCTTGAAGATATAGCCGACTTGCCCGTCATAGGTGACGCAGAGGAAATTGCCGCTTGCGCCCGTGACGGTCAGAATCGTTCCCTTCGGGATACGGGCGATGATGTTGCTCTCCGCCGACGAGGGGCTGCGGCGCAGGTTGGTATCCGCATTCACGGACGCGCTGTAAGGATAGCTTGTCCCCGCCGCCAGCGAGAAGGCGGTCAGGCTGCCCAGAAGACAGCAGAGCGCCAGCAGGCAGCACAGGAATCGGCGTGTGGTAGATTTGGTCATGAGCCCGTTCCTCCTGAAAGTAAGACTATTTCCGGCATGTATTTCGGTTGCAAATTGCGTTTGTCCATCAAAAAAGCCGGGGCAGAACCCCCCAGCTTCATTGTACCGATTTGGGCGGAAAATGTCAATCGTTCGCGCATCCTTTTGCGTGATGATTGGGTGAATTTACAATTATGCTTTTGAAATGTGTGGAAGGGATGACGATGCCGAAGAGGTCAAGGTGACTGCAGTAATTGCGCGCGCTGCTGCGGATGGCGCGGGTCGCGTCGTAGCCGTTCATCCGCGGCATCTGAATGTCCATGAATACCATGTCGTAATATCCGTCGGGGCAGTTAGCCAGACAATCCACCGCCTCAATGCCGTCCCAAGCGCAATCGACCGTCAGCCCGCTCATTCTCAGCAGCTCCGCGGCAATTTCGGCATTGAGCTGATTGTCCTCTACCAGCAGCACGCGCCGTTCGGGCCTCCAGCCGCGCGCTTTCCCGTGGCGAAAACAGACATTGCGCCGCGGAAAAAAATCAAAAACTTGCCCAACACCCCTTGACAGTGGGGCAAAGTTATGGTATACTATTTCCTGTCGCCGGATGAATCGTCTGGTGCATGTGGTCTGTTGGCTCAGTTGGTAGAGCACATCGTTCACATCGATGGGGTCACTGGTTCGAGTCCAGTACAGACCACGCAATCCTCGATCTGCAAAGGTCGGGGTTTTTTCATATCGCTGCAGAAAAGGAAGGTGTCAAGCATGACCCAGTTTATCCCCCGCCCCAAGCTCAGCAAGAAAGCCCGCAAAGAACTGGACGCCCAGAAGCGCACGACATGGGCGCTTTCCCCGGTGACGAAGAAAGTCGAGAGCAAGAAAATCTACAACCGCAAGAAAGCCGCTCATGTGTGGAAGGATGATTCCGGCATGAGCGGTTTTTGCTGCACTGGGGATGGTGCTGCGGCGAACGCCGCCCGTGGCAGCATTTGAATCATGTAACGGGCTTGCAGGATTTTTTTGTTTGAAAGGGAACAACGCCAAGCTGTTCTGGAAATCATTCTGGAGATGCGGCTCAGAGGAATAGACTTCTCAGCAGTCATCCCGGAAACGAGGGAATAACGTCGAGCACGACGATAGCAGTTTCCCCAAATTCGGTCGATAGCCGTCAGCAGCAAAAATACATTCATCCCCTCTTGACAGCGCAATGGAATCGTGATAGAATGCAGTCGTTGGTGAAAACCAACCTTTTTCCGGTGGTTATGACGGAGAGGTTCCACCTGTTCCCATCCCGAACACAGAAGTTAAGCTCTCCAGTGCTGAAAGTACTTGGCTGGACACGGCCCGGGAGGATAAGTCGCTGCCGGATTCCATAATCCTCAGTAGCTCAATGGCAGAGCACTCGGCTGTTAACCGAGTTGTTGTAGGTTCGAGCCCTACCTGGGGAGCGCTTGCCGATTCCGCATAGAGTCGGCTTTTTTTGTAATATCATAAGGAGGCAAAGCATGAAGCGCAAAGGAATGCGCCGGCGCCGCAAATTGGTGCTGCTGGCAGTTTTGCTGATAATGGTGGGCATAGCGGTATGGCGGATTTGGCAAACGCCGCGGCCAACAGTGCTGCACCGGCAGGATGCGTGGCTGTCCTCCGCCGAGCCGGAAATGGTGGACACGCTGCCCGACAATGCGTTCACGGCGGAGCTGCCGGAGGAAATCGACGGCCGCCTTTTGTACATCCGCGATTATTCTGCATCGGGGCATTACCAGATTGTATGGGAGGGCGTATCAGCGGAGGCGGCGGAAGCGTACCTGACTGCCCTGCTGGACAAGGGCTTCACGCGCCTGATGGGGACGGCGGAGGATATCGCCAGCGGCGTTTTGCTTGCGCGCGGTGACTTGACGCTGAGTATCTCCCTGTCCGGCGGGACGCTGAACATGCTGATGACGCGCGCTGAAGAACCCACGGCAACACCGCTTCCGGAGTGGCTTGCAGATTGGTAATCCCCGCGAAAGGTGCTTCCATGCCGCGAAAAGATGTGCTATAATGGAGACACATATGATTTTCGGAGGTCGCTTATGGCGAAGGAAAAGACCCTGTTTGCCTGCACCGCGTGCGGGTATGAAACATCCCGCTGGGTGGGGCGCTGTCCGGGGTGCGGCGCGTGGAACACGATGGTGGAGTCCGCGCCTATTGTGACGGGTGCGCCCGCGAAAGCCCCGAAACAGCTGCCGGGCACAGGCGCTTCAGCCATGCTCCTCCGCGAAATTCCGGAAGATGTGGCGGGGGGGTGCGGCCCCGGGCCCCGGGCGCGAGGGCGGGGGTGGGGTGGTGTTAGGGGGCGGCATTGTCGAAGGGGCGCTGATGCTCATCGGCGGCGATCCCGGCATCGGCAAATCCACGCTGCTGCTACAGGTGTGCGCGAATTTGTGCAAAACGGGCAAGCGCGTGCTGTATGTCAGCGGCGAGGAATCCGTCAAGCAGCTGAAACTCCGCGCGAACCGCCTCGGCATCACGTCGGAGACGCTTTATGTGCTGGCGGAAAACGCGCTGGATAATGTGGAAGAAAAACTGCGCGGCTTGTCGCCGGACGTCGCCGTCATTGACTCCATTCAGACAATGTATCGCCCTGATATGGCGTCCGCGCCGGGTTCAGTCAGCCAGATTCGCGAATGCACGAGCCAAATCATGCGCCTGTGCAAGGAGAGCGGCACGGCGATTTTCCTTGTCGGGCATGTGACGAAGGACGGCGCGATTGCCGGCCCGCGAATGCTGGAACACATGGTGGACGTCGTGCTGTACTTCGAGGGCGACCGTCAGCAGGGATATCGGCGGGCCCGGGCGGCTGCTGCGCGCGGTCAAAAACCGCTTCGGGTCGGTCAATGAGCTGGGTGTTTTCCAGATGACGGAAGCCGGAATGCAGATTGTGCCGAACCCGTCGGAGCAGCTGCTGAGCCATCGCGCGAAAGGCGCAAGCGGCTCGGTCGTGTTCTGCGGACTGGAAGGCTCGCGTCCGCTGCTGTGCGACGTACAGGCGCTGGCAAGTACCTCCTATTTCGGCACGCCGCGGCGGACGGTCGGCGGTGCGGATACCGGGCGCGTGGCGCTGCTGCTGGCGGTGCTGGAGAAGCGCGCGAATCAGAAAACATATAATCAGGATGTGTATATCAACGTCGCGGGCGGGTTGGAGCTGTCCGAGCCGGCGGCGGATTTGGCGCTGTGTATGGCGGTCGTGTCGTCGCTGAAGGATGCCGCGATTGGCGCGGAAGTCGCTGTGATGGGCGAAGTCGGCTTGGCGGGCGAAGTCCGCGCGATTCCGCAGTGCGATCGGCGTATTTCCGAATGCCAGCGGCTGGGTTTCACGACCATCCTGCTGCCGAAGGAGAATATGCGGCGGCTGAAAGCGCCGGAAGGCATGAAGCTGGTGGGCGTCGATACGGTAATGCAGGCAATCAGCGTTTTATTCTAATGGTGTTGTTCTATTGTAAGGAGTTTTGCAACAGCTATGAAATCGGATCTTGTGAAGAAACTGCTGCGGGCACTGGTGACGGCGCTGGGCATCGGGCTGGGGTCGGTGCTGGCGTTCGTCATCGTGCAGCTGAACGCGATGGCGGGCAACCCCGCAATGAGCGTCGGCGCGCTGCTGGCGCTGTATGCGGCGTTCGCGCTGCTGCTGGGGCTGGGCGGATACCTGATTGCGCCGCACACGATTGACAGCATTACCCGCCTCATCGCGCTGGTCGAACGCTGCATGGACAAAATGACGTTCGAGCAGCAGGCAGGCAGCATCAGCGGGCTTGTCGGCGGTTTCGTTATCGCTGCGCTGCTGTCACAGCTGGTGATGCTCATGGGCGCGAGCATGTTTACCGTGGCGATGTGCGCGATTCTGTTCGTGGTATTCGGCGTTTTGGGCGTGACGCTGGGGATTCGCCGCGCGGCGGATTTCAAGCGGATGTTCCAGCGCTTCAGCCCCAAAGGGAACAAGCAGGTCGCTTTGTCGCACAGGAAAATCAAGACGGCGAAACCGAAACTGCTGGACGAAACCGTGCTGATTGACGGGCGCATTGCTGCCGTCTGCCGCGCGGGATTTCTGGAGGGGACGCTGCTGATTTCGCGCTCGGTGGAGAAGGAATTGCAGCGCCTGAGCGCATCGGAGGAGGAGACGTGCCGAATCCGCGGCGAAAAGGGCCGAGAAACGCTTTCGCAGCTCGAAGCATTGGGGCGCGTCAAGCGCGTAGACAGCGCGGCGGGCGGCGAACTCGCACAGGTGCTGCTGGCGGACGCGAAGAAGCACCATATGGTGATTGTGACATGCGACGCGGCAATGAGCAGGACGGCGGAAAAGGCGGGCGTGGCGGCGCTGAACCTGAACGACCTCGCCTGCGCGCTTCGCCCGATGGTGCAAATGGGCGACTTGCTGGATGTGCGCATCGTCAAGGCAGGGCGTGAAGCCATGCAGGGCGTAGGGTATACGCCGGATGGGACGATGGTCGTTGTTGAAGGCGGACGCGATGCGGTGGGGCAGGTGCTGCATGTGCAGGTGAGCAGCGTCCTGCAAACCAGTGCCGGACGGATGATCTTCGCGAAGAAAGTCTAACGTTTCCCAATCAACATGCGGGCGTTGTATGAGCGTGTCACCAACTCAATCGCGCGAAAGGGTGCAGGGACAAAGTCCCTGCCGGAGTCCAGAGGCAGCGCCTCTGGGGAGGTCTTTTGATATGGAAAGTAAGTTGATTTTGGCGTTTCATGTGGCGCCGCAAAAGCTCGGAAAAATCCGGTTCTGCGCGATGAAAATGGGGATGCGCGTGATGGACGTGCCGCTGGCGGATTGCGGGCAGACACTGGGGGCACTGTGCGGAAAGGCGGAGCGTCAAACGGATGCAGCCGCGCCGGAGAATGCTGTCGGCAGCGAAATGCTCTACTTCGCGTTCTCGGAACTGCCGCTGGTGGAACGCTTCCTGACGACGATGAAGCAAATGCGCGTTCCCCCGGTGCGGCTCAAGGGCGTTATGACCGAAACGAACCTCGCATGGACGCCCGCCCAGCTGTATCAGGAACTGACACGCGAGCATCAGGCGATGGCGGGGCACGGCGCGCCCATCCACGCGGCAAAGCAGGAGGAATAAATGAATGTTGATTCAGGTGGCACCAGGGCAATCCCTGCAAACGGTGATTGACACGCTTCCGGCGGACGATCAGCCCGTGACGATTCATCTTGCACCCGGCGTGTACGAGGAAAAAATCGCGCTTCGTCGCCCGCGCACCTGCATTGAGGGCGAAAGCGCCGAAACGACCCGCATCACTTGGCACGACGGCGCAGCGGAAATCCTCCCCGACGGCAAAAAACGCGGCACGTTCCGCACGGCAACGCTGCTCATCAATGCCCGCGACTGCGCACTCCGCAACGTGACGGTGGAGAACAGCGCATATCCGCGCGAGCAGGTCGGTCAGGCGCTTGCCCTCTATGTGGACGGCGACGGCTTCCATTGCGAGGACTGCACGCTCAAATCCTGCCAGGATACGCTGTTCACTGCGCCCTTGCCGCCCCGCGAAATCCAAAAGGACGGCTTTATCGGCCCGACGCAGTTCCTGCCGCGCATCCCGCAAAGGCAGGTCTACCGCCATTGCCGCATCGAGGGCGATGTCGACTTCATCTTCGGCGGTGCGGCGGCGTGGTTCGAGGACTGCGACATCGTGAGCATCGACGGCCTGCGCGACCACGGCGATAAAAAAGAACCCGCACTCGGCTTCTGCACGGCGGCATCCACCCCGGAAGGGCAGGAATTCGGCTATGTGTTCATGAAATGCCGCTTTCAGGGCGAGGGTGTCCCGGACGGCGCGATTTACCTCGGCAGACCGTGGCGCGAGTTCGCGAAAACCGTCCTGCTGCACTGCGAACTGGGTGCGCATATCCGTCCGGAGGGGTGGCACGACTGGAACAAGCCTTGCTTCCCCGCGACGGGCTACTACGCGGAGTTCGCATCCACCGGCGCGGGCAGCCAAGGTCAGCGCGCGGCGTATGTGCATCGGCTGACGGCGGAGGAAGCGGAAAAGTACACGTTCGAGCGGTTCTGGGCATCTATTTCGCCGGAAGGGTGACATTGACAGTATCATACAAAAAACGCCGCAGACACGCTGTTTTCAGCCCATGTCTGCGGCGAATTTTATTTATCCGGATACTTGATGAGGTCGTAGAGTGTGCCGAGTTCGCCCGCGTCGCGTGTGCCAGCCAGTTCCATCCCTAAATGCACATACTTGTCGCATTTCGACTTTGCGTCCGTTTCCAGAATAACCGGCACTTGCAGGCGGTTGCCGTCCGCGAACGCCATCTCCAGCACCTTCCGCATGTACCCCTGCCCCTGATACTTCTCCGTCACGCACACCAGCCCGACGTAGATGTGCGGCTTTTTCTCCTTGTCGTAGCGGTCGTTCAGGCTTGCCCCGGCGCGCTTCATCAGCCGCGCGAATCGGCACAGTTCCCGGAAGGTCATCGCCTGAAACACGCCTTTGAGCAGTGGGAAAAACGCTGTCAGCTTCACCTTTTCGCCCGGCAGGCGATAGGCAATGAACGCTTCGCCGCGCTCACTGGTGGTGTAGAGCAGTCCGGCAGCGAGCATCGCGCGGACAAAACCGCAAATATACAGGGCTGTTTTGTCAGGAGAAGAACATGCCGCCCCCATTCCGGTTTCCTTGCCGTAATCGTAGTAGCCAAAGGCATGGCCGATGGCTTGAATGGATGCTTCATCGAGGGTTGTTAGACGCATGTCAGTTTTCTCCTTGTATATTGTTTTCAAATTCATCCGTACCGTCTGAAAACAGAATCAGTGCGGCATCAGCATGACCAGCCCCGCAATGATGAACGCACCGACGAGCCAAATCACCGTCAGCGTCAGGCGCTTTTTGAGCATCTGCCCCCACGTCTGCGTATACGGTACGTCTTCCATCTTCGGAATCGCCCAGAACTTGCTGTGACCGACCCAGAGCATGTCAATCACCAGCCCATCAAACCAGTTCATGACCTCCAGAAACAGCACGCCCTGTCCGTATGCCGTCCAGAAGTCCGTGACGCGATTCCACACGCCAATCATCAGCACCGGCGCAATAAGCAGCAGCACATACAGCGCAATCATGCAGTTCCGGCGCTTCTTCTGCACCGTTGCGCGGTCAATCAACCCCCGCGAAATCGCGCACTCCTGAAATGCCTTCGGGTAGAAGTACAGCCCATTGATGGCGTTATTCCCGACCGCGACCTTCACAATCAGCCACAGTAGGAAGCAGTACAGCGCCAGTTGAATCACAATCGTCATGATGATTTTCTCCTTGCGTCCGCAGATGCGCCCATGCGAATCAGCGCCACCGCGCAGGGAATCCGCCCTTCGCACAGTTCGAAGCGCATGTCGGAATAGCCCGCGTCGGCGAAAAACTGCCGGTACGTTTCCAGCGTAAATTCGCGCTTGAAGTCCGCGCCTGCCTTGCCGATGACGCCGGAAACGCGGTTCGTTTTGCCCTTGCCCGTTCGATTCATGTAGGTGGGGATGATAAGTTTTCCACCCGGCTTGCACACGCGGTCAAGCTCCTGCAGCGCCTGATGCGGATTATCCAGCAGGTGAATCACGTTCGCGGCGACAACGGCATCAAAGCGCGCATCGGAGTAGGGGAGATGCAGGATATCCGCCTGCTCAAACCGCACATGCGGATACTGCCCGTACTTCTTCCGGGCGCGCGCAAGCATCTTTGCGGAGAAGTCCGTCGCCGTCAGGGATTTGCAGCGCTTTGCGATCACACCGCTGAGCAGCCCTGTGCCGCACGCGCATTCCAGTACGTCGTCCGTCGGCGAAATCATCCTCGCAACCACCTTGCACAGCTTGCGATTCGCTTTGCGGTTGATGCCATCCGCGAAAATATCGTAGACCCATGCGATGTTGTCCCAGAACATGGTGCTCCTCCTATGCCGTGATGAACGGCAGCTCAGGCAGTTTGCCTGCGTCCATGATGCTTATCAGCATGTCCGCAAAGCCTTTCGGGTCGCGAATCTGGTATTGTATGTGGTTGAAGTCCGCAAAAATCGGGAAATTCGCCGCCGGATACGCCTGCATGACCGCCGGACGGTACTTCATGTGCTCCTCGATGCTGCCGAACTCGAAGAAAGCGCGCTTCTGCCAATCCTCCGGCATCGGCGGAAACGGCTTGTCCTCCAAGCTGTCCGCTATTTGACGGCGCAGATTGCCATAGCGCAGATTTTTCCCCGCCGCCATGAAGTACGGCTTGATGCCATCATCGTCACACCACATGATTTTCTTCAGCGTCCCGCCCCTTGACCAGTATAGGCTCTTGATGGCGAGATACAGGAACGGCGTCAAGATGTGCCGCGTCGCGCACCCAATCTGCGCGAATTGCCCGCCGTCGAAGAAAACGTGTCCGACGGGGCGTTTCGTCTGCTTCAGGAACGCCATCGCGAGGTCAGCGCCGATGGATGACGCGACGACAAGCGCCAATTCGCTGATGCCCTGCGCCGTTAGGAAATCTTCTACCTGCCGCACCTCGTCCGCTTTGCCGCGGTACGTCTGCCCTGCGCAGTAGACGGTCGAAGTCGGCAGAATGCAGAAGCAGCGGGACTGCAGGTGCTTTGCTACCGGTTCACTGCTTGCGCCTGTCACGCCCATCGCGTGGAAAAACAGCACGGCGGGCTTGCACTTTTCACCATATGTTTGAAACAGCATACAAATCGCCTCGATACGCCATAATCAATGCACGAAAATCATCATGATACCCACAGCGCCGTGCAGACGATTCCGACCGCGCAAATCGCATGAGCAGAATGCCCCGATCAACGCCTTTCAGAAGCGCCTGCCCAATCATTTCAGGTACTTTCCGCATTCCTTCTCCAACGCGCGCCAGACGGGATAATCCGCGCCGTTTGCATCAAAAAATTGCTTCAAGTCCCGGTTGAGCGCACTCATTTCATCCGTGGCGCTCATCGCGTGGTCGGATGCGCAGACTTTGCCGAGGCTCGTCGCCGCCATCAGCTTGAAGAAACGCAGGCACACCTTGCGGTACTTGTCGCTCTCGAACGACTTGTCGGCATCCGGCAGAATCTCGTGCCCGGCGTTGCGGATGGCGCGGTACGCTTCGATGTTTGCGTCCACCATCTTGCGCAGGTACGCCGTATTCCCCTTGAGCTTCTTCAAGTTGCCGTCTGTTTTGTAGCACGCAAACGCCGCCGGGGTGACGAACGCGGCATGACAGAGCAGATAGTCGCCCATGTTCGGCTGATAGACGACCTTGTACCTCGTTCCGGCGAAAATCTCGTCAATCAGCGCCTTGTTGGACGGCGATGTGCGCAGCTGACCAATCGTGATTTTCTTCAGGTCAATCGACACGACGCGGCTGCTTTCCCGATGCCCGGCGGACAGGGAAAACGCGAACATGACGTTTTTCTCCGGCAGCTGTGCCACCAGCGCATCCGTGCGCAGGTTATTGCCGACGAACACGATGTTCTCCGCCCTGCTCTTCCGCAAAGGTTCAAGGAGGTTTTCCAGCTGGGTGTAGCGCACGACGACGAAAATCACGTCATATGCCGCGCCGGGCGAAAGCTCCGTCACTACCGGGATGTGCGTCACCGACGGAAACGGCAGCAGCTGATTCTTGATGCGCAGCCCGTTCTGCTTGATTTCCTCCGCCCATTTGCCGCGCGCCAGCAGGGTCACGTCTTTCCCCGCGCGGCAGAGATTGCGTGCCAGATTACAGCCGAGAACACCTGCACCGAAAACGAGGATTTTCATGGTTGCTTTGTCCTTCCCATTATTTTCGTGCCGTCACGCACAGCCAGCCTTTGCCGTTCTTGTGCGTCTCCACTTGGCGGAAACCCACCTGTTCCAGCATGGTTTTGAGCTGTGTGTCCTTGTAAATCGTCATGCCGGGAATCTTCTCCGTCCACTTCTCGTCCTGCGCATGATCGCCATCGGACTCGTTGCAGAGGAAGAACGTCCCGCCGGGCTTCAGCACGCGCCCAACTTCACGGAAGCACGCGGGCAAGTCGCCCCAGAAATACACCGTCTCGAATGCTGTTGCCACGTCAAACTGCGCGTCATCAAATGGCAATGCCTGCACGCTTGCCTGCAGCACTTCGCAGCGGCCAGCGCTTACGGCGGTTTGGTTGAGCTTTCGCGACTTCTCTACGCTGACGGGAGAATAGTCGATACCGCACACTTTTCCCGTCGGGCACTTTTTCAGCATCAGACGCAGATTCGCGCCGCCGCCGCACCCACAGTCCAGCACATCCGCATTCTCCGCCAGCGGCAGGAAGCGAAGCCCCCAGTCCGCAAGCGCCCCCCGCCCGATGTTCATCATGGCGACCATGAGGCGGCCGCCGAAGCCTGTCGGCTTGCGGGTGTTCTCGAAAAACGCCATATGGATTCCTCCTTATTTCACCAGCGACACAATCAGCCCCGTGTCAGCGCCCGCCAAGATTGCGCCGAGCGTCAGCAGCGCCGTAAAGCTGACGGCTTCCAGCGCGACAATCGACCAGACCATGATTGCATCCCCCTTACTTTTGCAGCACGACGATGCGGTTTGAGATATTGCGCACCAGAGGAATCTTGCCCAGCACCTTGTAAATCGGCAGGAACTCCGCCATGCCTTCGGTCAGGCTGTGCTCTTCCACCAGCTGGAAGCTCGGCAGCAGGGCCGCCAGTGCCTGCCCATCGCGAACGCCCCATGTGAACTTCGCGTGGCTGCCCTCAATTGATTTTTCCTTGAAGTTGCGCACGACCAGCGGGTTCATCACTTCCACCAGCACGGTGACGCGCGGAAAGCGCCGAGCGATTACGTCGAAAATGCGCTGCACGTCCGCTTCGCTCAGGTACATCGTCAGACCCTCGATGATGACCAGCGCGTCGCCTGATTCGCGAATCATACCGCCCCAGTCGTCCATCGCGGACATGGCGATTTGCGAGATTTTTCCGTTTTCCGGCAGCAGCTTTTCACGCACGGCGATGGTTTCCGGCAAATCGAGGTTATACCAGTGCTGATAGCCCTGCATCCGATAGCAGCGCGTATCCAGCCCGCAGGCGATATTGACCGCCACCGCGCCCGGATGTGCCGACAGATAGGTCTTTACGAGCTTATCCAGCACGATGGTGCGGGCAATGACGCCGCTGGACATGGCGCTGTCCTTATCCGCCAAGGAGAAATCGTAGTCGAGCCGGCGGATGATTTCGACGGCTTTCTCGTCGCGAACTGCCCCGCGGGTTTGGGTTTCCTTCGCGCGGGCGTAGACGGTTTGCAGCATGGTTTCCGGAACCCCGGAAAGGGTGACTTTGCTGCTGGTTTCACGCATTCTTCCTGCATCTCCTGTCCCTATCAATCCGCCTTGCGGCAGATAAACCACGCAATGCTCTTCAAGCTGCCGACGTCCACCTGCGCGTACATGCTCTGCAAGCGTTTCCGCAGGCTGTCCACTGTCTCGTAGGGCGGCGTGAAGAACTTTGTCGGCTCGTAAACGTGGCGAATCATCCAGTCCGTGCGCTTGTGTTCGCCTGATACATAGAAGCAGCCGCAGAATGTTCCGCCGGGTTTCAGCACGCGGAATGTCTCGCGGTACGCCGCTTCCTTATCCGGGAACGCATGGAAGCCGTTGAGCGACAGCACCAAATCAAATTCGCCGTCCGCGAATGGCAGCGCGCCGACATCCCCCTGCTGGAACTTTACGTTCGTCAGGTTCAGCTTTTCCGCCTTTTCCTTTGCCTGACCCATCATGTCCGGCGAGTAGTCCAGACACGTCACGTCTGCTTTCGGCAGCGTCTGGTAGACCGGCATGGTCAGGATGCCCGTGCCGACGGGGACTTCCAGCATCTTGCCCGCGAAATCCTCCGGGATGCCGGACAGCGCCTTGGACAGGTAGTCCTCGCACTCCTGCCGGTTCATTGCCCACACCACGCGGCAGACCGCCTTGCCGGAGAAGGTCGAACAGGTAATCATGCCGTCGTAAAAATTGTTTGACCCAGTCAGGTGATACGCCCCGCGGATGGCGTTTTTCCGCTGCTCACTTTCCATACGCTGCACTCCTCTAATTTTCGTTAGTTTTCGCTAACATCAGGTGCTGAAAAAACTGCCTTTCGGCAGCAGCATGGGGGGTTCCTCCCTGTCGGTTTGTTACGACAAACTTATTCTATCACGCTTTGGGGCATAAATCAATCCGGTCTTTTCCCGAAACAGAGAAAATACGAAAAAGGGATGCCCGCTTTTGCAGCGGGTATCCCTTTCGCGATTGCATCCATACAGCGGCTTGCCATTCGGACTATCCTATTTGGGGATTCATTTATGCGGCACGTTTTCGTCCGGGAATCGTATTATTTCAGGAAGAAGCGAATCAGCGTTTCTTTCTTCTTGCTGTACGGCGTGTAGCGCATCGGCAAATCCAGCCACAGCGCCTTTTTGACGATGCTCTTGTCATGCGTGAAGCAGCGGAAGCTGTCACGCCCGTGGTAGCCGCCCATGCCGCTGTGTCCAACGCCGCCGAAGGGCATCCGGCTCGTCGCCAAGTGGATGATGGTGTCGTTGATGCACCCGCCGCCGAAAGGCAGCGCGTCCAGCACGCGGCGCTGCACGGCGCGGTCGTTCGTGAACAGGTAGCACGCCAGCGGATGCGGCCGTGCGGCGGCGAAGGCAATTGCTTCGTCGATGCCGCTGACGGGCAAAATTGGCAGAATCGGGCCGAAAATTTCCTCCTGCATGACCGGGTTGTCCGGCGAAACATTGCGGAGGATGGTCGGCGCAATGCGCAGGGCAGCGGGGTCAATACTGCCGCCGTAGACGATTTGCCCCGATGCCATCAGCCCGGTCAGGCGGTCGAAGTGCTTCTGGTTGACGATGTGGACGTACTCCGCGCTGTGCAGCGGGTCAGGGCAGAGCTGGTCGAACTGCTTTTGCAGCGCCGCAACGAAGGCGTCTTCGACTTCGCGCGCCACCAGCACATAATCCGGCGCGACGCACGTCTGCCCGGCGTTGAGCAGCTTGCCGAACGCAATCCGCCGCGCGGCGAGCGTCAGGTCAGCATCCTTCGCGACAATCACCGGACTTTTGCCGCCCAGTTCCAGCGTTACGGGGGTCAAATGCTCCGCCGCGCGGCGAAGCACCTCCTGCCCGACGTGACTGCTTCCGGTGAAGAAAATCTTATCGAACGGCTGGTCAAGCAGCGCTTGATTCTCCGTGCGCCCACCCTCGACAACGGCAACTTCCTCCAGCGGGAAGCATTCGGCGCAGATTTGCCGGATGATGGCGGAAGTCGCGGGTGCATCCTTCGACGGCTTCAGGATGCAGCAATTGCCGCCCGCCAGCGCGCCAAGCAGCGGTTCGGCGGTCATCAGCAAAGG
>ERZ780046.616-NODE-616-length-14776-cov-2.679573_pt1 | contig 14776 bp, 8 predicted proteins | sample MGYA00511848_ERZ780046 | MGnify/ENA primary metagenome ERZ780046 (study PRJEB29588, sample SAMEA2147983) | human gut metagenome | biome: human gut; feature: human-associated habitat; material: faeces | place: Denmark | collected 2008/2010 ...
AAAATCCGACAGTAAATGGAGATACTTGTCTGCAAGTACTAAGAGAAATGCAGAGCATTTTAATTTCACGTGGATTTGAGAATGGTTTTACAATTCCGGCAAACTAGAAAGAAATAAAATGAGAAGACCACATTGGTGCCTGACATCATTAAATTCAAAAATCACTATTTAATCCAATTAAATCCAATCCAATTTTAAAATATTGGTTCTGAAAAACCAAAAAGGTATTGACAAACTGAAATAACCTTGGTAATCTATAATCAAGAAATAAGGATGGTTATTCAAAACCAAAAAGGGCGATTGCATTGTTAAACGAAATTAATGAAGTAAAAGGTAACTTTATTGACAATGAAACAGCTAATCAGCTTACACCGGAACTTAAAGCTGTTTGGGATGAAATATTTGTTTGCAAAAATGAAATTGAATTAATTTTAAGAAGCAAGACTTCGATGGCAGGAAAAGGATTTTTTGGAGTGTTTGGAGATGTTACAGTGGCTGCTTACCTTTTGGCAAAGTCATTTGATTGCAGCGCACACGCCACATATTCATTTGAAGAAGATGCAAGAATAGATGTTGACATTAAGAAAGTCGCAGAAGACTTTTATATTTCTGAAAACTGGAAGGAATTAATGGAACTTACAAAAGCTCATGAGCAGAAAATCTTCTATTTAGTTTCACTCTTAAGGGATTTATCTGATCCGATGATGACACCTGAAAGCTTAGGAAACTTGGCTGATGAATTACTTGAGATAAAAGCCAATGATAAATTCGCAGATTTCTGCTGTGGTGCAGGAACTGTTGTGGCCGATGTTGTCAAAAATCATCCAACTGTAGAAGCATATGGATTCGATAAACTTGTATCTTCTATTGCAATAGCAAAGATTTACAACGATTTATCAGAAGGTAAGATTACTTTTGAAGCAAAGGACATCTTTGAACTGGGATTAGACGAAGATAATGGCAGACGTTTTGATAAGATTTTTGCGAATTATCCGTTTGGAATGAGGATTAAAGAATTAGGTCTTGGAAATCAGTATTTGGAGCAGTTGGAAAAGAGAATACCATCTGTTTCAAAAGCCACATCATCTGATTGGCTGTTCAATAGCTTAATGGTTGATATGCTTTCAGAGGATGGAAAAGCTGTAGGCATCATGACTAATGGAAGTACATGGAATCAGAGTGATTCAGCAATTAGAAGCTATTTCATAGAGAATGGTTTGATTGAATGTGTAATTGCTTTACCGGCTAGGTTATTTGCAGGAACAGCTATTGCAACTTCAATGATAGTTTTTAGTCGTAATAATAAAGGAGTGCGCTTGGTTGATGCTTCAGAACTCTTTGTAGAGGGAAGAAGAGTAAATGAACTGAGTTATGAAAACATTTCTCTTATTATTAATGCAACTAAGAATGACTCTGATATAAGCATGTATGTAAGTGCAGAGCAGCTTCGAGATAACGATTATGTGTTAAGTATGAATCGATATATTGTCCACGATGTAGCAGATGGAATGGCGTTTGGCGATGTGATTAAAAGAATTACTCGTGGAGCCCAGCTTAATGCTAAGGCATTAGATGAAATTACTACTACAGTGCCTACAGACATGCAGTATTTGATGCTGGCTAACATCAAAAATGGACTTATTGATAAGGAATTACCTTATTTGAAGTCTATTGATAAGAAAAATGATAAGTATTGTTTATCAAATCACTGCCTTATCCTCTCTAAGAATGGATATCCTTACAAGATTGCTGTTGCAGAAGTAAAGGAAGGACAAAGAATATTAGGTAACGGAAATCTTTATATTATAGAGCTCGATGAAGAAAAGGCAGATCCGTATTATCTTGCAGCATTCTTTGGAAGTGAGCAAGGTACAGCGGCACTAAGGAGTATAACGGTTGGTGCAACGATTCCAAATATCGGAGTTGAGCAGTTGACGAAGCTTGTTATTCCAATTCCGCCACTTGAAAAACAGAAAGAGATTGCTGACAAATATAAGACTGTAAAAGATGAAATTACAATGCTTCAGTTAAAGCTTGAAAAAGCAAAGAACAGAATGGCACATATCATTGAGTAAGGGGGGGATTTGATTAATGATAATTACAAAACCAAAACTATCTCTTGAGGGACAAATCGAGCACTTGAAGAAAAAAGGTGTACTTTTTAACATAATGAATGAAGAGTCAGCTAAGGAATATCTTACTCAGCATAATAATTATTTTAAACTGACAGCATATAGAAAAAATTATGATAAGCATCCTGATGGAGAAAACAAGGGAAAATACATAAACCTAGAGTTTGCATTTCTGGTGGATTTGGCTGTGATAGATATGAGACTGCGATATCGGATTGTGCATATGGCTCTAGATATTGAACATCACACAAAGCTACAACTTCTGCGTATGATGGATAAGTTTAATGAGGATGGATATCAGATAGTTCAGGATTATATGGATTCTTTGAGTGAAGTACAGAGAAAAAATTGCGATAGTGAGATTAACCGAAATAAAGGAAATATATATTGCGGTGACATTGTAGATAAATACGATGGCGCTTATCCAATATGGGCTTTTATTGAAATAATTCCTTTTGGAAGATTGGTTGCTTTTTATGGCTTTTGTGCGGATAGGTTTGCAGATAAGGAGATGAAGAATAATTTTTACAGGCTTTTGACTTGTAAGGAGATTCGAAATGCCTCTGCTCATAGCAATTGTATCCTAAATGACCTTAAAGCTAGGACGGCTGCTCACAAAACGAATACCGCTGTCACAAATGAGCTTATGATGATTAATGATATGAATAGCAATTTTAGAAGAAATCGAATGAGTAATGCTAGAATTCAGCAATTAGTGACATTGTTTTATATGCACAGGACTATGGTTGAAAGCGATGGTATTAAAAAGTCTGAAAGCGAAGAAATTCAGAAGGTAATGAAAAGAATTGATAGGAATTATGACTATTATAGTACAAATCCTATGATTAAAGGTACTTTTGATTTTTTAAAAATGGTGGTTGACAATTGGTTTAAGACCGTGTAAAATGTATATCACATAGAAAAAGTTTATCTTTTGCAGAGCGGCATTGTGAAAACGATGTTAGCTCTGTTTTTTTGTTTATGATTCCTTTTCTTGTATTTTACATGGCATTCCGCTATACTAGTATTAAGTATAGCGGATTATTTTTTGGAGGCTTTTATGGCAAATACTTTGAAGTTACCGGTTGGAATTGAAAATTTTGAGGAAATTCGTAAACTGGGTTTCTATTATATTGACAAGACAAGGCTTATAGAGCAGCTCTTACAGGGATGGGGAAAGGTCACTCTTTTTACCCGCCCTCGCCGTTTCGGTAAGACTCTCAATATGAGCATGCTAAAAAGCTTCTTTGAGATAGGCACAGATAAGACTTTGTTTGATGGCTTATATATTTCAGACAATAAAGAGCTTTGTGATGACCATATGGGTAAGTACCCGGTTATTTTTCTTTCACTCAAGGGCGTGGAGGGATTAGAGTTTGCGTCAGCAAAAAGAATGCTATGTACTATTATAGACCGTGAGATAGATAGACACTATTACTTGAAAACAAGTGATGTGTTGACTGATGAGGATAGAACACTGTTTACAAAGATGCTTCATGGGCAGGATGACAATATTGAGGATAGTATACGAATGCTTTCAAAGCTGTTGTATAAGCACTATGGTCAGAAAGTAGTTATTCTCATAGATGAGTATGATGTTCCACTCGACAAGGCTTTTCAGAATGGCTACTACAAGGAGATGGTTTCTCTCATCAGAGGGCTTTTCGGGCAGGCGCTTAAGACCAATGAGTTTTTACAGTTTGCGGTGCTCACAGGCTGTCTTCGTGTGTCAAAGGAGAGCATTTTTACAGGGCTCAATAATTTTGAAATCAATTCTATTGTGGATATCGACCATGATGAGCAGTTTGGCTTCACTGATGATGAAGTTATGAAGCTGCTTTTAGACTATGATAGGAGCGAGAGGTACCCGGATGCAAAGGAATGGTATGATGGCTATCATTTTGGTAATGCGGATATTTATTGTCCGTGGGATGTGATTAATTTTGCCAAGAAGCTTGTTTCAGATCCGTCAGCCAGACCGAGTGCGTTCTGGATTAACAGTAGTGGCAACGATATGGTGAAGCGCTTTGTGGACAAGGCTGACCAGACCACGAGGGATGAGATTGAAAAGCTCGTGGCAGGCGGATTTGTAGAGAAGCAGCTTCGCCTTGATCTGACATATGATGAGATTGACAATACTATTGATAATCTGTGGAGTGTGCTTTTTACCACAGGCTATCTCACCAAAATCGGAGAGGTCAAGGTGCCTGACAGTGAGAGCTATGCCTATAAGCTTGTGATTCCTAATAAAGAGGTGCGTGAGGTGTTTATTCTCCAGATTCAGGAGTGGTTCAAGGCTGTTGTTGCAAATGATGATGATATTATGAAGCTTTTATCAAAGGCAATTCTGGATAAAGATGAGAAACAGATTACCAGGCAGCTCAATATCGTTATGAGCCGCATGATTAGCATACTCGATACCAAGGAGCCTGATGCTATGAAGGAGAATTTCTATCATGACTTACTTCTCGGTCTACTGCGTGGCAGCAATCCGGACTGGCTGATTAAGTCCAATCGTGAGTCGGGAGATGGCTTTAGTGATATTTTGATTGAGCCGGAGGATCCGGATGCTGGGATCGTTATAGAGGTGAAGTATGCTAAGGAGATGAAGGAGCTTGACGCAGCATGCGAGACTGCTATGGCACAGATTAAGAATAAGCGCTATGATGAGGCTCTGCGGGATGAGGGGCGGTGTGATATTTTAGCCTATGGCATTGCTTTTTGCAGGAAGCGGTGCAGGGTGGTTGGTGAGAAGCTGTAAATTATTTTTACTTTATACCAGAGGCTGGGATAGCGGATTATTTTGGAGGTATTTCTATGAAGCTTAAAACAGGACAAAAGTGCGCATTCGGATTTGGCGCATTCGGAAAAGATATTGTGTATATGCTTATTTCATCGTATTTGCTCTACTATTACAATGTAGTGCTTGGGATGAGCAGTGTGTTTATCGGTACGGTGATGATGGCGGCAAGGATTTTTGATGCATTCAATGACCCGGTGATGGGCATTATCGTGGCAAAGACGCGTACCAGGTGGGGCAGGTTCAGGCCTTGGATTTTTGCCGGCACGGTGCTCAATGCCGTGACCATATATGCTTTATATGCCACTCCTGAGTCTATGGGTGATTCAGCGCAGAGAGTGTGGCTTACAGTGTTTTACTTTGCATGGGGCATCACATATACGCTTATGGATATTCCGTTCTGGTCTATGATTCCCGCAATCACTGAGCCGGGCAGCGACAGGGAGCAGCTTACATCGCTTGCGAGGACATGCTCCGGCATTGGAGATGCTATTCCTACGGTGCTCACTATGACAGTGGTGCCGATTCTTGGTGCAGGAAGTTCTATGGCTGACTACAGGATTGGATTTAAGTGGTGGGCACTTATTATAGCGGTAGTATTTGTGATTTCTGAGCTTGTATGCGTGGTATGTGTGCCTGAAAGACCGGTTGCCTGTGATGAGAAGCCGGGAAAGATATCTGATATGTTTAAAGCCTTATTTAAGAACGACCAGGCTATGACTGTTGTGGTATCAATCATTCTCGTGTATACATCACTCAATATCTGTGGTAACCTGGTGCTTTATTTCTTCCGGTTTGATGTGGGAAACGAGGGCGCATATTCTATATTTGCTGCAGTTGCTTTTGCAGCACAGGTGCTTGTCATGATGGTTATACCGCTGCTTCGCAAGAGATTCAGCAAAAGCCAGCTTTTTATATCAGGATTTATTATTCAGATAGCAGGCTTTGCGGTGATACTTATCATGGCATTTGCAAAGCTCTACACGCCGCAGAGCTGGTACATACTCTGCCTGCCGGGTATTTTGATTTATCTGGGCTACGGTATGCTCAATGTTATCATGACTATATTTCTTTCGGATTCTGTTGATTATGGTGAGGTGATGAATGGCACGAGAGAGGAGTCGGTCATTTTCTCAATGCAGACATTTACGGTAAAGCTCGCTTCCGGTATAGCGGTATTTCTGGCTGGGCTGGTGGTTGACTGGATAAATCTGGATACTGCGGCTGCGGTACAGACACAGGATACACTTGATGCTCTTCGTATGTGGATGACGTTTCCGTCTGTTATCCTGCTCATTGTGGGCATATTTGTATTTAAGAGGTTTTATAAGCTGGATGATACAAGGATGGAAGAAATTAAATCCAAGCTTAATTAAAAACTGCTTAGAGTCTGTAGAATTGTATACGAAAACAAATAACGCCCATGCATGAATGCATGGGCGAATTTTTATTTCTTAAGCTTCTTCTGTGCTGTAGAAAGCATCAGTTTAATACGGTTCAGCTGGTTCACCTCAGAAGCACCCGGATCATAATCAATAGCCACGATATTGGCATCCGGATGATCATGTCTGATTTTCTTTATAACTCCCTTACCCACAATATGGTTCGGTAAGCATGCAAAAGGCTGCGCACAGATGATGTTTGTGACGCCCTCATTGATGAGCTCAAGCATCTCACCTGTCAAGAACCAGCCCTCACCGGTCTGATTACCGCAAGAAACGATAGGAGAAGCATACTCTGCGAGATCCTGCACGCGAGCGGTTGGTTCAAAGTGCTTGCTCTTAGCCAGCTCATCCCTAGCATCCTTTCTGAGCCACTCGAAGAAGGCGATAAGTCGGTTGTTCATAAACTTAGCTTTTTTAGAAGCACCGAGATAGTCAGCCTTGAAATTCGTGTTGTAGCAGCAGTAGAGTAAGAAATCAGTCAGATCAGGCACTACAGCCTCGGCTCCTTCAGCTTCGAGCAGGTCAACCACATAGTTGTTTGCTGCAGGCAGAAATTTGACGAGAATCTCACCGACCACGCCGACACGCGGCTTAACCTCATCTGTCATAGGCAGATTGTCGAAATCCCTTATGATTTCGCGGCACATCTTTTTGTATTTCTTGTGAGAGAGCATCTTTGTGTTGCCGACAAAATCGATGACTCTCTTTTTCCACTTTTCATGGAGTGCATTGGCACTTCCCGGCTCTTTCTCATAAGGACGTACCCTGTAGAGACAGCGCATAAAGATATCACCAAACTCAAGCGCATATAGTCCGTGCTGGATAAGGCTTGGAGTAAACTTAAAGCCCGGATTCTTCTCGAGACCTACCATGTTGATTGAGATAACAGGCACATCAGGATATCCGGCCTTTTCGAGGGCTCTTCGGATAAATCCGATGTAGTTTGTCGCACGGCATCCGCCACCTGTCTGTGAGATGAGGATGGCTGTGTGTGTCATATCATAGTTGCCTGATTTGACGGCTGCCATAATCTGTCCTACGACAATGAGTGAAGGGTAGCAGGCGTCGTTGTTTACGAACTTAAGTCCCACGTCCACACATTCCCTTGCAGGGATATCCGGTATGACCATATTGTAGCCGGCTGCCTTAAAGGCTGGCACGAGAAGGTCAAAGTGTATAGGTGACATCTGAGGGCAGATGATGGTGTAGTTGTCCTTTTTCATCTGCTCGGTGAATACAACACGCTCGTAGTTAGACGGTTTTAAGTCACGCTTTTCATGCTTGGTTTCCTTGACTCTTATGGCGGCAAGGAGTGAGCGGATACGGATTCTTGCTGCGCCCAGGTTGTTTACCTCGTCGATCTTCAGGCAGGTGTATATCTTGCCGGAGCCTGTCAGTATATCGTTTACGCAGTCGGGTGGGGTACGACTGGGACGCGGTTGTTTTGAACAGCATCGAGACCACAGCCAAACGAGTTGAGCTGGATTAAGTCAAGGTCATCACGGGTCTTTACAAAGTTGGCTGCTGAGTACAGTCTGGTGTGGTACATCCACTGATCCATGACGATGAGAGGTCTCTCAAGCTCTCCCAGATGGGATACGGAGTCCTCTGTCAGCACACAGATGCCATAGCTTGTGATGAGCTCAGGGATACCGTGGTTGATTTCCGGGTCCACATGGTACGGACGGCCTGCGAGCACGATTCCGCGACGTCCGGTGTCTTCCATGTAGTCGAGCACTTCCTCGCCCTTTCGCTGTATCTCAAGTCTTGTCATGGCAAGCTCCTTCCAGCCTGCGGCTACCGCATCACGAATCTGTGACTCAGGCAGGTTGAAATCACCCTTTGAGAAGGTGGCTACGAGCTGCTGTGAGATAGTTTCCTCACTCTCAAATGACATAAACGGATTTATGAATTTAACCTCGCCTGAGGTAATCTCGTCCACGTTGTTTTTGATATTCTCAGAGTATGATGTGACAATAGGGCAGTTGTAGTGATTGTTTGCATCAGGAAACTCCTTGCGCTCATATGGCACTGCCGGGTAGAAAATAAAATCTACATTTTGTTTTATGAGCCAGCTTATATGACCATGTGTGAGCTTTGCAGGGTAGCACTCTGACTCACTTGGGATGGAGTCGATACCCATCTCATAAATCTTTCTGGTAGACTGTGGTGACAGTACTACAGAAAAGCCGAGACGCTTGAAAAATGTAGCCCAGAACGGATAGTTCTCGTACATATTCAAGGCTCTTGGGATGCCGACTGTACCGTGTGGAGCATCCTTTGGGTCAAGTGGCTCATAGTCAAATATACGCTTATTCTTGTATTCAAAAAGATTTGGTATGTTATCCTTGTTCTTCTCCTTGCCCAGACCCTTTTCACAGCGGTTTCCTGTGATGTACTGTCTGTTGTCGGAGAATTTGTTTATAGTTAAAAGACAGTGGTTTGTACAGCCCTGACAGCGTGCGAGCTTTGTGGTGTAGGTGAGCTCGTTTATCTGGTCGATTGTGAGCATTGTAGTCTTATAATCAGCCGTGTGGCGCTCACGTGCGATGAGTGCGGCACCAAAGGCGCCCATGATACCTGCGATATCAGGTCTTGTGGCATGTACACCTGCTATTTTTTCAAAGCTTCTAAGAACGGCATCATTGTAGAAGGTACCGCCCTGGACTACGATATTTTCACCGAGGTCGCTTGCATCAGAAAGCTTGATAACCTTGAAAAGAGCGTTCTTTATTACTGAGTAGGCAAGTCCTGCTGATATATCTGCGACAGATGCGCCCTCCTTCTGGGCCTGCTTTACCTTTGAGTTCATGAAAACCGTACATCTGGTTCCGAGGTCAATAGGGTTCTTTGCAAAAAGGGCTTCCTTTGCAAAATCCTGAACAGAATAGTTTAAAGATTTTGCGAAGGTCTCAATAAATGAGCCGCAGCCTGAAGAGCAGGCCTCGTTGAGCTGTACTGAGTCGACGGTCTGGTTCTTTATCTTGATGCACTTCATGTCCTGTCCACCGATATCGAGGATACAGTCTACCTTTGGGTCGAAGAATGCTGCTGCGTAGTAGTGGGCTACAGTCTCAACTTCGCCGTCGTCCAATTTTAAAGCTGCCTTTAATAAAGCCTCTCCGTAGCCTGTAGAGCAGGAGTGTACGATGTGTGCATCCTCAGGAAGCTTTGCGTAAATCTCCTGGATAGAACGGATGGCTGTCGCGAGAGGGCTTCCGTTGTTGTTGCTGTAGAATGAGTATAAAAGGTCTCCGTCCTCGCTTACGAGAGCGATTTTAGTGGTGGTTGAGCCTGCATCTATTCCGAGATAGCAGTTGCCCTTGTATGTAGAAAGGTCACCGGTCTTTACGTGATTGTTGCCGTGACGCGTTGTAAATTCATCGTAATCAGCCTGATCCTTAAAAAGAGGCTCCATACGTGCCACCTCAAATTCCATCTTTATGCCGTTTGAGAGGCGGTCGATTAAGGATGAGAGTGTGGTGACAGAGTTGTCTTTATAGTTTAATGCAGAGCCTATTGCTGCAAACAGATGAGAGTTTTCAGGAACGATAGTGTGCTCGTCATCGAGATTTAAGGTTCTGATAAATGCTGATTTAAGTTCTGACAAAAAGTGCAGAGGACCGCCAAGGAAAGCAACATGTCCCTTGATTGGCTTACCGCAGGCGAGACCGCTGATGGTCTGGTTTACCACGGCCTGAAAGATTGAAGCGGATAAATCCTCGCGTGTGGCTCCCTCATTGATGAGAGGCTGGATATCTGTTTTGGCAAATACTCCACAGCGGGCTGCGATAGGGTAGATGGCCTTGTAGCTTTTTGCGTATTCATTTAGTCCTGTAGCGTCTGTCTGGATGAGAGAAGCCATCTGGTCGATAAATGAGCCTGTACCGCCGGCACATATGCCGTTCATACGCTGTTCCACGTTGCCACCCTCGAAGTATATGATTTTGGCATCCTCGCCACCTAGCTCTATTGCCACATCGGTCTGTGGAGCATAGTGTGTGAGTGCGGTAGATACAGCTATAACCTCCTGTACGAATGGCACCTCAAGGTGCTTTGCAAGAGTGAGTCCGCCGGAGCCTGTTATCATAGGACAAACTGAAAGGTCACCTGTCTTGCCGTAGGCCTTTCTGATAAGGGACTCAAGTGTCTCCTGGATATTTGCAAAATGACGCTCATAATCGGAAAAGAGGATATTGTCATCGGCATCAAGAAGTGCAATCTTGACGGTTGTTGAGCCGATATCAATACCCAACTTATGTAAGCTGTTATTTTCCATAGTGGTTCCTCCATAATGTATTACTTATATGTTTTTATATATCTTTCTTCTTATTAAAATATATAATAGTTCTATTTTCAAAACAGAGATTATTATACGACAGATATCGACAAATTACAATGACTATAATTATAAAGAATTTGTGAATAATTCGCTGTCTCGTTGACAAAGTATGATTTAACTATCATAATAAATTTTGTAATAATCGCTGCCCTTTGTACTATAGTATAAAAGGCAGCAATAATATGACAGGAGGATGCAGACGCGTGGTTTTTTATTGCATCAAAACCATGTCTGCTAAAATGTATGAACTGGCTTAACAAACTAGAACAAAAATATGGAAGTAAAGCGATTCCGAATATCACTAGAATATTTATCGCTGCGAATCTGATAGGCAGTGTGCTGCTTTTGACAAAGGGAGATGTTGTCCTTTATTATCTGCAGTTTTCAGCCTCTGCTATTTTGCACGGACAGGTATGGCGTCTTATAAGCTGGATTTTTGTGCCGAGCGGCAGCATATCATTTTTACAGCTTTTATTTATATTCTGTCTGTGGACGCTTGGAGACAGCATGGAGTCATATCTTGGCTCTTTTAGGATGAATGTGTACTTTTTCGGAGGCTTTTTGCTGTATGATATAGTTGGAATGCTTGCATTTGCAGTGACACATGTATCCATCAATCTGACTATGTACTATATACTTATAGCTATGTATCTGATGCTTGGTCTTTTGATGCCGGAGGCAGAGGTTAGGCTTTACTTTGTGCTTCCTATAAAGATGAAGTGGATGGTGCTTGTTTATTTCGTGATGTTTGCATATGATGTGTATACCTATATGAGCTTTGGATGGCAGATTGGATTGGCATACGGCTCAGAAATAGTACTTGCACTTATAAATCTGTTGGTATTCATTTATGGCTGCAAGCACAGGCTCTCATTCAGGCAGAATATGCACCAGAAGAGGAGAAAGGCACAGTTTAAAGCCAAGTTTTCCGAACCTCGCCCGGGCAGTGGCATCTCACGCCATAAGTGCTATATATGCGGCAGAACAGAATTGTCAAATCCTGAATTAACATTCAGATACTGCTCAAAGTGCACCGGCAACAAGGAATACTGTCAGGATCATCTGTTTACACATACGCACGTATAATATACATGTACTACTTTTTCTAATTCATTGACAAAGTAAACTGATGAATTTATAATGGACACAGTATTATTTTCGGAGGAACATTTATGGAGAACGAGGCAACAGTTTCGAAAAATTTTATTGAACAGATTATTGAGAAGGACTTGGCAGAGGGGCATTGCAAGACAGTAAAGACCAGATTCCCACCAGAGCCAAACGGTTATTTACATATCGGCCATGCGAAGTCTATTCTTTTAAACTATGGACTGGCAAAGAAGTATGACGGACAGTTCAATCTCAGGTTTGATGATACAAACCCTACCAAGGAGCGTCTGGAGTTTGTAGAGTCTATTGAGGCCGATGTTAAATGGCTTGGTGCTGACTGGGCGGACAGAAAGTTTTTTGCATCCAATTACTTCGACAAGATGTATGAGTGTGCAGTAGGGCTTATAAAGAAGGGAAAGGCATATGTATCTGACCTGACACCTGATGAGATAAGAGAGTATAGAGGTACACTCACAGAGGCCGGCAAGGAGGATCCATACTCAAAGAGAAGTGTTGAGGAAAACTTAGACCTTTTTGAGCGCATGAAAAACGGTGAGTTCGAGGATGGCACAAAGGTGCTTCGTGCGAGAATTGACATGAGCTCTTCAAACATCAATATGAGAGATCCGATTCTTTACCGTGTGGCTCATATGACACATCACAATACAGGTGATAAATGGTGTGTATATCCTATGTATGATTTTGCTCATCCTATAGAGGATGCTATCGAGGGTATCACACATTCTATATGTACTCTTGAGTTTGAAGACCACAGACCGCTGTATGACTGGGTGGTTATTGAATGTGGATTTAAGAATTCTCCTGAGGAGTCGCCAAAGCAGATTGAGTTTGCAAAGCTCTATCTGACTAATGTTGTAACAGGAAAGAGATATATCAAGCGTCTTGTGGAGGATGGCATCGTTGATGGCTGGGATGACCCGAGGCTTGTTTCTATAGCAGCGCTCAGACGCAGGGGCTTCACACCGGAGTCTATCCAGAATTTTGTTGATCTGTGTGGTATATCAAAGGCTAACAGCTCTGTTGACTATGCTATGCTTGAGTACTGTATCCGAGAGGATTTAAAGGCTAAGCGCCCTCGTATGATGGCTGTGCTTGATCCGGTCAAGGTGATTATCGACAATTACCCTGAGGGACAGGTTGAGTATCTTGAAGTGGACAATAACGTGGAGAATCCTGAGCTTGGAAAGAGAAAGGTTCCTTTCACCAGAGAGCTTTATGTGGAGAGAGAGGACTTCATGGAGGAGCCACCGAAGAAGTATTTCCGTATGTTCCCTGGCAATGAGGTGCGTTTCATGAACGCTTATTTTGTGAAGTGCAATAGCTGTGTGAAGGACGAAAACGGCAATGTTACAGAGATTCACTGTACATATGACCCGGCATCAAAGGGTGGCAACAGTCCTGATGGCAGAAAGGTCAAGGGAACTATCCACTGGGTTTCAGCCGAGTATGGAAAGCAGGTAACTGTACGTCTTTACGAGAATATCGTAAATGAGGAGCTTGGTGTGTACAATGAGGACGGAAGCCTAAATCTTAATCCAAATTCACTCACAGTGCTTGATAACTGTGTAGTGGAGCCGGAGCTTATGAAGGCCAAGGCTTATGACAGCTTCCAGTTTGTCAGAAATGGCTTCTTCTGCGCGGATTGCAAGGACTCAAAGGATGGACAGCCTGTATTTAACAGAATCGTCTCATTAAAGAGCTCATTCAAGCTTCCGACAGCTAAATAGTTTTTGACTAAAAATAAACAGAAGAGAACGAAATTATTAAAAAAATAAGAGATGTGAAATAATTGCTGTTATTTCACATCTCTTTTTCTTTTATTTGTTGTAACAATTAATTATTTTTCTTGTTCTCAAGTTCAAGAAGCTTCATTGCACGCACCTTGAGTGGCAGACCAAACAGTGTGATGAAGCCGTCTGCATCATGGTGATCATATAAATCTCCTGTAGTAAAGCTTGCAAGAGACTCACTGTAGAGTGAATATGGTGAAGTAGTGCCGGCCTTGATGATATTGCCTTTATATAATTTGAATTTAACTTCTCCGGTTACATATTCCTGTGTTGACTCTACGAAAGCCTGGATTGCTTCACGAAGTGGTGTGAACCATTTTCCTTCGTATACTACCTGAGCGAGCTTGTTGCCCATTTCTTTTTTGACCTCCATTGTAGCACGGTCAAGGCAGAGCTCCTCGAGCTGGTCATGTGCCTCCATAAGGATTGTTCCACCAGGAGTCTCATATACACCACGTGATTTCATACCTACTACACGGTTCTCAACGATATCGATGATGCCGATGCCGTGCTTGCCACCGAGACGGTTGAGCTCTCTGATGATGTCTGCTACCTTCATCTTTTTGCCGTTGACAGATGTAGGAACACCCTTCTCAAATGTCATTGTAACATACTCACCCTCGTCAGGAGCATGCTCAGGTGTGACACTTAATACGAGCAGATGGTCATAGTTTGGCTCCTGTGAAGGATCCTCAAGCTCAAGTCCCTCGTGGCTGATGTGCCAGAGGTTACGGTCACGGCTGTAGCTTGAATCTGTGCCGAATGGAAGGTCGATTCCGTGTGCCTTACAGTACTCGATCTCAGCCTCACGTGAATCCATTTTCCAGTTGTCCTGACGCCATGGAGCGATTACCTTGATATCAGGAGCGAGTGCCTTGATACCGAGCTCGAAACGGATCTGATCATTTCCTTTACCTGTTGCACCGTGGCAGATGGCTACAGCGCCTTCTTTTCTTGCAATCTCTACAAGCTTCTTTGCGATGCCAGGTCTTGCCATTGCTGTTCCAAGGAGGTATTTGTGCTCATAAACTGCGCCGGCCTGTACACAAGGTACGATGTAGTCCTCACTGAACTCATCACAGATATCCTCTATGTAAAGCTTTGAAGCTCCGGATAATTTAGCTCTCTCATCGAGT
>ERZ780046.638-NODE-638-length-14447-cov-7.973388_pt1 | contig 14447 bp, 15 predicted proteins | sample MGYA00511848_ERZ780046 | MGnify/ENA primary metagenome ERZ780046 (study PRJEB29588, sample SAMEA2147983) | human gut metagenome | biome: human gut; feature: human-associated habitat; material: faeces | place: Denmark | collected 2008/2010 ...
CTGGCGCACCCCTTTTGAGGTCTTTTTCGGTGTTGCACTTGCTTGACAATCTACCATTGCCCCTTGACCCTTTCGCGCGATTGAGTTGGTGACTTTTTCATGCAATTTCCGCGTGTTTCGCTGGGATTTCGTCTCCGCAGAAGCGATTCCCCCTGTTCCAATCAAATTCAGCCAGAAAAAGAAAGACAAGTATGCCAAAACCCAAAAGTTCCTTCACCCAAGGATTCCCTTCCAAGCGAAATCCTTCCCCCACCTTGTAAGGGGCGCGCCTGCTCCAACGCAAATCGTCCCGAACCCTGACGCGCCAATCGAACGTGCGGGATTCTCCGTGCAAATGCGCACAGCCGCTTCCGGTGTCTGCCCGTAGCGCGCCATCAGGTTCTGGAACGCCTGCCGCATCAGCAGCACCGAGCCCGCCAGCGTACCGTCGTGCAAACGCGCCTCGTGTCCGCGCACCGTGACCGCTTGCCCGCCTAAGGCGTATTCGCCGTCCGGCAAGCCCGCTGCTTCCATGCTGTCCGTAATCGCAACGGCTTTGTCCGCCCCCTTGCAGCGCAGAAGCACCTTCACCGCGTCGTCGTGCAGGTGAACACCGTCGCCGATGAACTCCGCGAACAGGCGGTCATCCGTCAATGCTGCGCCGGGAACGCCGGGTGCGCGGTGCGTGAACGGCGTCTGTGCGTTGTAGGTGTGGGTGACGCGGGTCGCGCCCCAGTCTGCCGCCTGATGCACCTGCTCGTCGGTCGCTGCCGTGTGACCAATGGAAACGTGGATGCCGTTCTCCGCCGCCTTGCGGATGAATTCTTCCGCGCCGGGCAGTTCCGGCGCCATCGTGATGACGCGCACTGCCTGAATGTTGCCGCCCGTCAGGTCAAGGAATGCCTCCCAGCTCGGATGCAGAAAAAACTCCTTCCGCTGCGCCCCTGCCTTCTCCGGCGATAGGAACGGCGCTTCCATATGCGCCCCCAGCACCCGCGCGGCGCGCTGCTCCGGCGTATCCATCACACGACGGACGGCGGCAATCACCCGGCGCGTATCCTCCACGCTGGCGGACATGGTCGTCGGCAGGAACGCCGCAACGCCCTCCTGATACAGTTCCCGTGCCATCTGGCGAATCGCGTCCTCGCCCTGCATCGTGTCATGCCCGCGGAAGGCGTGGATGTGCGCGTCAACGAACCCCGGCAGGACAAAATCCCCCTGCAGGTCTATCACAGCTTCGCCATCCAACGGCGCTAAGCCCTCGCCCATCGCTGTCACGCGCCCGGTCTCCACCCTGACGCACAGATTTCCCCCAAAATGGCCATCCACAAAGAACAGCCCATTCCGCAACAGCACCGTCAACGCACCTCGCATTCATTTTCTCATGAAACTCTCATGCAATTATCATACCACAAAGAAGGGTTTTTTTCAATCAGCGCAGAATTTCTTATAGGTTGAAACCATGCGATTTTCGGATGAAAATGCGCCAAGACGCAGGCAGCGGGCGCAGGTGAATCCGAAAATTGCAAAAATGCGGATATCCGCCGAATTTGTTGCGGTTTCTTCTTCATTTGTTCACATTAGGCTCAAATTCGGGGTGTATACTATGCTCCGAAAGCAAAGGAGGAAATCACCGATGTCCTTTTTCTCGAAGATGCAGAACGCCCTCGCGAACTGGATGCAGGGGCGCAACGGCCCGGATAATCTCGGCTTCACGGCGCTCATCGCCGCTATCGTTTTCAGTTTGCTTTCGCTGTTCCGCCTGCCGCTGACGAGTTTCCTGTCCATGCTGTGCTATGTGTATGCTCTGTGGCGGATGCTGAGCCGCAACGTCGCCAAGCGGCAGGAGGAAAATCGCCAGTTCATGGACAAGACGGGACACGCGCAGACGGAAATCCGGCAGTTTTTCCTGCGGCTCAGGGGCATAAAGACCTACAAGTATTTCCGCTGCCCGCAGTGCAAAACGCGCCTACGCCTCAAGCGCGGCTGCGGTGAAAAACACGTCACCTGCCCCAAATGCCAGCACAAGTTCGACGAAAGGGCGTAAACAATGTTCGGCTATGTCAGACCCTGTCTGGAATCGCTCGATGAGGCGCAGAAAAAGCGCTATCGGGCATGGTACTGCGGATTATGCCAATCACTGGGCGACCGCCACGGCTTCCGCGGCCGCATGACGCTCACCTACGACATGACGTTTCTGGCGATTTTCCTCTCTGCGCTCTATGAGCCGGCGGAAGCGCACGGGCAGATGCGCTGTCTGCCGCACCCGAAGGAAGCGCACGATTTCGTCCGCACGTCGATGACGGATTACGCTGCCGATATGACCATCGCGCTGGCGTACTTCAAGGCGCTGGACGACTGGCAGGACGACCGCTCCCTGCCGGGCGGGCTGACCGCGCAGCTGCTGAAAAAGCGTTACGAGGCGGTCAGCGCGGATTATCCCCGCCAGTGCGCCGATTTGGAGAAGAACCTGCGGGCGCTGAGCGAGGTGGAAGCGGCGCACAGCGATTCCCCCGATGCGGCGGCAAACTGCTTCGGGGCGCTGATGGCGTCGCTGTTCGTGCGCGAGGAGGATTACTGGTCGCGCACACTGCGGCTGGGGGGGGGGGGGCTGGGGCGGTTCATCTACATGGTGGATGCCGCCTGTGATTACGATGCCGACACGCGCAAGCACAGCTACAATCCCGTGCTGCTGATGGGGCGTCAGCCAGAGGATATGCGCGACGTGCTGACGCTGCTGCTTGGCGACGCCTCAGCGGCGTTTGAGTCGCTGCCTATCGTCTCCGATGCGGATATTCTGCGCAACATCCTCTATGAGGGTGTCTGGCAGAGCTACAACGAGTCCCTCCACCGCCGCGCCGAAAAGCAGAAGAAGCACAGCGGCAACACAACCAAAGAGAATGGGGACGATTCCCCGGTGAAAGGAGGCTGACGAGCATGGTCACAGACCCGCGGAAAGTGCTGGGTGTATCCGAAACCGCCAGCCAAGATGAAATCAAGCGCGCGTATCGCCGTAAAGCCAAGGAGTGTCATCCGGATTTGCATCCGAACGACCCCGACGCGGCGAAAAAGATGAACGAACTCAACGAAGCCTACGACATGCTGATGAACCCGGAGAAGTACGCCAACCGCCAGCAGCAGAATCCGTATAGCGGGAATCCGTATGGCGGCAGCAGTTACGGCGGAAATCCATACGGCTCTTACGGCGGCAATTCCTACGGCGGACAGCAGCAAGGCAATCCGTATGGTCAGCAGGGCGGCTACGACCCGTTCAGCGACTTCTTCGGCGGATTCGGCTACGGCAGCTACGGCGGCTATCAGACGCAGGTCAACCCGCCGCAGGAGCAGGCGGGCGATTCCGAGCCGGTTCGCGCTGCCATCCGCGATATTCTCGCCGGACGGTACGCGTCGGCGTGTTCCATTTTGCAGAACGTCCCCAGCACGGGGCGGAATGCGCGCTGGTACTACCTGTCCGGCGTGGCGAACCACGGCGCGGGAAATCAGATTCAGGCGCTGGAACACATGAAGCGCGCGGTGCAGCTCAGCCCGAACAATGCGACCTATCAGGCGCTTTTGCGGCAGTATCAGCAGGCAGGGCAGACGTATCAGACGAATGCGTCCGGGTACAACACTTGGGCGATGGATCCGTCGAAATTGTGCATGAGCTTGTGCTTCCTGCAGATGTTCTGTCCGCTTTGCTGCCGGTGCTATTGAGTTGGGGTGGTCTTAGCGCAGCAGTCTTTTTCCATGTTTATTGAACCGTATTGTCGCCGCAGCGACAGATGAGGTCGTATAAACACGCGGACACTGTATGCAGACGCGCACAACTCAATCGCGCGAAAGGGTCAAGGGAGGAACTCCCTTGTGGGGTCAAGGGGCAAAGCCCCTTGCGCTTCCTATTAAAGAAGGTGTAGGTTATGGGCAAAATCATCGGTATCGACTTGGGTACCACCAACAGCTGCGTCGCCGTGGTTGAGGGCGGCAGCGCAACCATCATTCCGAACGATAAGGGTGAGCGCACAACGCCGTCCGTCGTGGCATTCACCGACAGCGGCGAACGGCTCATCGGCAGCGCGGCGAAGCGTCAGGCAGCAGTCAACGCCGACCGCACGATTGCGTCCGTCAAGCGCCATATGGGCACGGACTGGCGCAAGACCATCGCCGGAAAAAGCTACACGCCGCAGGAAATCAGCGCCATGATTCTCCGCAAGCTGAAGCAGGACGCGGAAAGTTATCTTGGCGAACCCGTCACCGACGCGGTGATTACCGTCCCGGCGTATTTCGGGGACATCCAGCGTCAGGCGACGAAGGACGCGGGGCGCATTGCGGGCTTGAAGGTCCGCCGCATCATCAACGAGCCGACCGGCGCCGCCCTCGCCTATGGGCTGAACAACGGCGCACCGCAGAAAATCATGGTCTACGACCTTGGCGGCGGCACGTTTGACGTATCCATCATCGAAATTGGCGAGGGCGTTATCGAAGTGCTGGCGACGTGCGGCGACAACCACCTCGGCGGCGATGACTTCGACGAGCGCATCGTGAATTTCGTCTGCGATGCTTTCCAGCGGGAACATCATGCTGACCTTCACCGTGATTTGGCGGCCATGGTACGCGTGAAGGAAGCCGCAGAGCAGGCGAAAAAGGAGCTGTCCGTCACCGAGATGACCACCATCAGCCTGCCGTTCATCAGCACAGTCGGCGGTCAGGCGGTGCATTTGGAGCAGACGCTGACCCGCGCGAAATTCAATGAATTGACGGCGGATTTGGTTGCGCGGACGGAAGGTCCTGTCCGCAGCGCCCTCAGCGACGCGGGCATTGCCGCCAGCGAGCTGGGCAAGGTGCTGCTGGTCGGCGGTTCGACGCGTATCCCCGCCGTGCAGGAGAAGGTGCGCCAGCTGACCGGCATCGTGCCGAGCAAGAGCATCAACCCCGACGAATGCGTGGCGCAGGGCGCGGCGATTCAGGGCGACACGCTGAATGAACACACGACGCTGACAAACTCCACGGGCTTGCTGCTGCTGGACGTGACCCCGCTTTCGCTGGCGATTGAGACGGTCGGCGGCGTCGCAACCCGCGTCATCGAGCGCAACTCCACCCTGCCCGTGCACTATCAGCAGGTGTTCACCACGGCGGGCATGTTCCAGTCATCGGTAGAAATCAACGTCTTGCAGGGTGAGCGCCCGATGGCGCGGGACAACAAGAGCATCGGCAAATTCCGCCTGAAGGGCATCCGCCGCGCAATGGCAGGCGTACCGAAAATCGAGGTCACGTTCGATATTGACACCAACGGCATCCTGACCGTCTCCGCACGCGACCAGGACACTGGACGCGCCCAATCCATCACCATCACCGCCGACAACAAAATGAGCGAGGATGAAATTCAGCAGGCGATTCGCGATGCGGAGCAGTACGCCGCGCAAGACGCTTTCCGCCGCGACCTGATGGACACCATCAATCAGGCGCAGCACCTTTTGGCGCAGGTAAGCGCTGCCTTGAACCAGTGCAGCAAGCAGTTGGACAAGGACGAGAAGAAGCGCGTCAAGGACGACGAGGCTGCCCTTCGCCATCTGATTGGGCGCGCCAAGCCCGACAAAATGACGGCGGATAACCTGTCCGCCATCAAGAGCGCCATGGCAACCCTCGAAAGCAGCAGCGCCCACCTGATGAGCCTCTTCGACCCGAACGCGCAGAGCGGCGGGCAGTCATGACGAAGCCGCACCACGTCCGGCGTGCGCTGCTGATTGCCCTGACCGTCTTGGCGATTCTGCCGACGCTGCTGGGCAGTCTGGAATAAAAATCAAGGGGATTGCGTCCACAATTTCGGACACAATCCCCTTTTTCGTTGCAATAATCATCAGAACAGCAGCAGAATCCCCTGCGCCGCCAGCACCGCCGCACACGCCGCAAGCGCCACCGTCAGCAGGCTCTTCCCCTTCCACGCGAGGAACACCGCTGCCGCCAAACCAACCGCCGCCGTGCGCATATCCCCCGTGGAATACAATACGTCGGGAATCGTCATTGCCCCCAGCACCGCGAACGGCACATAGTGCAGGAACGACTTGATGAACGTTGATTTGATTTCCTTGCGGAAAATCGTCAGCGGCAGCATCCGAATCAGGTATGTCACACCCGCCATCACAAGCAGGTAAATCGGAAAATTTGCCGTCATTGCGCATCACCCGCTTTCGTTTCTTCCTCCCGCACGGGGAAGAGCCACGCGCCCAGCGCCGAGGCGGCAATAGCACAGATGATGATGACAAACCCGCTGGACACCTGCGAGAGCATCGGCACATAGCGGAAACACAGGCTCATCGCGATAGCCATCAGCACGACAATGCGCACGGGCTTCTCCTTGCGCGCGGGTGGCAGGATGATGGCAAGGAACATGCCGAAAATCGCGATACCGAGCGCATTGCGGAGGAAAACCGGCAGCAGCGTGCCCGCGACCGCGCCCAGAATCGTACCGACCGACCAGCCGAGGTACGGCGCGGTCATCAACCCATACAAATACCAGTGACTGACCTTCCCCGGCTGGCTGGATGCGACAGCGAATATCTCGTCCGTATTCATGAAAGAGAAGAACAGGCGGCGCGGTGTGTTCATATCCGAATCCATCTTCTGGGAGATGGACAGACTCATCAGCGCATAGCGGAGGTTGATAATCAGCTGCGTCAGCGCGACTTCGAGGTACGACGCCTGTGCGAGAATCAGCGGCAGCCCGGCGAACTGCCCCGCACTGGTGACGTTCGTCATGGAAATCAGCAGCGCTTCGAGCGGCGACAAGCCATCCGCCACTGCCTTCATGCCGAACGTGAACGCGACGGATAGGTAGCCCAGCCCAATTGGGATTCCATGCCGGAAGCCCTTCGCAAAGAGTTTACGATTCATCGTCATTGATGCCTTCTTGTCGAAAAAGTCGGAACACAGCGTCTATGATAGCACGAAGTCCGTCCCTTCGTCAACGTCTGTGCAGCAAAAGAACAGCAGGGAACTTCGTCCCGTTTCATTTGTCCCTGCACCCATCTTGCGATTGGCTGATGGCGGAAAAGACATTACCCGACGCGCCGCCGAGTTGTGCGGTATTGCCCATGCAAAACCGGCAGCTGATGGCACTTCATCGACTGCCGGTTTGCGTCTGTTCCTTCTGCAAACATAAGCAGCCACACACCGTAGCGCATGGTTGCTATGGATATTGATTCAGTTCGACAAACTGGAATTTGTCAAATCAAACCAAAGTGTCTGGCAATTATCTCACAAATTTCTTCTCTTGTGTCTTTCTGTGTATCTTGCCGAACTACCGTAAAAAAACCGCTGTTGGCATATTCATCATAGTGCTTTTGACCATTGATAAGTTCCAGACCTCGCCTATAATTCTCCATAACCGTTTTTGAATCTTCACAACTCTCGATAACATTGAGAAGAAATTGCTTTTCAGGGTCGCTTCGGTCAAAGAAACGGTCAACACTCATAGACAAAGGGGAGAGCATAACAGCAACATGATTGTAGTTGGATATTTCTTTAAGAATACCAACAGGAATATTCGTATCAACGATAACTTTCCTATCCTGTGATATCGAAATGAGTTCTGCAACCTCAAATTCTGCCGCTTCTTTTGATGTGCTATAAATCCAACGCTCATACTCCTCGGGAGTCCGAGTAACAAATTCTTTCCAATCAGTTAGGGTTTTCAAAAAGCAAATATCAGGCTGAGCATCTGGTGTTGCTACAGCATCCGATACCTTTGAATGATAGTTTTCTCCGCAGAAAACCATATTATATCGTTCAGCAAGCATTTTTACTGTAGTTGACTTTCCCGCGTAGGCTGTACCTGTAATAAAGTATACATTTTTGAGATAATGTTTTAGAATGTTGTTCTCAATTTTCATCTGCTATTTCACCTCCGTCAAATTCCGATTTTGTCGCTTTGTTTATGATGCAGATTCTATCATATTGATTTTTTCTTTATGGAACGGAAGCCCGAAGGCTGCCCCACACGTCAAGCTGCTCCTTTTTCCACAGGTTCATTATCACCTTCGTCGGCGGAGCTATCCGCTTCATCAACATCCAGATTAGGCTCTGCCGCTTCCTGTTCTTTTTATGCCAGCTGAAGCTCATACAGCTTCTTATAAATGCCGTCCTGCTTCAGCAGTTCCTGATGCGTGCCGGATTCGCGAATTCGCCCGTGGTGCATCACGATAATGCGGTCAGCGTGCTGAATGGTCGAAAGGCGGTGCGCGACCATAATCGACGTGCGGCCCTGCATCAGCCGCTCCAGCGCTTCCTGAATCCACTGCTCCGTCTCCGTGTCGATGTTCGCCGTCGCTTCGTCCAATATCAGAATTTTCGGGTCATGCGCCAGCGTCCGGGCAAACGACAGCAATTGCCGCTGCCCCGCGGAGAACGTCGCGCCGCGCTCCGTCACATGCTCATCGTAGCCGTTCGGCAGCCGCTCGATGAACCGCGACGCATTGGTGTATTCCGCCGCCTGATGCACCTGCTCATCGGTAATTTCCTCGTCGCGCAGGCGGATGTTGCTCTTGATGTCGCCCGTGAAGATGAACACATCCTGCTGTACCTGCCCGATAGCGGCACGAAGCTGGTCGCGGGTCAGGTCGCGCACATCCACGCCATCGACGCGGATGCTGCCCTTCTGCACGTCATAATAGCGTCCAATCAGGTTCAGGATGGAGGATTTGCCCGCGCCCGTCGCGCCGACGAACGCCACCTTCTGCCCCGGCTCGATGGTGAAGGACACGTCCTTCAGCACCCAGTTCACGTTGTCATACGCGAACCAGACGTGGTCGAACTCGATTTTGCCGCGCACCGCAGGCAGCTTCTTCGCGTCTTCCTTGTCGGACAGCATAGGCTTTTCGTCCAGCAGGGTGAAGATTTTCTCGGCGGAAGCAATGGCGCTTTGCAGCGTCGTGAACTGCTCCGCCAGCTCCTGCACGGGCGTGAACAGCTGGGAAATGTACTCCGTGAATGTGTACAGCATACCGATGGAAATCACGCCGTCCAGCACCAGTGCGCTGCCGCCGCCCAGAATAATCGCCATTGCGATAACGGACAGGAAGTAAATCGACGGGCGGAAGATGGCGAACACCATCATTTCGCGCACGCCCGCGCGGTAGAGGGATTCGTTCTTTTCCTCAAACTCGGCGCATTTTTCCTTCTCACGCGCGAAAATCTGGATGACCCGCATTCCCGACAAATGCTCGCTCAAAAAAGTATTCAGCGTCGTGATGCGCGTCTTGACGATTTGGTACGTCTTGCGGCTCAATTTGCGGAACACCACCGTCAGCGCCGCCATCACCGGTACCAGCACGAACGACAGCATTGCCATGCGGAAGTTCATCACCATCATAATAATGGCAAGTCCGATGATTTTGACGACGTTGCGGAACAGGCGGACAATCGTGTTGGCATACAGGTCATTGACCGCCTCGGTGTCGTTGGTGATGCGCGTGACGATTCTGCCCACAGGCGTCAAGTCGAAGAAGCGCATGGAGAGGCTCTCGACATGCGCCATCAGCTCATTGCGCAGGGTATAAACGATGTTCTGCCCGGTTTCCTGAATCTTCAGGTACTGCAGGCGGTTGCAGACAAATTGCAGCAGCAGAATCGCCACATACAGCCCCGCCGCAATCAGGATGCCCTGAAATCGCGTTTCCGGCGGCAGATCCTGCGCGCTCTGCTGGGTGATGTACTTGTCAATCGCGTCGCCGATGATGCGCGGGCGGGCAATGTCGAACACCGTCAGCAGCCCCACCAGCACACAGCACAGCGCAACCGTTTTCCAGTAGGGCTTGATGTAGCCCATCAGGCGCAGGAAGGCGTTGCCGTGATACGAAACGTCCTGCGGCTCGTTATCCCCGAACTTACTCCGCATGTGCAGCGCCTCCTTCCTCGTGAAGTTCCTTTTCCAGCTGCTGCTTGCGGTACAGGCTTGCGTACAGCTTGCCGTTGTTCAGCAGCTCCTCGTGCGTGCCGTACTCCTCCACCTTGCCTTCGTCCAGCACAAGAATGTGGTCGGCGTCCTGAATGGTAGAAATGCGGTGCGCTACGATGATGGTCGTGCGACCCTTGCGCAAGCGGTGCAGGTTATCCAGTATTTGCCGTTCTGTGTCCGTATCAACAGCAGAGAGCGCATCGTCCAGCAGCAGAATCGGCGCATCCTTCATCAGCGCACGGGCAATGGAGGAACGCTGCTTCTGACCGCCGGAAATCGTCACGCCGCGTTCGCCCACCAGCGTCTGGTACTGCTTGGGGAACTCCATGATGTTATCGTGGATGCAGGCGTTTTTCGCCGCCTCCTGCACCGCTTCCAGCGACTTGTTGTCTGAGCCGAACGCGATGTTGTTCTGCAGCGTGTCAGAAAAGAGGAAGTTGTCCTGCGGCACACAGGCGATATTCCTGCGCAGCGCCGCCAGCGGGATTTCGCGCAGATTGTGTCCGTCGATGGTAATCATGCCATCCGGTACGTCGTACAGGCGCATGAGCAGGCTCGGCAGCGTGCTTTTGCCCGAACCGGTGCGCCCCAGTACCGCCCCCCACCGTCTCGCCCGCCTTCACATGCACCGACACATCTTCCAGCACCGGCACGGTCGGCTGGTCGGGATAGGCAAAGGACAGGTGTTCAATGCTGATATCGCCCTTGAGCGTCTGAATCGAAGGGTTCACCATGTCGCCGTCCACAATTTCCGGCTTCGCGTCAAAAATCTCCTGAATGCGACGCAGGCTCGCCAGCCCCTGGCTGACGCTCGTGATGCACTCGCCCACCGCCATCATCGGCCACACCAGCATCGTCACATACGAGTTGAAGCTGATAAACTGCCCGATGTTGATTTCGCCGTAAATCGCCAGATAGCCGCCGTAAGCCAGCGTCAGCAGACTCGCTATACCGACAATCAAGTCCAGCAGCGGCATCACCAGCGCCTGCAGGCGCACAACACCGAGGTTCTTTTCCTTCGTGAACAGCGTCGTCTTCGCGAAGGCGTACAGCTCCTTGCGTTCCTGCACGAAGGATTTAATCACGCGGATGCCCGACACCGTTTCCTGCACTTGGTCCGTCAGCGTCGAGAACGCCTGCTGCTTGGCCAGAAAGCGCTTGTGCATCACCTTGCCGTAGAAGTAATCGCCGAAGATGATGAGAATCAGCGGCAGCACCGCCACACCCGTCAATTTCGGGCTGACATACGTCATCATCTGCCACAGCACCAGCAGCAGCATCACCGTCGCGTCGAATGTGCTGATGACGTTCATGCCCACCAGCGTGCGAACCGCCTGCAGGTCGTTGATGAAGCGCGCCATCAGGTCGCCGGTCTTGTGCTCGTTGTAATAGTGCGGCGAGAGTGAGGATAAGTGCGCGAACAAATCGCTGCGCAATTCCTTCTCAATCGACCGCGCCGACCCGAACAGGAAAAAGCGCCACGCAAAACGCCCCACCGCGATAATTACGCCAATCAGCACAATTTTCCAGACCAACCCCATCACGCCGCCCATATCCAGCGTGTGCTGATCCAGCCCGTTGGTAATTTCGCCTGTGAACCGCGGCACATAGGTATTCACCTCGTCCACAATGAACAGCGCCAGAATGCCCAGAATGTACTGCCACCAGTGACGGCGGACATATCGCCACGCCAGCTTCAGCTCCTTCATTGCTGCCTCCTTATGCTTCGTAACGACTCATTGTAGCACATTTCGGCGCAAAAAGACACACATTCGCCGAAAATTCCGCGCAGGTTTACAATCCGGGCGGGCGTTTGTTTCCTTGCGGGATGGAAAGGGAAAAAGATGCCCCCGGAACGGCGGGTTTCAGCGTTCCGGGGGACTCTATTTACTTCGCCACGTTGTTGCTCGGCGTCCCATTCAAGAAGTTTCGTACATTCTCCACCGCCGTATCCATCAGCCGCTGGCGCGCCTCGTGGCTTGCCCACGCGATGTGCGGCGTGATAATCATGTTGTCCAGCCCCAGCAGCGGGTTGTCCGCCCGAATCGGCTCGGTGGACACCACGTCCGACGCGGCGGCGTACACCTTGCCGGACAGCAAAGCATCCCGCAAATCCGCTTCGTTGATGAGCCCGCCGCGCGCGGTGTTGAGCAAAATCACGCCGTCTTTCATCTTCGCCAGCGCGGTTTTGTCAATCATGCCGACGTTCTCCGGGGTCTGCGGGCAGTGCAGGGACACAATGTCGCTGCGGGCGTACAGTTCGTCCAGCGGCACATAGCCTTCGCCCGATCCGTGGCGGCTGTAATAAATGACATTCATGCCGAACGCGCGGGCGAGTTCCGCCGTCGCCTGACCGATGCGCCCATAGCCGACGATGCCGAACGTCTTGCCCGACAGCTCCATCAGCGGATAATCCCAGAAGGAGAAGTCTCGGCAAGCCGTCCAGCGTCCCTGCTGCACCGCGTCGTTATGATGGCCGATGCGGTGGCAGATTTCCAGCAGCTGCGCCATCACGAACTGCGCGACCGCCTGCGTGCCATAGGACGGAACATTTGCGACAACGATGCCCTTTTCCTTCGCCGCCGCAATGTCAATGACGTTGAAGCCCGTCGCCAGCACACCGATGTAGCGCAGATTCGGGCATTCATCCATCGTTTGGCGGGTAATGGGCGTCTTATTGGTGAGGATGATCGGCGCGTCGCCGATGCGGGGGAGAATCTCCTCCGGCGCGGTGTAATCGTAGACAGTCAAGTCGCCCAAGGCGGCGAGGGCTTCCCAGCTCAGGTCGCCGGGATTCTCCACAGCGCCGTCCAGAATGGTGATTTTCATAGGTGTGTACCTCCTGCGGTGGTTTGTTTCGGTTCCTATTATATAGCAGGGTGCGGCAGGATTGCAAGGGGATTTTGCGGATGCGCAAAGCAGAGAAGGATATACAGCCGCCTCTTGTGTGGGGCACCATTCCAACGGTTCTTCGGCGACCCATTCAAAGGGAAAATTCAAACAGGTCGCGGCAGCGAAGCGTTCTGTGCCAAATGAGTGCGCCTCGATAGCCCGACCGCCGCCGTCCATCCACCTAATTCGCCTTTTTTCGCGAAAAATCCTGCTTTATACTATGTTCCAGATAAGAATGCGCCGCGAATTTTTCATTCTGGCTAACGTGAATGAAACGCAGCGTAGCAGCGCCACGCTAAGTGGAATGATCGGACGTCAGAAGGGAAAAGGCGCAAGCAGATGGCGCAGGTGAATCTGGAAATCGTATTACGTCCATTTTTCCCGGACAAGCAGGGATTCCCATCATGCGCTCCTCCAAAGCCGGGCAGACTGCATCTCGGAAGGAGGAATGCCGCATGGACAGAAAACGACCCTTGCACCCCAGTCCGCTGGTGAAAACGCTCGCGGACGCTCAGCGCCGCATGAGCCACACCGACGTGCTTGGCTCGTGGACAGGCGTGCCGTGGGAGGACGCGGACGAAGAACCCGTGCAGGACGCTGATGACCTGTGACGTGCATTTGACGCGCGTGCTGGGGCTTCCCGCCGTGCTGCGCGGGCGCTCGCAGGGGCATGTGGAACGCGCCGTGCTCGAAAACGACGGTCACGCGCTGCGTGGGCTGATTGTCCGGCGCGGGTTCGGCGGCGCAAAGTGGGTCGCGAGGGACAGCATTGCCTTGCTCGGCGACGTGTCTGTCATCCTCCGCGCCTGCCCAACGCACCTGCCCCGCAAAACGGATTTCCGCCTGCGCACTGTCAAGGATACGCGCGGCTTGACCCTCGGCTGCGTGACGGATGTGCTCATCAGCGCGGACAATCTGCTCGTCAGTGAGCTGGAGGTCTCCCTCGGTTTGATTGACGATTTCCGCGACGGACGGCGGCGCATCCGCCACTTTTCCGCTTCACCCGACGGCGATGTTCTCGTTCCGGAAGGCGAAATCCTCTTGGAAGGGAGGGAAACGCAGTGAACAAGATGCTGATTGGCTCGGCGGTCGGTCTGGCAATGGGTATCGGGCTGATGATGCTGCCCGGCATTCGTCAGGATGTCCAGAAAGGCGCAAACAAAGTCAAGAAAGCCGTGCAGGACATGAGCGAAGGACAGCAATAATGGAGGCGGGCAGGATTGCACCATCATGCGTCCTGCCCGTTTTCCCATTCGCTGCGAAAGGAGGAAAAACGCATGGAGAAAGCCGTCACGCGGCGCAAATGGACGACGGGGCTGCTGATCGCGGGCACGGTCGCGCTGGTGGTCGCATTCTGGTCGCTGATCATGTCGATGCTGTCGCTGCTGGCAGTCGCGGGCGTTTTGACGCTGCTGTCCCTGCCGCTGTGCAAAGTACTGGAAAAGCGGCTGCCCGGCGGCGCGACGGCGGCGATCGCCCTGCTGACACTGCTCAGCGCAGTGCTGGGAATGCTCTGGGGGCTGATTCCGCCCCTCTTGCGGCAGAGTGCGCAGCTCATGTCGCGCCTGCCCGCGCTGCTGGACAGTCTGCGGGAGCTGCTCACCCGATGGAGTGCTGCGCTCGAAGC
>ERZ780046.689-NODE-689-length-13806-cov-2.626064_pt1 | contig 13806 bp, 10 predicted proteins | sample MGYA00511848_ERZ780046 | MGnify/ENA primary metagenome ERZ780046 (study PRJEB29588, sample SAMEA2147983) | human gut metagenome | biome: human gut; feature: human-associated habitat; material: faeces | place: Denmark | collected 2008/2010 ...
CTGCCGGTCAGTGCAACAGAAGACCGTATAGTAGGGACATTAGATATTGAAATGGCGATACGGGAAGGACGCCGTAGTTTTGAAACAGGTATTTTGGCAGATGCGAACCGTAATATCTTATATGTAGATGAAATTAACCTTTTGGACGATCATGCGGTAGATATCCTTTTAGATTCGGCAGCTATGGGAATTAATACAGTGGAGCGCGAAGGAATTTCCTATTCCCATCCTGCGCAGTTTTCTCTTGTAGGAACAATGAACCCGGAAGAGGGGGACATCCGTCCACAGTTATTAGATCGTTTTGCATTATCAGTCAAAGTTGCGGGGGAACAAAATCCTGAGAAAAGGGCGGAGATTGTAAAACGCCGATTGGCATATGAGGCGGATTCGAAGAAGTTTATTGCCGATTGGAAAGAGGAACAGGAAAAAGAAGTGGGGAGGATAGAGCAGGCTATAAAATTGCTTCCACGGGTTATGGTTTCTGACAGTTTGTTGCTTCTTGCCGCTAAAATATCTATATTGCTTGGGGTTGATGGGCATCGGGCAGATATAACATTGATTAAAACGGCAGAAACAATAGCAGCTGTTGAAGGACGTACGGCAGTAAACAGGGCAGATCTGAAAGCGGCGTCAAGAATGGTTCTCCCACATCGTATGCATCGCCGCCCATTTGAAGAACAAACATTGAATTGGGAGCAGGTGGATCAGGTTATTGATGATGAAGCGCAATAATTTTCCTTTTTCCGCTGTATTGGGACTAAATCATGCAAAAACAGCCATACTTATTGTGCTGGTAAATCCTCGCGCCGGTGGTCTTTTGATTTCCGGACCTCGAGGCATTGGCAAATCTACACTGATGAGAAGCACACAGGAACTGATTGAAAGACCGTGGCGGGATATACCGGTAAGTGTTACCGAAGACCGGTTGTTTGGTACCATTGATACTGAAAAAGCCATTTACAGCGGACAGAAAAAATTGTATCCCGGAATTATTAATGAAGCGGATCAAGGTGTGCTCTATTTAGATGATGCTAATTTATTGCGGGAGGATTTGCTGGATTCTATTTTAAATATTGCAGAAGTTGGGGCGTATCAGCTTGAACGAGATGGATTATCACTGCGGTGTGATACGAGTTTTACCGTTATTGCCGCGATAAATCCGGAAAGCGGGATGCTATCCGGGGCTTGTTTGGATCAGTTTGGGCTTTTCGTAAATGTTGACAATATCCATGATGAAAATACACGTGTTGAGATATTAAAACGTACTATTTCTTTCGAAAAGGATTGTGCGTCTTTTTGTAATTTATGGAAATTGGAAAATGAAAAAATAAAGAAGGCAATACATTCTGCAATGTCCTTGCTGCCCAAAGTGGTTGTTTCATCGGCCATGATACAGTTGGCATCGGTATATGCTTTAAAAGCACATGTATCCGGACATCGGGCGGATATCTATTTAATTGAAGCGGCACGAGCATTGGCTGCCTTGGCAGAAAGAAGATATGTATTGCCTAAGGATCTGGAAAAAGCGGCGGAATTTGTACTTCCCCACCGTATGAGAAAGAACTGGGAAGAGGAACTGCCGCAGTCTGATGAACTGGAAGATCCGGATAAAAACAATACAGAGAAAGCTCAGGAATCCGAAAATAACGATCCTGGTGATGATGGAGAGGATCCAAGCGAGAATCATATTGTTGAAGCGGCGGGGAATGGGAGTGACAATGATGAATCATCATCGGATATGCCGGAATTTCCGCAGGGGGCGGATGATGAAAAAGTAGATCCCGCAGATTCTCATGTAATTCTTCCTCCGCTCTGGATACAGAACGAGAAAAAACGATTTTCCCCAAAAGGCAGCGGAAAGAGAAATATGACGAGAAGCGATGAAAGACAGGGACGGTATGTAAAAGCCGGTATTCCTAAAGGGGAAACGCATGATATTGCAATTGATGCCACACTCCGCGCAGCGGCACCCCATCAAAAAGGCAGACGATCCAACGGATGCGCTGTGGTCATCCGTCATGAGGATATCCGGCGGAAAGAAAGGGAAAAAAGGACAGGTAATATATTTCTATTTCTGGTTGACGCAAGTGGATCTATGGGTGCCCGTGAACGGATGAAAGCGGTTAAGGGGGTGGTATTTAAAATGCTGGCGGATGCTTACCAGAAACGTGATAGAGTGGGTATGATCGCATTTAGGCGGGATAGGGCGGAAGTCCTTTTACCGATAACACGAAGTATAGAATTTGCACAAAAGAAGTTAGCAGCACTTCCCACTGGCGGTAAAACACCACTTGCCCAGGGGCTTATAAAAGCGGAAGATATGCTCGACAGGCTTTACAAGCAGGATCCGTTACAAGATCCGGTGTTAATTTTGATTACTGATGGGAGAGCAACTAATTCGCTTAATAAAAATACGGATCCCGTGAGAGATGCATTGTCAGAAGCAGAGCGGATTGGACATCGGCATATGCTGGCCGCAGTAATTGATACAGAATCGAGTTTTATCAAACTGGGACTTGCAAAAGAATTAGCTCAGAAAATGGGTGCATCATATTTTCATGTAGACAAGATAAGCGAAGATCGTTTGCTATGCATAGGGCGGCAAACAGCTTATGAGCGAGGACAGCATGATTCGTAGAATATTATTCCTTTTCGCAGTGATCTTTTCAGCATTGTTTCATTTGACGGTTTATGGGAACGAATCAGTTCAATTGGATGTACAGTTCCCTTACAGTTTGAATGGAGAAAAACATAAAATAATACCCGCGGGGAGTACACAAATTTTATTCTTAAATATTGAGAGCATAAATCTTCCGAAAGAAGAAACGGCCGATATTAAAGTGACTCTGCCAAGTGGTATCCATGCGCTGAAAATGGAGGGGTGGAGCACGATAAAAGACAATGTGATTACAGCAAAGTGGAGGCTGCCGGCCAACTATGGACAAGTCTTTTCGGCTATTTCTCTTTTTTGTGACAAGGATTTGAAAGAAGGAAATTATATGATTTCTGTAGAAATTCGTTATGGAGATAAAGAATTTCTACAAAAAATTGATTTCAGTATTGGCGAAAGTGAGGTGCCCACTGCGGAAGCTTCTGAAGAAAAGAAAAATTCTACTTGGTATATACAACGTATTATTGTCCCTGTAGATGAAGATGGAAAAGTTGATCAAAGAGAAGCAAAAGATATATTGTATGTGTGTGACGTGACTCTTGAGAACATAAGGAATCGGCTTATAGGAAGCAAGCCTGCAGATTGGCCGTCATTATTGAATACGCCGGCAGCGTATATTCTCCTTGAAATGAGAAATCCGAATAAAGATACAAGAACACTTCATTTCGTGGCAGAACTTGTGGACCGGCCCGGTGGTGAAGTGAAGAAGGGATTAATTTCGGTCAGGACTGAAGATGGAGGTATCGGCTGGAGTGATGATAACACTGATGCTATGGAAGCATCTATAGGTCTTTTGCCGCAAGTAAGCCAACCGGTTATCATGCCGCTTTATGTAAACCCATTTACCATTAATGAAGGCAATTATAATTTACGGATTACTTTGACTGATGGAAATATATCAAAAATAACGGAAGTTCCATTGACGATTGTAAAAAGAAAAAGTACAGGTATATTTGCCATTAGTTTTGCCGGGGCATGTGTAGCATTCGTAATAGCATCCTTTAAAAAGCTGAGGGAATGTACTATCCGGATTGGCGCACGGGGAGATATTACGGTGGCTCTTTTTGCCGCGCTTGCTTTTGGCGGCGTTGTTGTGCCGGTAACTTTGCTGGGAGACTTTTTTCATGTTATCTTAGGGCCGTTTTCGGGGCTTATAACAGGGGTTTTAAATGGTATTGTGCAATACCTCCTTTTAATGGCGTTGTTAATTTTATTCAGGCGTCCCGGTGTATTATCGTTGTTTTTCCTGATGCGTTGGCTCCTGTCTGCCATACTTTTCGGGCGTGTTACATTGGTGGGAATCCTGATTTGCTCAGTATCTATTGTTGTTTTAGAGTTTGTGCTATGGGTTTGGGGATTCTTTAAAAAAGAAGTAATCACGGAACAATACGCTGTTTTGATTGCGGTAATGATAGGTATAGCTGATGCGTCTATTACCTTTATAAACATGCAGCAGATGATGTTCTTTTATCGTTTATACTATGCCGATTGGTTTATTGCCCTCTATATGCTGGTTAATGGAATTCTATACAGCAGTATTGGTGCCTGGATGGGGTATCGTATGGGAGAGAAGCTTAAGCAGGTGATGGGAACATGATTTTAGATATTCAAAATGTATCTTGCCGATATACTTCCAGAGAAAAGGATACGCTTACAGGAGTCAATCTTCGTATAGAAGAAGGAGAAATGGTGCTTATTGCAGGTAGATCCGGATGTGGAAAATCCACTTTAGTAAAAGCGGTGACAGGACTGCTGGATAAAGAGGATGGTTCTATAGACGGGAAAATCTTTTTGGATGGAAAAGATACGGCAGCGATGTCCGCGGAAGAGATAGGCGTTTTAGTAGGAACGGTATACCAAACACCGGACGATCAGATTTTTGCGATGACCGTTGCCGATGAAGTGGGGTTTGCTCTTGAAAACAGAGGGATAGAAGCTTCTGCTGTTAAAGAGAAGGTTAAGGAAGTTCTTGCACGCACGGGATTGGATGGGATGGAAGAAAGAAGTATTCATGCGCTTTCCGGCGGACAAAGACAGCGGCTTGCCTTAGCATCCGTATTAGTGACAAAGCCGAAATTGCTTATTCTTGATGAGCCGGTGAGCCAGATGAATCCCCAGGGAGTGCAGTCTTTTCTTGAATTGTTAGTTTCTTTGCAGAGAGAAGAACATATGACTATTGTAGTTGTTGAGCATAGGGTTAATGAGCTGGCTGCGTGGTTTCCTCGTCTTTGTATTATGCATAAGGGTCATTTTGTATATGATGGATTAATGGATGAATCATGGTATGTCCTGGACCAAAATGATGGATATGGAATTCGTGAACCGCAAAGCGTTAAATTGGGAAGATTCATGAAATTGGAAAAATTATCTTACTCGTTGAAGAAGACTGTGGAGGAAATAAAGCGAGCAGGTATAAAATTCCCAAAATCCATAGAGCCGTATATAGCAGAAAATAGTAGTGATGAGTTGATTTTAGAAGGTAAAAATATCACTTACAGATATCCCGGTGTGGATTCTGATATATTAAACGGATTGAATTTTAAAATCAAGAAGGGATCTATCAATGCACTCATGGGGTTTAATGGCGCAGGGAAATCAACACTCATGAATATCTTATCGGGGTTGGAGGAGCCTTCCTCAGGGGAAATTTTAATTCATGGGAAATCGATAGGGAAGCGGAGAGAATATATTGGATATATGCTGCAGGAAGCAGACCTGATGCTCCTAAATGATTCAGTTCGGGAAGAATTGTTGTGGAATAATAAGACAATGACAGAAAAAGAATTGGATATTTTATTGCACAAGCTTCACGTATATCATTATCGGGATGATTTCCCGCTTGCCTTATCAAAGGGGCAGCGCCTTCGCGTCGTTTTGGGAGCATTACTTTCACGAAGAGACAATGAGCTTCTTTTATTAGATGAACCGACAACGGGACAGGATCAAAAAAGTCTTGAAAGTCTCAGTATGCTCCTTTCCTATGCAGCGGAGCAAGGAAAAACAATATTTTTTTGTACGCATGATATTGAATTGGCATCATCACTGGCAGATCGCATCTTTGTGCTGGCACAAGGACATTTTGTAGCGGTGGGGGCACCTCATGAAATATTCAGTAATAAAGAAGTTCTTAGAATGGGGGGATTATCCATACCACCGATGCTTGAATTATCGGAATACCTTGGTATAGATCCCTGTATAACAGTAAAGGAGGTGATGTGCCATGTCCTTTAGGCAATTATGGGAAGGTACGAACAATGATACTTTCTTTTCACGGTTGGATGGAAGGTCTAAATTGTGTGTCCTGTTTCTTTTTGCTCTGATTATGGTTATTGTGGATAATCCACGGACATTATTTATTTTGTTTTCTATAAGTATAGCGCTTCATATAGCTGCGGGAACACCCGTATATAAGTGGAAGGTGCTTGCGGTATTTATTTTATTTGGGTTGTGGGGATCTGTTGCCAGCCAGGCATTGTTCTTTGCACAAAATCCACGTACTCCTATTCTTATGCTGATCAGTCCTACATTTCCTGTTCTAGGTGCACTGACCGACGGACTTTATATTTATCAGGAGGGAATCGTATATGGTGCGATACAGGGAATGAGATCTGTATCTATGATTGCATTGGGGCTGCTTGTATGCTGGACCAGCGATCCTCGCCAGCTTTTAAAGGGGCTCTCATCCTGGCGTCTGTCGCCGCAAATATCCTTTATGCTGGTAACAGCCATTCGATTTTTTCCTGTATTGGCCTCTGAAGCTGGTGAAGTTATTATTGCGCTGCAGCTGCGCAGCCATGGGAATAAAGGGAGAACCCGGATTATCCGACATTTGCCATATATAGTGAAACCTCTTTTGGCGAGATGTATCAGGAGATCCCAAACTCTGGCGCTTTCTGTTGTCAGCAGGGGGTTGTTTCTGGCAAAACAGCAGAGTTATGGAATCTGGGATTTGCGGGAAAAGGCAGTATGTCTGTTCCTAATGGGGACTATTATGGCAGCCGGTATCAGCAAGCTCATGTATGCACTGTCACAGCAGGGGATTTATTTTGGCGCGCTGCGTATAGTTTATGATTGGACAAAATTATATCTATGAAAAAGATGAAGACAATGCTTATTTTTCTGTTGTTGGGGATGACCTGGCTGTTGCTGTTCTTTCTGACAGGAAATAAAACGCCATGGGGAATGTTCGATGGAGAAAAAGCTGAAGGAGAAACCATTATTTCACTGGGGGATGTGGCAGGAAGAAACTATGACAGAATGGGCTTTGATGGCGGAGAGATTCTTTATTCACCGGTTAATCGTGGATGGATTGTCGGAACCATAAAAGGGGAAATGTATCATTTTTCTATAGAAGGATATGAAAGATGGTCCAGAACCATCGGAATTGGTGAAATCCGTTCGTTGGCGTTGAGTAAAGATAACAGGATTGTCTATGTCGGAGAAAGCAGCCCATCCGGTACGCTCTACGCCTTAGAGGTTGCAACGGGAGATATCTTATGGAAATTTGACGGAGTTGATGTTATTGGAGTTGAAAATGAAATTCGCGCGTATCCGATTCCGATTCATGTAGAAACAGACAAGGAAGGGAATGTATATGCCATTTTTTATCGATCTACTGTCAGTAAGAATCATTCAAGAGCTTATATAAGCCGAATCATTTCCTTTGATGAAAGAGGGAATGAACGCTGGCGGTACCCGCTCAATGAAAATATGGACAGCTGGATTAATTGGGGCAGTGTATCTTTTGCAACAGGGCGGTTTGCGTTTGCTTCTGCTAATTATGACAAATCAGGGCCTGAAGAAAGAAAATATAATAAAAATATATATGTTTTGGACAAGGATAAAGGAACTTTGATTAGTGCTAAGGATATACCGGCGGCACCACTTTTTGAGATAACAACGATACGCAATGGTCCTAATTATTCAGAGGATGGAGAGTATTTGTCTGCGATGACCAGTGATGGGAGAGGAATCCTTTTTGATGAGAACGGCAGTATACTTTGGCAACGGGTCCTTTCAAAACCACATAAGGTAGCCGGCGGTTGGTATAACGCTGCCGGTAGAGATGCTTATATCGTGCCTGAAGGTGTTGTCTTCACAACTATTAATACATTTAACCGGGCAAATTGGCAAATTCCCGCACCGATTATACATCCTTCCAGTAATAGCGTATATCTTTTTGATATGGAAGGGGCGTATAAATTTAAATATACAGCAGGAGCAGAAGTGGAAGGAATTACATTTTCCTCATCAGGTATCGCAGCTATTGCTATTGGGCGGAATGTAAGAAATCATGATTATGGTGCGCATGGAGCTGCGGTGATCAGTTTAGTCAACGGAAAGGAGCTAAATCGATATCATACTAAAGGGCCTATTCAGGCAATTTCTATTTCTGATGATGGGAAATATGCAGCAGGAATTGAAGTGCCTGCGGTAACACCGGATGGAGATTTAATCGGTTCCTATGATCTGCATATTTGGAACAGGGAGAATGATAATGATTAGAAACTTTATGCACTATTACAAGCCTTATATAAAACTGCTTATAGGTGTAATTATTGGGACTTTTGCCATGGCGGGGCTTGATTTGATTTTTCCTGTCATGGTAAGAGAACTTATTAATCAGGTTCTTCCTTCTAAAAACATGACAGCACTTTTTTGGGGATCCGCGATTCTGTTGCTGCTTTATATCTTTGAATTTATTATTTCTTATTCTGTACAGTATTATGGACATATTATGAGTGCATCTATTGAGCATGATATGAGAAATGATCTTTTTTCTCATATCGAAACGTTATCTTTCCGTTATTTTGATAATGAAAAAACGGGGCAGCTTTTATCCCGTATAACAAGTGATGTGACGGAAGTAAGTGAATTGGCTTTTCGCGGTCCCAATGACGTTTTACTTTGTGCTGTCATCATGACAGGAACCATCGTAGCCATGCTTATTATGAATTGGACATTGGCCATTTTAATCGGCGGGCTCCTGATTGGTAAAGCATTCCATACAGTAAAAATAAATCGGAAAATGAAAGATGCCTTTCGTAAAAACCGTGTAAAAGCAGGAGAAGTAAGTGCCAGAGCGGAAGAAAGTTTATCAGGGATTCGCCTTATAAAGGCATTTGCCATGGAAGATTTTGAGCGGAAGCGTTTTTGTGGTAAAAGTAAGGAGCTTAGAAATACAAGGTTCAATTCCTATAAATTAGTTGCCTATTTCTCAGGAAGTATTAATTTCTTTACGAATTTTATCAATGTGGTGGTTTTGCTGGCGGGCGGATATATGATCTCTGTCGATATACTTACATTGCCGGATTTTGTTGCATTTTTACTATATGTGAATATTTTTATGCGTCCCGTATTCCGATTAACCATATTGGCGGAAGTATATCAGCGGGGCATGGCCGGATTTTCACGTTTTGAGGAAATTATGCATACCAAGCCGTCTATAGAGGATCCTGAAATGCCATTCGTTTTTAATAAAGTCAGAGGGGATATTTGTTTTAAAGATATGAGTTTCGGCTATGATGATAATCGTTTGGTCTTGCATCATATAAGTTTGGATATCCCTGCAGGTAAAACGATTGCTTTCGTGGGGGAGACAGGAACAGGGAAGAGTACTCTTGCCAACGTTCTTCTTCGTTTTTATGATCCTTCATCGGGAGAAATATTGATAGATGGAAAAGACATAAAAGAATATTGCCAACAGGATTTAAGAAAACAGATTGGAATCGTGCAGCAGGATGTTTTCCTTTTTGGAGATTCAATTGGTGAAAATATTGGGTATGGAAAAGAAGGGGCTTCTGCGGAAGAGATAAAAGCAGCAGCGAAATTGGCTGCTGCTGATGAATTTATTTCGCAGCTTCCCCATGGATATGAAACAAAAGTGGGAGAACGCGGAGTTAAGTTATCTGGCGGGCAAAAACAGAGGATTTCTATTGCCAGGGTATTTTTGAAAAATCCTCCTATTGTTATCTTTGATGAGGCCACATCATCACTTGACAGCCAGACAGAGAAAAAGATACAGGAAACATTAAACGACTTGGCAATGGATCGCACAACGATCATTATTGCCCATAGATTATCCACTGTCCGTGATGCCGATCAGATTATCGTGCTTGATCATGGAGAGATTATAGAAAAAGGAACTCATGGAGAACTTTTGGAGAAGAAGGGAAAATACTTTGAGCTTTATGAGGCACAGAAAAAGAGCGGGAAATATACAACCGGGAATGAAAAAGTATAATCTGTTATAAAACGGCTGCCTATTTTGTATGAAACGAGCAGCTTTGTGATGAACCCATTAGAAGATTTGTTATTTTCATGGGTTACAGAAAGAAAATGGTATAATAAAAAAGTAAATTTTAGATAAATATAGTTTGATTAAGTTTAGGTGCAACGATGAAAATAGGTGGAGAAAGATTTCTAAGAGAAGATATAAAAAATATAAAAGTAGCGGTGATAGGTGATATTATGCTTGATCGATATATTTCCGGAAATGTGGAACGCATATCACCGGAAGCGCCTGTTCCTATTAATTTAGTGAAATCACAGCGAAATGTTTTGGGAGGAGCTGCTAATACGGCTGCCAATTTATCCTCTTTGGGTGGACAAGTTTTTATTGCAGGTATGCGAGGAAATGATAGAGATGGAGATACACTTTCAGAGTTATTAAGGGCAGCTGGGATTGATGATACGGGAGTTATCGTGTCAGAAGAGTACTATACTACGACTAAAGTCAGGATTCTTGGCGCCCGTCAACAGATGATGCGTCTTGATTTTGAAGAAAGGTGTAATCCTGATGATAAAGTATGCAAGTATATTTTAAAATGGCTGGATCAATTGCTTCAGCAAAGAGTAGGCAGTATTGTTTTGTCCGATTATGAAAAAGGCATGATTACAGAACAGTTGGCGCAAACCATCATAAAAAAAGGGAAAGAGTATGATGTGCCGGTACTGATTGACCCTAAAGGATGCGATTGGACAAAATATAGAGGTGCATATGGAATTACCCCCAATATAAAAGAGCTATCTGATGTCGCTGGATTCGTCATCAATAATAATGATTCAGATATTGAACGGATTGGCAGAAAGGTGCGGGAAACGTTTCAGATAGAAAATATTTTTGTAACCCGGTCTGAAAAGGGAATTACCTGTATTAATAAAAATGGAAGTGCACATTGTGCTTCTGTCGCACAAGATGTCTTTGATGTCTCCGGAGCGGGAGATACTGTTATGGCCATACTTGCAGCTGCAACAGCTGTTAATTTGGATATGATCACCGCTCTTGAACTGGCAAATACGGCAGCTGGAATTGCGGTGTCTCGAGTGGGAACTTATCCTGTCGGCCACACTGAAATGATCGACGCATGGTGCGGCTCCAATATGATGCGGACGGTTTATATCCCGATAAGCTGGGAGGAAGCAAAAAGTAAGGTGGATGCGTGGAAATCCCAAGGAGAAACTGTTGTTTTCACAAACGGATGCTTTGATATCCTTCATAAGGGACATATCACTTATCTGCAGCAGGCGGCGGCATTGGGGGAGCATTTGATTATAGGTCTTAATGCGGATGAATCCGTAAAAAAACTTAAGGGTGAAGGAAGGCCGGTTAATTCGGAATTGGATCGGGCATTTATGCTTAACTCATTGAGGTGTGTGGATGAAGTTGTCATTTTTAATGAAGAAACCCCTTTGGAATTGTTAAAATGTCTGGAACCGGATATTTTGGTAAAAGGCGGCGACTATAGTGTGGAGGATGTTATTGGAAAAGAGTATGCGGGGGAAGTCAGAATACTTCCTTTTGTAAAGGGGTATTCTACGACCCAGATAATTAATAAAATTTTGGGAAAATGAGACATTGATTTTAAAGAGAGTTGTGTGACAGATAAAAGGGTCTCTTTTGCGTTATTTCCAGTAGAGATATTTGATAAGGAGAATAAACATTATATCAAGGAGCCCAATGGAAAGAAGACCATTTGAGGTTCCAGAATATTCAATCATGCTGCTGACAATAAGGCTGCCAAATGGTGTTGCACCTAAAAATACAAGGGCATATAAGCTCATGATACGTCCTAGGTAGCTGCGTGCCGTTGAAAATTGGATGATTGTATTAAAATTGACGATGCTGATAATAGCGGTGAACCCGATTCCTGCATAAAGAAGAAGTGCTGGATAAAGCGAATTCGTCTGACTGATGATAATTAAGCATAAACCACATAAAAGAGCTGAATAAAAAGGAAGAGTCTGTTTCGGCTTGGATATTCCTGATGCGGAAATCAGTCCACCAATCATGGAACCGGTACCAACAGAAAAAAGTATTTTGCTGAATCCGTTTAATCCGGCATGGAGTACTCTATCCGCAAAGGGTGGACCGTAAGTACCGAAGTTAAGAATCAAACCGCTGACAACTGCGACCGCAAGCAAATTGGATAAAATAACTTTATGATGCAACGTGTATCTGAGACCTGCCTTGATTTCTCCTATTATATCGTTTGAGATGGTATGGTTTTGGGGTTCATCCACTTTTATACGCAAGTAGACAATGATAATAGGGATAAGACAGAGTGCATTCAAAAAGAAAATAGTACTGTAGCTGAGATAGCTAAGAAGAAAAGCTGCTAAAATGGGACCAAGCATTCTTGTAATATTAAAGTTGGTGGAATTTAAGCTGACTGCACTTTTCAGGTATTGTGTTCCCACTAAGTAAGGCATGAAAGCCATCCGTGCGGGAAGATCAATACAGTCTATGGTACCGAGAAAAAATGCAAAAAGAAGAATCCAATAATAATCAGTATGACCGCTCCACAGGATGAGCCCTAAAAGAAAAGCCTGGAGCATATACATAAGCTGTGTTCCCAACAAAATACTTTTCTTTTTGTGGCGATCAATCCAAAAACCGGTCCACAGTGTGAAAAGGAGGCTTGGCATATATTGCATAGTACTCAGAACACCTAACAGCAGAGGGGAATCAGTAATTTCATAAACAAGCCACTGCTGTGCAGTAAGCTGCATCCAAAGCCCCATGAGAGCAACCCATTGGGAAAGGAAAAAAGTCCGATAGTTTTTGATGGTAAAAGCAGGGAAAGTGTGTAATAAATTGAATTTTAACATAATGATCCTCTAATAAATTTAGTTTTTATTATACTACCACAGGCAGCCTATGGATATGAATAATAAAGGAGCATTTTTGTGAAAAAAAAATTATGGTATGCTGTGAAATCCGGCAGGAAACCCGGTTTGTTTACAAGTTGGGATGACTGTAAATTGCAGGTTATTGGATATCCCGGTGCGTCCTACAAAGGCTTTTTTACAAAAGAAGAAGCAATGGAATTCTTGGGGGATGTTACTGATAAAAAGGTGAAAGCCTTGAAAGACGAATTAAGAGTGGCGGGGGGGGGGTGTTTTTGTAGACGGTTCTTATATTCCGACAATTCCCGATACCTTTTCGTTTGGGGTTGTCTTTATCCACCATGGAACTGTTGAAACTTATGCAGAGAAAATTATTGATGCAGAAGAAGCGCAGATGCGGAATGTGGCGGGAGAAATACATGGTGCAGTGTTTGCGATGGGAAAATGTTTGGAAAAAGGGATCTCGGAGATAAATTTATATTATGACTATGTCGGTATAGAGAAATGGTGTACCGGAGAGTGGAAAGCGAATAAACGGGGAACAAAAGCGCTGCGGGAGTATTATGAATTAATAAAAGGACAGCTGACGGTTCATTTTCATAAGGTGGCAAGCCATACAGGCGTCATGTACAACGAAATGGCTGATCAATTGGCAAAAAATGCATTGCTGGAATAAGAACAGAATTATTCATAATGAATAACGAAGAAAGGCTTTTGTAAAAAAGATATTCTTTTATATAGACAGAGGAGAGTAAATATTCATCAGCAAGATTTTACAAGCAAGAAAAATCTCCTTACGATTGATGTAAAATTGCGGTACGAAAACTGCAATGAATAAATCGAAGGAGATTTTTTGCGTGTGCAAATATTATGTAATGTTTACTTCTAAATATGGGAATGAAATCACTGTCAAATAAAGCCTATATGGTCTTTCATTTCTTGTTTGCCCTCTTTGACAAAAGGTTACCGGTGAACTGCATAAACTGGACAATAATGACTAAGACAAT
>ERZ780046.691-NODE-691-length-13667-cov-5.095210_pt1 | contig 13667 bp, 8 predicted proteins | sample MGYA00511848_ERZ780046 | MGnify/ENA primary metagenome ERZ780046 (study PRJEB29588, sample SAMEA2147983) | human gut metagenome | biome: human gut; feature: human-associated habitat; material: faeces | place: Denmark | collected 2008/2010 ...
CCGGCCCAACAGCGGGTACTTCCGGCTGAAATCAGCCAGCCTGCGCTTCAAGCTGGCGTTGAAGGTGTAGATGCTGGCAAGGTTCTCCGCCTCGTTCCAGTTGATGATGGTTTCTTTCTCATACTTAGACAGCTTCGTCATACAGATCCTCCTCATAGTCGGTGTTTTCCTTTACCAAACGCAGGCGGCGCTTGGCACGGTAATACTCGTCCATCTCCGCACGGAGCTGATGATAAAAGCCGGTGTACCAGCTTTCTGCCATCTCTGTTTCCAGCTTCCGGGCCAGCTCCAGCATCCGATGTTTGGCCTGCGGGTCAACGGTCAGGGCGGTCAGCCATTTCAGCCTTGTCACCGTGTTGTGGTAGTTGGGACAGGCAAAGTCGTACAGTACTTTCTTTTCTCGAATACTCAACTTCATAAAAATCAACCTCCTAAAAGTTTATTTTCCATGCGTTAATCGCCGGTTTGCCTGCAATCGCTCCTGCCCGGATTTCCCCCGGCGTATTGTCCTTCTTGGTGCGCTCTCGTCGTCGCAAGCTACATATCACTCGCTTCCGGGCAAGCTCGAAAGCTCGATCATTTCGCTGCTCCTCCTCTTCCCACAAAATCTATGATTTTGCAGGAGCCCTATTGTGGCGTCACTTCCCCAAAGGTCATACCCCTTGCAGCCGATCATTCAGTTTTCAAGGTTCTGTGTCTCCTGACAAAACTCATTTTACCGAAAAAACAGGCCCTCTCCCGTATGTCCAAAACGATGGAAAGCGGCTTGAAATCAGCATATTTCCACGCTTATGGAATCATGGTATAATGATTGAAAACGGCAGGATTTTCCTGATGAGAGGGGGAATTTGGATGCACACAAAGCTGTCTATCCCGGAGCGGTTAAAAGACTTGCGGGTGGTGGATAAGCACCTGACACTGGAGCAGCTGGCTGAGCAGACCGGGCTTTCTAAATCTGCTCTCAGCAAATATGAAAGCGACGATTATAAGGATATCAGCCCGTTTGCCATCGCTACACTGGCAGAGTTTTACGGGGTATCCACCGATTATTTGATGGGGTTGTCGGAAAATAAAAATCACCCAAATGCAGAGCTTCAGGCCCTGCATTTGAGTGATGATATGGTTACATTATTGAGCAGCGGGAAAATCAACAACCGGCTGCTGTGTGAGATTGCCACACATGAGAATTTCCAGCGGCTGATGACGGATATTGAGATTTTCGTTGACCGGATCGCTGATATGCGGATTGCCCAGATGAATCTGGTGCTGGAGGCCACCCGACAGGAAGTGATCCGCAGCCATGCGCCGGGGGAGAACGACCTTTATGTCCGCACGCTGGAGCTGGGACAGGTACAGGAAAGTGACTTTTTTAGCCACACGATCCATGATGATCTGGACAGTATCGTTCAGGATATTCGTCAGGCCCATGTTACCGACCGCACTACCGCCGATCCGCAGCCGACTTTTACAGAGGTCAAGGAAAAGTTTGACCGTGCCATGCGGCTGGGCAGTAATGAGGAACGGGTAATCCACGAGTTTTGTGACCAGATGCAGATTCCCTTTGACAAGATTGCGTCCGAGGATTTCTCGGCGTTTATGCGAATACTGAGCCTGTCCAGGTTGCTGAAGAATCCCAACAATATGAGGGGAAAGGCTCGGCCGCAAGTCTATCACAGTGCTAAGAAAAGAAAGAAGAGATAAAACTAAATGAAGTGATGCCGATTTGAGCATTTGACTTGCTATGTTTTAGAAAACATCGTAAGTCAAATATGGAAGAAAATGTGTAGCCAAAACATATCTGTTTGGGACGGTAATCAGATTAATCGTCGCCTTTACAAATCTATAGTTACTCCCCAAAGGCCTGGATTCTACTTTTGATGTAAAATCCAGGCCTTTTGATTTCCAAAGTAATCAAATCGAGGCTTCAAATAATAATGTGATTGGGTTGCCTTGAAACACATATAATTTTGTGATTTGGCTTGTATTTTTTGCTGTTTTGACATATAATAAAAGTGTGATCAAGAAACACTGAATCTATCATAAAAGTGTGATGGGGTGTATATATGGAACGATTGATTTTGAAGAAACTGCTGAACTGGAAAAATTCTCCCTATCGCAAACCTTTAATTTTGAAAGGTGTGCGCCAAGTCGGCAAGACCTGGATTCTGAAAGAATTCGGCAAACGTTACTACGACAACACTGCTTATTTCAACTTTGATGAAAACGAAGAGTACAAGCAATTCTTTGAAACCACGAAAGATGTAGACCGAATTTTGCAGAACTTGATGCTGGCAAGTGGCCAGAAGATTACACCAGAAAAAACCCTCATTATTTTTGACGAGGTACAGGACTGCCCCAAGGTCATCAATTCCATGAAGTATTTCTGTGAGAATGCTCCGCAGTATCACATTGCCTGCGCCGGTTCTCTTCTGGGAATTGCCTTAGCAAAACCTTCTTCTTTTCCGGTAGGTAAAGTCAACTTCATGCAGATTGATCCTATGACCTTTACAGAATTTCTATTGGCCAACGGGGATGAGAACCTGGCAAACTATCTGGAGACAGTAAACACCATTGAGCCGATTCCCGATGCCTTTTTTAATCCTCTGTATGAAAAGCTGAAGATGTACTATGTGACCGGTGGTATGCCGGAATCCGTCAAGATGTGGACGGAGGCAAGAGATGTGGATGCCATGCAGGAAGCCCTGTCCGCGATTATTGGTGCTTATGAGCGTGACTTTGCCAAACACCCTAATATCAGCGAATTCCCCAAGATTTCGATGATATGGAAGTCCATACCGTCCCAGTTGGCAAGAGAAAACAAAAAGTTTATCTATAAGGTGGTCAAAGAAGGGGCACGGGCCCGTGAATACGAGGATGCCTTGCAGTGGTTGGTGGATGCCCGACTGGTGCATAAAATCTACCGCAGTACTGCTCCCGGCCTGCCTGTAGCTGCCTATGATGACCTCTCTGCCTTTAAGATTTATCTGGTAGATGTGGGACTGCTCCGCAGACTGGCGCAGCTGGCACCGACTGCCTTTGGCGAGGGTAATCGGTTATTTACCGAATTCAAAGGTGCATTAACCGAAAATTTTGTACTTCAGACTTTAATTACACAGTTTGAAGTGACTCCTCGGTACTGGACGCAGACAAATCCTCCTTATGAGGTAGATTTCCTGATTCAGCGTGAAAACGATATTTTCCCTGTGGAGGTCAAGTCCGAAGCCAATACCACCAGCAGGAGCCTTAAGAAATTCAAAGAGTTATTCCCGGATCAAGTTAAACTTCGTGTCCGGTTCTCACTGGATAATCTGAAACTGGATGATGATGTACTGAACATCCCGTTGTTTATGGCGGATCAGACTGATCGGCTGATTGGATTGGCAATGGAGAAACGGCTAAGATAACTCACATTGACCAATTTCTCTCCACAATTTAAAAAATCATTGAGGCGAATAGAATGAATCAATATAACGAAATTTCTACACTTCAATATATGGGAAGTAAAGCACGTATCATTTCTCATATATGTGATCCAATAATTAAGAATAATTCAATTCAAACCGTTGTTGATCTATTTGCAGGAACAGGTTCTGTTGGCTATGCTCTTAAGTCATATAAAAATGTTATTAGCAACGACATTGAGTACTACGCATATATCATTAACCAGGCTATATTGAACGGATGTAATTTTTCCGAGTTAGAAGAAGCTTCATTTTGGGCAGTTGTAGAACAAAAATATATGCTTCTGCAAGAAAAAGTATCAACTGCTCTATTCGCAGAAAAAACCTTTTTTGTTGATAACATAGACTATAAGCTATATCAGACCTTTTGCGAAAAAACACCATCTGTATTTGAACCTCATAGCGACGATCCCCGAATGAAAGAACTTACAGAGTTGGTTTCACATGTAATTCCAGGGAATGAGCCTGCTCTCGACTTCCCCTGCTTATTTTTAACTTACTTTGCTAATGCTTACTTTGGCATTGCACAATGTTGTCAAATTGATGCGTTGCGTAGCGCCATTGAACAGGTAATGGATGAACATACCAAAAATGTTCTGTTAACCGTCCTTATGTCTGTCATGAGCGCAGCAGCTTCTACAACAACACATTTTGCCCAGTTCTTAAAAGTGAAAAGCAAATCAACATGCAATAATTTGCTTACTAAACGAAAAATCAACATTATTGAAGAGTGTAAGGAATTAATGAAAGAGTACCGGAAATCCGGATTATGCTCCAAAAAAGAATACACAACATTTGATTGTTATAACCTTGATTTTTCTGAATGCTTAGATTCTGTTGTTTTAAACAAAAGCACTCTGGTATACGCTGATCCTCCTTATTTCAAAGAGCATTATTCCAGATACTACCATGTGCTAAATACACTGTGCTTATACGATTATCCAGCAATGGCTATTAATCCCCAGACGCATGAATTTTCGATTGGTAGATATAGAGAAGACCGGCGGGTATCAGACTTTGGTAAAAAAGCTAAAGCTTTAGGAGCATTTGAGACGCTTATCACAAAATGTGCCACAGCTGGGGCTTGGTTAATGATTAGTTACTCCGATAATTCCATCGTAGACATTACCGATCTGCAAACATTGGCTGAAAAACAATATGATGTTCTAATTGAAAAAGTAGAACTTAGCCATTCAAAACAAGGTCGCAGTTCGATATCAAAGGTTGATGAATACATTTTCATTTGTCGTCCTAAGGAGTTCGTCCATGACGTGAATGAGAAATTGTTAGTGATCAAAGAACTCAAACCAATCGTTGATAACCCCGCTGGCTTTATGCACAACTATATGGCACGTAAACCTTATAATGTTGTCTCTGAAATAATCAAACGGTTTTGTCCTGATAACGGATGTGTATATGATCCTATGTTTGGTTCTGGGACTACCATCATTGAGGCAAGCAAGCTCGGACGGAAAGCTATCGGTACAGATATCAATCTTCTCGCATATAAGCTGTGTAAAACATCTCTGTCGAGATGGGACCTGAACCAAGTTGAAATTGAGATTGATTCTTTCTACGAGGAAGTTCGTTCTGCATGCAATCCTCTATATATGTTTGTTGAGGAGAATGAAAATCGCATATTAGAGAGATGCCATTTTGATAGATATGGTGCAGAACTTGTTCCGACAATGTATTGGTATAAATTACAAAAAAAGGGGAAGTTAACTGGCAGAAAAAAAGCAGTTGCATCAAGTGAATTTATCGTGCAGTATAAGATGTTTAAACACAACGATAAACAAAATATTGAAGATCAGGCATTGATCCCTAACTCCCGAATTGCTATTAAGCCTAATGCGACAGTGTATAGTTATTTCTGCAATAGAAATCTGGTTGCAATTGACCGAATAATCGGTATTCTTCATTCGCATCAAAACAGTTATTGCTACGATATATTAGAATTGCTTGTTTCGTCGGCAATTAATTTGATTAAGTTATCGGATAAAAAGGCATCCAGTCAGATGCCATATTGGCTTCCCCAAAAGGATGTTACTTCAAGAAATGCTGTCATGATAATAGAACAAAAAGCGACTGCTTTTAAGGAAGGTTTAACATATCTTAGAGAAAAATGTAAAAGCTTTGTTGATGAGAAAAATATAGTTCTCAAGAATATGCCTGCACAGAACATTTCAATAGATCTACTTCCAAACGAATCTGTTGATTTAATTTTGACCGATCCTCCCTATACAGATCAGGTTCCGTATCTCGAGTATAACCAGCTTTGGTACAAAGTGATGGGATGGCAAGGATTTACGGACGAGTCATTAGAAGACGAACTGGTCGTTTCTGATGCCCCAAGCCGAAATAAGGATGGTGACGATTTCAATCGTATTTTCGAGGCAATTCTTAGTCGCATTTCTCCTGCCCTGAAAACAAACGGATATTTCATAATGTTTTATCACTCGTTTGATTTGAAATCGTGGAGCGATATTCTCAAGACGATGCAGGAACATGGTTTGGCATATTGTGGTCAGATTCCAAGTGCTACACCAAGAAAGTCCTTTAAAACAATTATGACTCCTAAAGGCACGCTTGATGGTAACTATATCGTTGTATTCCAGAAAAGAGCAATCAGTGAAGCACCACAATTTAATGGAACTATAGACGAGGCAAAAAAGCTTGCGGTTGAATGCGCAAAGAGAATCATTGCAGAACGTAAAGAGGTAACATCTCAAGATCTGTACGATTGTGGTATGCTCAAAGAATCTTTTGAACGCGGATACCTGCAAATTCTGTCGACAAAATATAAATCTTTTGTCGATGTCATCAATGATTTCTTCGTGTTCCAGGATGGGTTATGGAGGTGCAAGTAATGTATTGGTTATTAGATTACGCAGAACAGGAAAACCTGCGCCAGCGAATGATTCACTTGCAAAGCACAATTCTCAATAGGCAGCCTCGAGATCAATCGGAGCAGATTTTTCCTTTCATTGGTAGAAAGAGCCGCACTATTGCAAGAACATTGATTGAGAATCTCACGGATGAGAATGGGCTCGTCGTAGATCCTTTTGGCGGGTCTGGTACATTTGCATACGCTGCACTTGATGCTGGTCGTCATGTGCGATTTAATGAGTGGGAGCCGTACGCCTATAAAATGTCTACTGCTCCGTTTCGTGGTGTTCCGTCTTCCGAGGAATATTGTGCAGCTTTGCGTTTTATTGCGCAGCGGGTAGAACCTACTATGAACGCCATCTATAAAACAAGATGTCCAAACTGTGGAGCTGAGTTGTCTTTTGATGGTTTATTCTTTGACCGTGAACCGCTTGAGTACTACCATCCAACACAACACGAACGCCTTGGAGCAAATGGCGAAAATGTAATTTTTAGAAATAGACGATATAGATGTCATTGTGGCTGCACAGAAAAACATTATGATGATTTTGATGAAGCCGTACGCCTCCAAGTGGAGGCTATGCCTTGTAACTTTCCCAATGTAGAGTTGATCGAGAATTCTCGATTGAATTTTACAGCCCCACAGTATACGGCATATCAAAATCTATTCTCCAAGCGTCAGCAAATTGCATTGATGACACTTAAGGATGCCATTGCTGAACTTCCGGATGCTACACGTGCCTTTTTTGAAGATACTTTTATTTCGATTGCACACTGCGGAAAATACACTGACTATCGTAGCAAGAGTCAAGATAATCATTGCCCTGAAAATCGTCTAAAGGAGACCAATTTATATCATAGATTTTTGGAGAAACTGGAAGAACGCAGAAATTATATCGCTGCGCAAGACTTTGACTCAAATTTGTTAGAAGTAAGTTCTATGGACTATAGACGCTTTCTGCATACTATTCTGCCCAACACAGTCAATCTTCTTCTGACAGATCCTCCATATGGTGATAACGCTCAATACTTTGAGCACGCCCAAAGAATCCATCCGCTTATGGGGTACTCGTTAAAAGACGATAATGACAGACTTCACAACGAAGTCGTGATTAGCAATGCTCCCTCCAGAGTTGATAAGCATAGTAAAGAGCAATTTCTTATCGATATTGAACGATTATTTATTGAAGCGAATCGGATTGTTGATGACCATGGATTTATGGTGTTATATTTCAGGCCGCAACAACGAGATTGGGTCAGCGATCTTAACAAGCTGAAGGATTTTGGGCGACGTCATGGTTTTGAGCCACTTCTAACTATTTCTGCGGGAATTTCAGATCCTTCAATGCGGGCATTGGCTTCTGCTGCTTGGACATTCAAAAATGATGTATGCTTTATTTTCCTGAAGCTACAAAAAAGCGAGCGCCGATGGTACGAGGGCGAAACTGATATTGACGAACTCGTTTTCTTAGCCGCTACAAGTGCTGCAACAGATCAAGGCAATCCGTTTGTGATTACTCAGTTTAATCAGGAGTTCTTGTCTCAATTGCGTAGATGTGGATTGATGCGATTAGCTCATCCGATGTATGAAACCAAAATTAGAAGAACCTTAGATCGGTTTACAACAAGAAATGGTGCACAGTATCGATTGACTGGCCTATCTCCGTATACTCTGATGAACCGTGAGATGAATGCTGAAATTAGACTTCGTGAGTTTGCTCCAGTCGTAATTGAAGAATTAACAGCTAATGGACAAGGTTTTACTTTTGAAGAGTATGTGATTCACCTTTCTTCCTTCATGGAAAATGGTAGTCGAGAAATCATCAATCAATTGCATACCGCCAATAGACTAATTCCAGAACTGCTGAATGTTTATGCTGTAGAAGATCCCCAGCAGGGGAAATTTTTTGCTCGTAATACAGTCAATACCGATTATGACACTAATGGTCGAGAGCATTTGTGCACAATGGACCCTTATGACTTTGAAAGATTGATTGCGGACTATTTTGTTCGGAGAGGTTTTGTACATGCAGAAGTCATTGGGCGTTCTGGAGATAGAGGTGTTGATGTCCTTGCTACCAATATTCACGGAGAATATGAATTGATCCAATGCAAAAGGTATCGTCAGGGCAATAATATTGGCTCCACACCTATCCAGCGTGTCCATAGCTATATGCGCACAAGAAATGCAAGTAGGGCCTGGGTAATTACAACTTCCGATTTTACTCCTGAAGGACGTGATGAAGCTCGTATTACGAATGTGACAATTATGAATGGTCATGACCTATTGCAGTCTTTGGAAATATACTATCCTGGACGTTTTTGCTTGTAAAAATCTTTTTGTGTACAAAGGGCAATCCCGATAGCACTTACATCATATACCTGTGCTATCAGAAAGGAAATTGGCATGCGATTATCAAAGATAAAAATAAAAAACTACAGATTGCTTATTGATGCTGAACTGGAAGTTGATTCGAAAACAACCTTAATTGTGGGACGCAATAATACTGCCAAAACCTCGTGCTTTGAGTGCATCGGTAAAGTATTGGATGGAACTCCGTTTTCTTTCAATGATTACCCGTTGTCAAAAAGAGAAAATCTATATGCTAATATTGCTTCGTTCATGGCAAAGGAAATTGCTTTTGAAGATCTATGTGAACGGCTGGAACCAATATCTATAGAGTTCCTTGTGGACTATTCCCTGGATGACCCGGAGGATAACTTAGGCGCATTGTCTCCGTTTATCATTGATGTAGATGTGGATACCACTACAGCGTTGATTCGTGCCGAATACAAATTGAAAGCGGACGAGAAAGGTATTTGGAAAATTCTAGAGCCAAACTATTATGAAAATGGGAGCTTTTCTCCTGCTGATGATGTCCATAATGCTATTATAAGCAATTTCCACAAGCTTTTTGAAATGACGATTTATGCGATAAATCCAAAAAAACCAGAAGAAAAGCAGAGTAAAAAGCTGACAGAGCTGGCCGAATTATTTCCATTTCACATTATTCAGGCAGAGCGCCGCCTTGGTGAAGACGGAACCCAAGACAATTCTTTGTCTTCTCTTATCTCTGATTTCTTTGATATGAGTGAAGACGAATTAGATCCAAGTGTTTCTGAAAAAGTTAAGGAACTTCGAGCTATTGTTGAAAACGCCAACAAAAATGTGCAACAACAAAGCGATAGCATCCTAAGTGCTCTGGTCAGTAATGCAGTTGGGTTTGGTTATCCCAATGGAGAAGAACTACAGTTAGGAGTTACAACCCAACTAAGCATTGATGACCAGATAAAGAATCAAACACAACTTTCTTATACTGCTGGAACAAGCAAAGAGCGACTCCCCAGTACCTATAATGGTTTGGGATATAAAAACTTAATCAAAATGGAATTTCTTCTTGCAGCATTCGCCAAAAAGGTAGAAAAATGTGGGGACGCCTGTATGCCGTTGCTTTTTATCGAAGAACCAGAGTCTCATATGCATCCGCAGATGCAACACGCCTTTGCAGAGTACTTAGAAGCGTTTCTCGCGAAAATTACTTCTGTAGGGATTCAAACTTTGATAACTTCGCATTCTGCTCACATTGCGAACACAATGGTTTTCTCTAAAATTCGATATGCGCAAAAAACAAAGGCCGGTGTTATCTATAAGAACCTAAATACGTTTGCTCAGGAGAATCCTTCTAACACTGATTTCATCCGAAAGTATCTTACTCTAACCAAGTGTGATTTGTTTTTTGCAGATAAAGCAATCTTTGTTGAAGGGGCGTCAGAACGTTTGTTGTTGCCCGACATGATTGATAAATGCGCTAAAGCGGGGGACTTTGATTCTCGGGAATATAAACTACCTGCTCAGTATTATGCCTTGGTTGAAATCGGCGGTGCGTATGCCTATAAATTTATTCCGTTCGCTGAGTTTTTGGGTATCCCATGCCTTATTCTTACTGATTTGGACTCTGTGTCTGGTCAAAAAGGTGCGAACGGGAGAATATATTATAAGTCTGTTCCGGTTTCATGCGGTGAAACAACATCTAATGAAACTCTAAAATGGTGGGTCCGGAAGAACAAAGGGCTTTCAGCGGATGATAATACTCAAATCGCTCTAACTGATATTACATCGATGTCTCCTGCTGATAAAACTCGATGCAAATGTCACATTGAATTCCAAACAACAGAGAACGGGTTGTGCGGACATTCTTTGGAAGAAGCAATTCGGAATGTCAACCGTGCACATTATGAATTGGGGGATACTCCTACTGAAGACGATCTTGAGTTTTCAGGGAAGAGTAAAACAGATTTTGCTCTTAATCTCATTTGTGAATGTGAGGATTATGCTATTCCAGCCTATATCAAAGATGGGCTGGTGTGGCTCAATGACCAACGGGTGCTTGAGTAAGGAGGTTTAAGTTCGTGAGTGAAGAATACAAAAGGACAAACTACGACCTTGCAAAAGCTGAAGCCGATAAAGTAGATGAACAAATTATTTCAGCACTTCAGAATGGGATTAGCTTTCGTGTGGAGGCTGGTGCAGGCTCAGGCAAGACATATTCGCTGAACAAAGCCATTGAATGGATTCAGGCAAATAAGTGGACGGAGTATCGCCGAAAGAAACAAACTGTAGTTTGCATCACATATACAAATGCTGCGGTGGATGTGATTGCTGAACGACTATCAAAAGATTCATTTATTCTTCCATCGACAATCCACTCCTTTGCATGGAACGCTATCAAACAGTATCAAAGCTTTCTCATTGATATTGTCACAAGCGATCCTGACTTCTTGCCAGATGAAGGAGATTTTTTCAAGGTCAAAGAAGTTACATATACCTTGGGGCATCGTTACAAGGAAAATGGAATTCAATATTTATACCACGATGACGTTCTAAAGCTCTTTTGTCGGCTTTTAGATAATGCAAAATTCCGGCGTGTATTCGCAGACAAGTATCCTTTGATTTTAATTGATGAGTATCAAGATTCCTATAAACCGATCATTGATCGCTTTATTAACTTCTTTATTGCAGAGAAAAAAGGCCCTCAGTTCGGGTTTTTTGGTGATGCCTGGCAAACCATTTATCAATCCAACAAGGCTTGTGGCCTAATTGAAAATGAGAACCTCGCAATTATCAAGAAAGGCTCAAATTTCAGATCTGCACCACGGATTGTTCGGCTTCTAAATGATTTGCGGCCTGACTTACCCCAAACATCTGCAATAGATGATTTTGACGGAGAAGTGATTGTAATCACCTGTGACGATTACACTGGCCCTCGCCGGACAGAACGTAATCTAAAAGGCGAATTACCTGCGGAAGAATTAAAGAATCGTCTAAGTAATGTCACAGAGAAGATCAAGCGTGAATCATCCGAAGAGGATGATCTAAAAGTTCTAATGATAACGCATAAGGTCCTCGCTACGCAGCAAGGGTACGAACAACTTTTAGAAATTTTAGCTGACGGGCTGAGAGATAAAGAAGATCCGTTCCTTCTGTTTTTTATGGATACTGTTGAGCCAATCTATAAAGCACTTAAAGATTCAAATATGCAGTTGCTTTTTGATACACTCGGAATTAAGCGCTTTCCCATTAAGAAAAAATCCGAAAAAGTCAAGTGGAAAGATCTACAGCAGCAGTTGGAAGATGCTCGCACCAAAAGAGCAATTGATGTATTTGAGTTAATCAAGCGGACCAAATTGATTCCTATTCCCCCAAAATTGGATGGATGGTATCATCTATATCAGAAAGCGCCAGACACAGTGTATGTTTCTAATGCTTCAATTCAGTCATTTTTAGAATTGGACTACCTGCAATTTACCGCAGCAATCGATTTTTTGTTTCCTGATGCTATGTTTTCCACTGAACATGGCGTTAAAGGCGAAGAATATGACAATGTTGTCTTTGTTATCAGCAAAGGTTGGAATCTATATCAATTTGAAACCTATGCACCGATGATAACAGGACACTCTAATGTTCCCGAAGGAAAGCAAGCTTCTTATGAAAGAAATAGAAACCTATTTTATGTTTGTTGCTCAAGACCAAAAAAAAGATTGTTTTTCTTTGTGTCGATTCCAATAGATGCAGTGTTCAGAGCTTTTCTTACTAAACTGGTTGGAACTGATAATATCTATACCTATAGCCAATATCTTGAAACAGATCTGAAATAATCAACACGAAATAGCGCCCATCGATCATTTCTGACGACCGATGGGCGCTGCCGTTTATGTTCAATTATTCTTCCATTACTTCAGCCATCATCCTGGCCCCTAGCTTAAAGCTGCTCTGGAACAGCAGGCACTCTGCTATGGTTCGATGTTCACGGACGCAATCTGTGTACCGTGAGAACAATTCCTTCTGCTCATCCGTCATGGTAGCCAGAAGTTTTTCTTCATTCCGGGTAATCAAGCGGAGAATTTCATCGTATTCTTTACAGGCTGTTGTATCGTACTCGGTTGGCTCAATATTTCCATACCAGAATTCTTCCAAGATTCTCATACAGCATCCTCCTCGTAGATCAGCTCCCGGAGGATGATTTCCTCCGCGTGGCTGCGGATACTGTTCATGGCTCTGACCCATGCCATCTGATCTTGGGATTTCAATTCCTCTGTGATCTCCTCGGCTTCTTTCATCTGGGCAATGATACAATCAAGCCGAGTTTGTGCCTGCTCATTCAGATCAGCCAGATATGTCCAGAGCTTGCCGGTCAAGATTAGGGCATTATACTGGGCTGGATGGTACTGCTCCAGATAGGCTTTGTGCATCCGCCCCCAAATCCCAATTGGGCGGTTTTCTTCCGGCAGCTGTAAGTCTGGAATGTAGTAATCACCGACCAGCGTATAGCTGATGCCATTTTGACAGGTTTTCTTCGGTAAGTGTTTCATAAGCGACCTCCTGTATTCGATTTTTCTCCGAATCCAGCTGATCGTGTCCCTGTTCATGTTAAATTCAAGGCAGCTGAACTCTTCACCAACAAGTATGGCATATCCTTTCCGAGCTTTTGATAGTTCAGCCCATGAGAAACGTCCCGCCCCCGGTTTTCGGAAGTGTTGAAGCTGTCAATCGTTTCTTTCCCCAAAACCTCGGAGATTTCTTTCAGCGTCGTTTTTTCCTTGCCGCCGAGGAAAAGGGTTGTGTCGCAATTCCCGATGATGGTGTCAGCGTGTTCCTTGTATATGGCTTTTAGCTGGCTCTGCGCCTGCACCACAAGGCAAGCGGAGATTTCCCGGCTTCGCAGGACGCTGATTAGCCGTTCCAAATTGGGGATCGTGATGTTGGCTACCTCGTCCAGCAGACAGCGCACATGAACGGGAAGCCGTCCGTCGTATTCG
>ERZ780046.699-NODE-699-length-13606-cov-5.849679_pt1 | contig 13606 bp, 14 predicted proteins | sample MGYA00511848_ERZ780046 | MGnify/ENA primary metagenome ERZ780046 (study PRJEB29588, sample SAMEA2147983) | human gut metagenome | biome: human gut; feature: human-associated habitat; material: faeces | place: Denmark | collected 2008/2010 ...
CTGCCGCACGATCTGTCCGATCGCCGCCATAAGGTCGCCGGCCTCTTCCGGGATTCCGGGACCCGGGGATAGGAGTACCCCGTCGTAATCGCCGAATTTTTCGAAGTCGATCCGGTCGTTGAGTTGTATCGTAATATTCACCGGTTCGGACGATTCCCGAAGCAGTTGTACGGCGTTGTGGACGAACGAGTCGTAATTATCGATTACCAGTATCTTTTTCACGGCTACAAAAGTAACCTTTTTTATACCTTTGCGGAATAAAAATCGTCAGAATGGAAGCTCAGCTTGTCCGAAAAGCCGTGAATCGTTGTGCCGCGCAGGGAAAACCGTTCCTTTTCGGGGTCGATTTCGAATTGCGGGAGGGATTTTTCGTGGAGAATCCGCTCGTCTGCCGGCAGATTCCGTTTGCCTGCGGAGAGATTACCAATGTGCCGGATAGCTTCTCCGGGGAGGCGGAAATTACGCCCTGCCTGGAGGTTTTGCATACCGATCGGGAGGCGTATCTTCGCCGGTTCGCCGTCATTCGCCGGGGGTTGCTTCGCGGGGACAGTTTTCTGACCAACCTGACCGAGCGGACTCCGATCCGAACGAACCTTACTCTCGAGGAGATCTTCCGTCGCAGCCGTGCCCGTTACAAGTTGTTGCTGCCGGGGCGTCTGGTCTGCTTCTCTCCCGAGTGTTTCGTCCGCATTACGGACGGGGTGATCCGCTCCTACCCGATGAAAGGAACGATCGACGCTGCGTTGCCCGATGCCGAGGCCCGGTTGCTGGGGGATTACAAGGAGCGTTGCGAGCATTACACCATCGTCGATTTGATTCGCAACGACCTGAACCGGATTGCCGATCGTGTGCGTGTCGAGCGTTTCCGTTACGTCGAGAAGATCGCTACCCTGAGGGGCGAAATCTTGCAGACGAGCTCTGAAATCGCCGGCGACCTGCGGTCGGGATGGCGGCAGGAACTGGGCGACCTGCTTTTCAGCCTGCTGCCTGCCGGGTCGATTTCGGGGGCTCCGAAACCCGCGACCCTGCGGTTGATCCGCGATGCCGAGCAGTGCCCCCGGGGATATTATACGGGGGTATTCGGCTATTTCGACGGTCACGATCTGGACAGTGCGGTAATGATCCGCTATATCGAATGCGAGAACGGGCGGTTCTATTTCCGCAGCGGCGGCGGCATCACCGTGCACAGCGACCCGCAGCAGGAGTACGACGAGGTCGTTACCAAAATTTATCTGCCGATTCCCTGATTGCGATGGACGAGTTGCTTTTCATAGAAACCATTCGGGTCGAGGACGGAATTTTCGTTCGTCCCGAACTTCATTTGCATCGTATGCGGCAGACGGTCCGCGAAGCATACGGCGTCGCCTTCAATTTCGATTTGGCGGACGGTTCGATTCCGCTTCAGCATCGGAAGGGAACGGTGAAGTGCCGGATCGTTTACGGCCGGTCGCTGTCGGAGATCTCGTTTGCGCCGTATGTTCCCCGCGAGATTCGCTCTCTGCGGCTGGTCGCTGCGGACGACGAATTGGATTACCACTTGAAGTATGCGGATCGTAGCGCCCTTGCCCGTCTTTTGCAGCGTCGGGACGATTGCGACGAGATCCTGATCGTGCGCGACGGGGCGATTACCGATACCAGTTACAGCAACGTGGCGTTTTTCGACGGACGGAAATACGTTACGCCGGATACTTTCCTGCTCAACGGCACGCGGAGGCAGTACTTGCTCGGTGCGGGAGTTTTAACCGAACGCCGCATTACGCCTTCCGATCTGGGCGGTTTCGAGCGGGTCGTGCTCATCAATGCCATGTTGGGAATCGAGGACGACCTCGCCGTTCCGATCGAACGGATTCGGGGATTATAACCGAAGGTAAATGGCATAATCGCAGGGTTGCGGCCCCTGCGTTTTGATCAATCAGGTCCGGTCTTTGGCGGGATTCAGCGGTGTGTCAGCTTTGTTGTTCGTAATAGGCGATCCGGTCGCAACAGACTTTTTCTGTGATGTCGCGCAGGAGTTCGATCCGGGGAATCAGGGCGTCGATATCGGCCCTGGTAACGGTGAAATCTTTGTTGTAGCGGGCTTGTACATAGGCATCCTGTAACAGATTGAACAGGCGCCGCTCCTCCTCCGTATTTCGAGGGAAAACCGATACCAGTTGCAGCGTGTGCGTCTTGCAGCGATCCATCAGAATTTCCAGCGCATGATCTTTATAGCCGTAAAGGATATATACCAGCGGAATGGTACGCAGGTAATTTTCCGCAGCTTGATGTAGATGGAAAGAGGCCATTTTATATTTCTGCAACCCGGCATAGTAGCGTGCTCCTAACAGAAAATCGCTTGCAAATTGAAATTTTTCGTTAAAATAATCCCGAGCGATTTTTGCGATTTCCGCATAGTTCAACTTCCGGCACCGTGCCAGTTTGAACTCCTGCGAATCGTAGAGCATGATCCCCTGTTTTTTGATTTCATGATAGAAGTATTGCCCCAGTTCGAGGTTTTTATTCAGCCGGGAAATACTTTCGTTGATGAATTGCGGCCGGGTGTAAAATTCGCTTTGTTTGTTTGCGAAAAACCGTTCGGTGATGCGGGCGTAAACGTCGTATTCCTTCAATCCGAGCCGTCGGCGCGTGACGATCAGGATGTCGTAATCGCTCATGAAAAAGGTCGTCACTCCGTAATCCCGCCGGCGGTCGCAATCGACGTATGTATTTCGAGCATAACTGCCGTAAAGAATGATCATTACGCAGTCTTTTATTTCATTTCGGATGATCTCTACAAGTTGATGTAGATCGCGTCTTTTTTCTGCTGGCAGGAAGTTGATCGAACTTTTCATACATACAAAGTTAGTAAGAAAATTTGAACGCCTGGTTTTTACAATGGAATTAAAATACTATATTTGTACGTAGTATTTCCGTGCAACGAGTTTGTTGTAGTGGGACGGTGTGTGCCGTTCAGGAACAAATAGGCGATTCAGATGCAATGCGGGAATACGGTGATTCGGCATAGCCGACAGACATAGAAAAGGGTAAACAACTCTTATGCCTACCGTAAAATTGGGAATTTACAAGTAATCAGGTGTAGCAGTTGTCTGTCCTTGTTATGCCCTGCTCGTTTCGACGGGAGGGGCAGGCAAGGGCGCAGGACAATCGACTGATTACAGGCTCCCAATGCCTTCGGTAGTAGATTGACACCGCGCCTTCTTTTCATTTTATATGCGAGAAGGTGCAAAATCCGATCCATAACATTTTATGTCCGGGGCCCAACAATTCCTGATATGGATTGATACATCCAAAGAAGCTGTAAATCAGAGGATGAGAATTGTTCCTACGGAATAGTAATTTTTGGTTGGTATGAAAAAAACGGATTATTCCTCCTGGAGAAGATTGGAGCGAGTGATTGAATCTTCTGGATTGACAATCAATTCATTCGCCAGATATGTCGGGTTGCCGCGAGGCGAAAATCTTTATCAGATCAAGCGGGGAAATTATGGAGTAAGCCTTGGTGTGGCTAAAAAGATCCATGCGAAATTTCCGCAGTATCCGATTTCCTAGTTGATGCACGGTGAAGCCGAATCCGCTGCTACGCCGGAAGGCGATGCTTTTGTCGTTCGGATTCCTGTATATCGGGACTCTTCCGTGGCGGAGTTTCCGCCCAAGGAGGTTCCAGAACGGTATCTGCTTCTTTCTGCCGAAGAGGCTCGGGGGGCTCAAATTGCATTATGCACGGACGATCAATTCGGAACGGTTTTGCAGCATTGGCTCGTGTTGCTGCGGGAGCCGGACGGAGAAGTTATAAACGGGAGAGTTTATTTCGTTATGACGGAGTGTTTCTATCTGTTTTGTTCCGTCTATCGTATCGAGGGGGATCCTGCTCGTCTGCGGTTGAAATCTTTGTTTGCAACTGCAGACGACGACCTGGAGGTCCGATGCGAAGAGATTTGTGTGATGTGGCCGGTTTGTGGGGCTATTTGCGGATTAAAATAGATTTGTAGTATACGGGTTTCCGAAGAATAGTGTTGTTTTTTGTCGGAATAGTCTTATCATAATGTAAATAGGAAGGTGTTTCAGAAGTGAATTTATGCTGAAAAAAATTAAATTCGCTCTTTCCGAAGGGATTTTGCATAATAAGAAAACACTGATTGCCGAACCTGGAAAAGAATAAGGCGATCGCTTTATTCTCTTATTTGTCAATCGAATATAAAAATAAAAAAGGATGGATTCGAAAAATCCATCCTTTTGAAAGTTGCTTTGTGCGGATAAAGGTGCTTCCGCACGAATGTAAGCCCGATGTATATCAACGAATTGCGACGGTTTTTCGGCTTCTGTCCCCGCATCGCCTACCGTCATTCTGCACGGTCTTGCGCCCGCCTGCCCGTTTCGCCTGCGCCGTCGCCGTATCTCCTTGCATGACAGTACAAATATAGCGATTTTCGGCGAAAAAACCAAATGCGAAGACTTTTGGAGATGCAGGCGGATTTTTATCGTCAAATTGAGCATTATTCGTATTGTTAATATTATGCATTAATAGTTGGTTGTTTGAATGAAATTATGTGAATCGTATCAAGCTCGATTTATGTTCGATATCGATTTTATAAATGAAAAAATAATTTGCGTCATAAGATGACATAAATAAACATTATCTTTGTATTCATAATATAGTCTTAGTCATCACTTAAAACTTTACAATATGGACAGGCTGGGGTATAGTCAGATAAATTTTTTGTTCATTCTAACTTTAATACAAAGAGACGATGGACAAAAGAAACAAACTTTGGAGGAGAGAACAACAGAACCGGGTGTTTAAAGCTCGCATGGTTTATCATGCCGCTTGCGGGTGTGGAATCAAGAAAGCGGATGGTAACTGGAATAGACATCCTCATTGGTTCGAGTTGGCAAGGGTGAAATGGATGCAGATCTACAAAAAAACAGGAACGCCATGCAGTTGTTGGTTGTGCCGAGGAGAGAAGTATGATCGCAGGGGATATGTAAAGGAAACATTGCGGATTATAGCCGAAGCATAGACAGATTCGTATGCGTCACTTTGAAATTTAGTATTGTCAATATGTTGAATAATTTAATATTTAGAGCCTCATAAGTGTTTAATCGACTCGTAGAAAGTTACGGGTCAAACCTTATGAGATCATGAGCAGAAGCAGGAAACGAACACCCGTCAGCACGATCGCGTGTTGCAAGTCGCAGAAAAAGGACAAGCAGTTATGTAACCGTCTTTTTCGTAGCCGATCCAAACGATTTATCCGGGACGGTAAGGAGCTGCCGCTTCGGCTTCGGGAAGTAATGAATATTTGGGATTTTGCCGGTGACGGCAAATGCTATTGGGGCTATGATTGCAAGTATTTCGAGAAGTTGATGAGAAAGTAGCAGTACGCTCTCCTTTACTTTTGGGTAAGGGAGAGCGAATTGTATTTGGGTGGCTGTAAAATAATCGCTTCGACGGATTTTCGATATTTCAGGCTTATTCGTATCTTTGTTTCTATGGACAGAGGGGAGATTATCATTTACCAGACGGCAGACGGCGAGACCCGCTTGGACGTTCGCATGGAGAACGACAGCGTGTGGCTGACGCAGGCGCAGATTGCGCATTTGTTCGGAGTTGACAGAACGGTTATTGTCAGACATGTCAACAACATTTATAAGTCGTCCGAATTGGAGCGGGACGTAACATGTGCAAAAATTGCACATGTTCAGCATGAGGGGCAACGGCAAGTGCGACGTATGATTCCATTTTATAACCTCGATATGATTCTATCGGTGGGCTATCGCGTCAATTCCAAAAATGCCACTCAATTTCGTATCTGGGCAAATAAGGTCTTGAAAGAGTATCTAATAAAAGGCTATGCAGTCAATAGCCAGTCCAAGGCCGAGCAGTTGGAGGAGCTGAAACAAACCGTTCATCTGCTCTCGAACGTGTTGTCGGCAAAGGATGTTACGAAATCCGAGGCAATCGGGTTGCTGCGCGTGATTACGGACTATACTTACGGTCTCGATACGCTCGACCGCTACGATTATCAGCAGTTGGAAGTGTCGGCTACTACGACCGAGGAGCCGTTTCATGCGACCTATGAAAATGCGATGGAGGCGTTACAGGTGTTACGCGACAAGTTCGGAGGCAGCGAGCTGTTCGCCCACGAGAAGGACGAGTCGTTCAAAAGCACGATGGGCGCAATTTACCAGACTTTCGGCGGGCGGGACCTCTATCCGAGCGTTGAGGAGAAGGCGGCTAATCTGCTCTATCTGACGGTTAAAAACCATTCGTTCAGCGACGGTAACAAGCGTATCGCCGCTTTCCTGTTCCTTTGGTTCTTGGAAAACAATCGGATTCTTTACCGTGCTGACGGTTCGCGCCTTTTGGATAACAATACACTGGTCGCCCTGACGCTGATGATTGCCGAGAGCCGCACGGAGGAAAAAGACGTGATGACGAAGGTTGTGGTGAATCTGATCAATAAGAACAATTGACACGATAACAGCGTGTCGGATATCGGAAAAGTGATGAAACCTATGAAGCCTAGTCATTTTATGAACCGAGTTTTATTGTTTGTATTGTTGCTAGTGGTAGGCAAAGGTGCTTTGTCGCAGGAGCGGATAGATACACTCTACTATAGCCGTTCGGGGATGACGGTGCGAAATCCGGTTTTTGCCGATTATTATCGACTGGCGCTTTATCCTGCGGATGCGGCGGGGCTCAAAATGTTCAAGGATTTTTATATTTCGGGAGAATTGCGGAGAGAAGGGCGTTTTCAGACAATCGATACGCTTGATGATCGCCGGACGGTGTTTGACGGAGATGTTGTTTCCTATTTCAAGAATGGTCGCATGTCGGAAAAATCATATTATTCGGAAGGATTGTTGGAAGGCGAATATCGGCAATACGACGAGAATGGAACGTTGAAAACACGTGCGTCGTATGCCGGCGGCGAATTGTCCGGGATGTACGAGGCATACAACGGAGACGGCTCCTGCCGAATGGTGGAATATCGTGCAGGGCTGCCGGTTCATGATTATTATTTGCTGGCGGACGGCAGCGGGAACACGCTTAAATTCCGCATTGCGGACGACATGCCGGTATGGGAATCTCCGGTCATAACGGAGCGTTCGGTCGATTATCGGGACGGTGTGCCCTGGGAGGTCTATTTCAAAAACGGATTGACGATCGCCTTGACGGATGCCATCGTCCGGGATTACGGCAAGTGGCACCGGGTCGATCTGATTATCTCCAATAATTCATTGACGCCGGTCGAATTCAATCCGGAGACCGATATGACGGCCTATTCCGTAGACGAACACGATGTCGCCACCGATCTGCAGGTCTGGTCTTGCGATAGCTATCTGAAGAAAGTGAACCGATCGCAGACCTGGGCCGCTGTTTTGATGGGTGTCAGCGAAGGAATGGCTGCTGCCGGCGCAGGTTATTCGACCTCCACGACGACCGGTTACAGCAGCTACGGCGGTTATTCGTCTTATACGACTACGACTTATAATCCCTCTGCAGCCTATCAGGCCAACATGGCCTCACAGCAGCGGATCGCTGATTTCGGTCAGGCCTTGCAGGACGAACAACAGGTCAAAAAGCTGGGATATTTGAAGAAAAACACGATATATCCCGGAGAATCCGTATCCGGATTTGTTCATGTAGCATGGATTAAAGGGGAGCGTGTTGTGTTCATTATCCGGATTGAAGGTGCCGAATACATTTATGAGTGGGGATTTGACAAGAAAAATGCGTTTTTATTGAATAAGAACAACTAAGCTGTATCATTTTTTCTAAAATTTAGTTGAGGAAATAATATCCGCAAGGTCCTGCAAATCGCTATGTGAGCCTTGCGGATATTGTTTTTAAGGTTTATTCCTTTGCGGGAAAGCGAAAAAATGGGAAGATTTTGTACCTTTACCTAAAATATTCTATACAATGGCAGCGATGAATACAGCCGACATCGGCTTTGAAAAGGAAATATGGAAGGCGGCGGATAAGATGCGCGGAAATATTGATGCATCGGAATATAAATCCGTTGTATTGGGACTTATTTTCCTGAAATACATCTCGGACAAATTCGAAGCTAAATATCAACAGCTTGTTGCCGAAGGAGAGGGCTTTGAGGAAGACAAGGATGAGTATTTGAGTAATAAAAATGAGAAGGGTAGTTATGATCCGGTTTTCTATGTCCCTGCGGAAGCCCGTTGGGAAGCTATTGCCATCCATGCACACTCTCCTGAAATTGGAACGATCATCGACAATGCGATGCGGGCAATTGAGAAGGAGAATAAGCGTCTGAAAGATATTCTTCCGAAAAACTTTGCGCGTCCCGAGCTCGACAAACGCCGCTTGGGTGAAGTTGTCGATTTGTTTACAAATATTCGGATGCATGAGCACGGCGATTCGAAGGATATTTTGGGTCGTGCTTACGAATATTGTCTTTCGAAGTTTGCTGAGGCCGAAGGAAAATTGGCAGGTGAATTTTATACTCCGGCTTGTATCGTTAAGACGTTGGTGAACGTATTACAACCTTATAAAGGTCGTGTTTACGATCCTTGCTGCGGTTCGGGTGGTATGTTTGTACAGTCTGCACAATTCATCGAGAACCACTCTGGAAATATCAATAATATATCAGTCTATGGTCAGGATTCCAATCCTACGACATGGAAAATGGCGCAGATGAACTTGGCGATTCGCGGTATCGAGGCCGATCTCGGGCGATATAATGCGGATACCTTTTTCAATGATTGCCATCCGACTCTGAAGGCCGATTTCGTGATGGCCAATCCTCCGTTCAATCTGAGCGATTGGGGGGCGGATAAGCTGGCGGATGATGTGCGTTGGAAATACGGTACACCGCCCAATGGCAATGCCAACTTTGCGTGGATTCAGCATATCATCCACCACCTTGCCCCGACGGGACGTGCGGGCGTTGTGCTGGCCAACGGCTCGCTGTCGAGCCAGAGTGGCGGGGGGGGGGGGGAGTGGGGGGGGGTTGGTGGGGGGGGTGGGTGTGGGCGTAAATTGGTAGAGGCTGATTTGGTGGATTGTGTTATCGCTATGCCGCCGCAGTTGTTCTATACTACACAAATTCCCGTGTCGATTTGGTTTTTCAATAAAAACAAGCAACAAAAGGGCAAAACGCTCTTTATCGATGCTCGCAACTTAGGTACAATGGTAACGCGCAAACTGCGCGAATTGACCGATAGTGACACGGTCGATCCGATAAAGCGCGGCGATATTCAGCGCATTGCCGACACCTATAATGCCTATGTTGCTGGAAAATTGGAGAATGAAAAAGGATTTTGTGCGGTTACCTCTGTCGCAGAAATTGCCAAGCAGGATTTTATTCTCACGCCCGGTCGCTATGTGGGCATTGCTGCGCAAGAGGAGGACACCGAACCGTTTGAGGAGAAAATGACACGCTTGACGGGCGAGCTTTCTGGACTATTTGAAAAGTCGCACGAGCTGGAGGCAGAGATCAAAAAACAGTTAGGTAGTATTGGGTATAAATTGTAGCAAATATGGGCTTAATTCTTAATGACTTAAAAAATGCATGTGAATTAGAACATGTATGTGACTATGTAAATAATCGCACAACGAGTAGTATGAATTATATCTCTACGGAAAATATGTTACCCAATAAAGGTGGTATAAGTGAATCTACAATAATACCGCCTGGAAACACAACTGAATATAAAATCGGAGATATTTTGATCTCTAATATTCGGCCATATTTCCAAAAAATATGGTGTGCTGATAGGTGCGGTGGGTGCTCTGCGGATGTTTTGTGTATTCGTGCAAAAGAAAATACAGATAGCAAATATTTATACTATCTGTTGAGCCAGCAAGCGTTTTTCGATTACGTAATGTCGGGAGCAAAAGGGTGTAAAATGCCTCGAGGGGACAAAAAACAGATTATGCAATGGCCTGTAAATATCCCCGCAATAGATGTGCAGAAAAAAGTTGTAGCTATATTATCTTCTCTCGATAATAAGATCAGACTCAATCGACGGATAAATGATAATTTAGCAAGCTAATCGAAGGAAACCTCCTCGACGGAGAGCTCGCCGGACATGAGTTTGGGTAGAAGGGTATCACGGAGAGTGGATAATTTTATGTTTTCTTTTTTATTAGATTCAATTTGACTAAATAAAGGATCAGCAATAGAGTTAAATTGCTTCAATTTAGTGTCAGAGGGTATTGATATTGGAGTTTTTCTGAAAATCGGAACAGTCAATTGTTGCTGAGTCGTCCCCGTTCCTGTAATATTCTGAGTTAATGCCCACAAGTATAAATATTTTGCAGACAACTCTTTTTTATTAGGGATTATTGAAATTAGCCGGACAATAGGAACATATGGTTCTAATCTCAAACAGACATAACCTATAGTTCCTCTTGCAGAAATAGTTATACTTTCCTCGTGAATTTTTGCAACATTTGTATAACCATATAATCCTTCATTATCTATTCCATTAGAATATATAGGAACATGACACTCAATAGTCTTTTTATTAGTATATTTTGAAGGCCTATCACCTCCAGCAGTAATAAGTGTGATATCTCCTAATTCACAGTGAACCCATTCGTTTCGATCGAAATCCACAAACCACGACTTAAACAACGCTTTGGCCTGCTCCTCTAAATTATCATTTATACGCTTATTGGTCTCTATTTTTTCGTCAATTGAAGAAAGAATAGAGACTATTTTTTGTTGAGTTTTAATATCAGGAATTGATATATCTTGTTCCTGAATAAAACTGTTGAAATCTAAATTCTTAATGCCGGTTGTGCCATTCTCATAGGGGAACATAGCATCTTTATTGTACAGATAAAGCCAGTAATTAAAAAGATATTCAGGTTGGATGCCCGTTGCTGTGATGGCTTTACAGAAGTTAGAACATATCAAAGGCTTACTATATCGGGATAATATTTTATCGGATATTAGCGCAATGCGCCCCGTTGACTGCGTTGGACTCCCGCCGGATATTTCAATTATTAAATTATTAGCAGATAAAATCTTTGATGTCGCTTTTTTATTATGGATAAAACGTTGTGGCATTTTGCCGACATTGCCTTTGCAAAGTTCGGGAATGTCAGCCCCTCTCACACATAATACTTCTGTTGTATAGTTCTCTGTGGGGGAGCCTTTGCCCCAATCACCACTTTTGACTTCTGATATTACATCCTTTATTTTGCAGGTTACTCGTGTCATACCTAATTTATATATTTCCGATGTGAGATTTTGACATTGCTTTGATTAACCATTGCATAGTGCATTGTCGTGTCGATTTTGACGTGCCCCAATAGCTTTTGTACCTGTTCGACCGACATCCCTTTATCAATGGCCATTGTAGCAAGTGTTCGGCGGAATTTATGCGGATGAACTTTGTGAATCGAAACTTTGCGGCCGAGTTGGCGGAGACGTAACTCTACTCCGCTAATTTTAAGCCGATTATGCGGCTTGGCAATGGATACGAAGAGTGCCGGATTGTCATCTGTCCGGCTTTCGAGGTATTGTTTCAGATGAATTTTTGTGCGGGCGTTGAAATAGACTTCCCGTTCTTTGTTGCCTTTACCGAAAACGACGCACTCGCGTTCGTGAAAGTCTATATCTTCTCGATTAATTTTTACCAGTTCGCCGACGCGGATACCGGTAGACGATAGCATGTCTATGATTGCCAGATCTCGTATATGGGTGCAGTTGTCACGCAAAATTTCAAGATTTTCATCGGATAGCACCTCTTTAATTAAAGAGCCGGTTTTAACTTTATGGATGCGTCTCACCGGGCTTTTAAGAATATAATCTTCGTCTTCGAGCCATGCGAAAAAGCTTGAGAAAATTCTGCGGATATTGTCTATGGTAACTTTTGACGATTGGTTATTCGATTGGTATGATGCAAGATAACATCGTAGATCGGTCGTTGTTATATCGACGATATTCTTGTCGATCTGCCGTAACATATATTCAATAGTCGAAGCATAATATTTTAATGTTTTCTCAGAGCATCCCTCGACGCGTTTGGCTGATATAAATAGCGTTTGCAGTTGAGAATTAGCCTTGACTCGCGCTTCGCTATCCGGAAGCTTTTCTGCGATGACAATATTTTGCAATGTGCGATTCAGCACGTTACATAAGATGCTCATTTGATCTGCCGTAATGACGGTACGCATCGCGGTTTTAATTTCGTCAATTAGTTTTTCTTTCATGGCTGCGTTTGTATTATTGAAATTGATAAAGTTACGCAGTCCATTGAAATACACACAAAGATAACCGATAAATGATAATTTAGCAAGCTAATCGAGGGAAACCTCCTCAACGGAGATCTCACCGGACATGAGTTTGGGTAGAAGGGTATCGCGGAGAGATGATAATTTCCTATTTTCAATTCGACAAGTAACCATTCTATTAAAGATGGGAGAAAATAACTTATCTAAATTAACCAAAGCCTGCTTACTTGGGATTTTTACTTTTGATATTTCTAAATCACATCGTTTGATATGCCCCATAGTAACCGCTTTGTCTTTCGCAATGCGAATAAATTTATTCAAATGATGCTTTGTCCAATAAAAAACAAACCATTGAGGATACTTTGCCGAAGATACCTTAAATAAATGTTGGTTGAGCCCACATTTTCCACCACACCAAATATCTACAAGTAGGGTTCCTGACCAAGAAAATATAATGGTTCCATCAGAAATTATATATTCAGGTTTTATTAAAGATGAGCAACGATCACTGTTGGTGTCACATTGTCCTTGTCCAAGTTCTTTAATCTTTAAAACTGGCAATCCTGCCTCATTAGGCATCGCTGGATATTTTTGCATAGCCAATCCATTAAGGTATTGGGCAATGTCAGTCAAAACCCCGTCTTGCCATTCTCCTAAATTCTCTGTATTTTGAATAAAGTAATGATTAAACAGCGCTTTGGCCTGCTCCTCTAAATTATCATTTATCAAAGTTACTATTGTAATTTCTATTTTTGTTATATTTGTATTAAACTGGGATTTCTAATGGAATTAGATCTTAATATTGATTCAAATGGCAATGTAATCGTCAATACATTGTCGGAATATGTTGCATATATTTCTCAGTTGCAAGCTGCCAATGAAGGTAGCAATGAGCGATTCTTTTTCAGGGGCCAATCCAATAAAAATTGGGATGTGCGCCCGTGTTTATTTAGAGAGAATAACCTGACGATTGAATCCGATATTATATCCGAGGCTTGTGCTCGTGCTCCTTTTGAATTTGGCGGCCGAAGTGCATTTGAACGACTGACAAAATTACAACATTATGGACTGCCAACCAGAATGTTGGATGTAACGCTAAATCCTTTAGTCGCGTTGTATTTTGCGTGTGCGAAATGTGAAGATAAAGAAAACTACGACAAGAATTATAAAGAATCTGATACTATTGATGTCGACTCCGATCATTCATTTGATAATGAATATGATGTCGATGGGGCTGTTTATTATAGACGGGCTTATGGACATAAGCATAATTCAGATGATATTGATCTGTTGGCCCGAATCGCGGAAATGGATTTCAGCGGAGATATTGTATTGCATCAATTGGTCGAGAAATTAGGACTACGCAGTCAAATAAAACAAGCCGAG